>Ga0182210_1000211_pt1 | contig 13310 bp, 12 predicted proteins | sample G5R1MG_19_FD_129670 | JGI IMG/M metagenome (GOLD analysis project Ga0182210, IMG submission 129670) | Switchgrass phyllosphere microbial communities from Michigan, USA - G5R1_MAIN_03OCT2016_LD1 MG | ecosystem: Host-associated > Plants > Phyllosphere > Phylloplane/Leaf | place: USA: Michigan... | reverse complement strand
GCCCTATTCAGAACCGGGTGCAGTACGAACGTGGCAAGGACTTCTTTGCGGACAGCAAGACCCAGGGCTACAAATTTGCCGCCGGCGAACCAGACGTCCTGTCTTCAAACGGGTACTTTATCCAACCTACCATCATCGACAACCCGCCTAACAACTCCCGCATTATCCAATAAGAACCATTTGGTCCCATTGTGCCTACCCAGCCATGGTCCGATCTTGAGGAGGTCATCACACGTGCCAACGATACCAACACGGGTCTCGCCGCCTGCGTATGGGGCAAGAACGTTGAGGAGGCGTCAAAGGTTGCACGACGACTGGAAGCTGGCTCTGTCTTTGTCAACTCTTATGAGAAGCTGACGCCGCAGGTTATATTCGGTGGCCACAAGGAGTCTGGTATCGGTGTCGAGTGGGGCAAGACGGGTCTGCTTGCTTACTGCAACCCACACGTCATTTATGTTTATAAGTCTTAGGCTGACGAAATCAACCATAGACATCACAGATAATAAGAAAAGGATTTGTTTTTCATAGCCTTTATCTGTCGTAAACTAGTTTCCGCAGAGAAATAGCTAAAGCAATCATTACCTGCGTGTATCATCTCCAAGTGCATGACGGCTGTGAAGAATTTGAACATCGATCACGCCACAAATATACAATGAATTAACGAGTCACCCGAACAATCCATCAATTTACATTCCAACCCACACGCCTCTATTTATCACAGTATACCGTTCTACGCCGCGTCTGCCTGACGCGTTCGCATCCAGACGAAAACATACATCGTAACCCTCATCTAGGTGAGTCTCATGTTAGACCAGTACAAAACTGCTATGGAAAGCAAAAAAAGAAAAGAGCCCAGAGAATCTTAACCCGTACCCAGCCGCAAACTGACGGCACGGCGATGGGCCTCAAGCTCTTCAACTCGTGCAAGCTCCATGACCGCAGAGCCGACATTTTCAAGTCCTTCTCTGGTCAGATGGGAGCTCGTAATGTGCTTTACGTATGACGCCAGATTGACGCCAGAATATTGCTTTGCGTAGCCGTATGTTGCTAGTGGAATGGATTAGACACGTGACAAGGGGGTGGGGGTATAGCTAATATAATTCGACTTACGCAGAGAGTGGTTGACACCTGCAGAGTAATCTCCGACACTCTCAGGTGTCCATTTACCCACAAAGACACTTCCGGCATTTTCCACCAGGTCTACCACCTTCTCTGCATCCGCCACCTGCAGAATGAGATGCTCCGGTGCGTATTCGTTGCTCAGTGTCATGGCTTCCTCAATCGTACTTACGGCAAGGGTGATGGAGTGCTCGATGGCGCCACGGATAATGTCAACACGCGGGAGAGCCATTGCTTGATTGTGAAGCTCTTCCTCAATCGCAGCTAGTTGCGACTCGTCCAACCCGACTGTAATCAAAATGACCTGTGAGTCCACGCCGTGCTCAGCTTGACTAAGCAAGTCGGAAGCAACAAACGCTGGATTGGCAAAAGCATCTGCTACAACTAATACCTCACTGGGACCTGCAGGCATATCAATGCTTACTCCCGCATTTGTGTCGTTCGACACATGCATCTTTGCCGCCGTCACGAACTGGTTGCCCGGTCCTAGGATCTTGTCGACCTTGGTAACACTTTCTGTGCCGTAGGCCATAGCCGCGACAGCTTGCGCGCCACCAGCGAGCACAATAGACTCTGCGCCAATTTTGTGGGCGACGTACACGACTTCTGGTGTAACTTTCCCGTTTGATCGTGGTGGTGTTGCGAGGACAATCTTTTTACACCCAGCAACCATGGCTGGTACTCCCAACATGAGCGCAGTGGATGGCAGCACCGCAGTACCGCCAGGGACATACAGACCAACCTTTTCAATCGGTCGAGCGAAACGTGAACATGTGATGCCTGGCATAGTCTCCACACTTAGTGGCTTATCCTCCTTTTGAGCAGCGTGGAATTTACGAATGTTTTCGAAAGATATATCGATGGCTCTGGCTGTCTCCGGCGCAAGTTGCATAAGCTCCGGAGGATACGGTGCTCTAAGTACTGGCGAAGTTAACGAAGTTGCCTTTTCGAATTTGTGCGTGTATTCTAGTAAAGCAGCATCTCCTCTTGTGCGTACGGCCTCAATAATAGGCTTGCAAATATCGATAATTTTCTCGCTTGAACGCTGTGATGGTCGTTGCAGTGCAGCAGTGATGGTTTCCGGGCTTTCGTCGGCAGTGGTGTATCTTCTCATCGCGATGCGACCATTATGCGTGCCTGCTGGGTCATCTTTACTCTTCGGTACTGAAGTAGCCTCTTTGACAAGCTCTTTTATGCTTGAGCCGTTGGTAGAATCATTCGGGACGCCACTCGTAGCGCCATTCACTGCGACCTGTGCAGAAAATGCTGGTTTAGCATCACCCTGGCGTCTCTTGACTTTGATGCTCTTAGCATTGAGGTTGCGCTCTACATCCTCCAGAGTGACTCCAGCCGCTACGCACTTTGTGAGGGCGAAGTAAAAGAGGTCAGCGGCCTCGAAAGCAATCTCTTGCTTCGTGGTCGCATCGCAAAGCTCCGCTGCTTCTTCTAAGATTTTTGCTCTTAGCAGTTGCTCGTCGTTAAAGAGTCGCGCGGTATACGAGCCCTTTGGCGCCGACGCCTTGCGGCTCTGCAACGTTTGCTGTAGACGCGATAGCCCACCATACCCGCCAAAGCAGGTGGCGGTCGCCAGATGACAGAAGCCCCTCCCCTTTTGTCGGACAATGAATTGCAGACAGTCGTTATCACAGTCTAGCGACATGGAAATAAGCTCCTGCACATCCCCGCTGCTTTCGCCCTTGTACCACAAGCCTCGCTTGCGACTCTGGTACACACCCCTTCCTGTGCGTAGACTCTCGGCAACGCTCTCCTCACTGCTATAGACCAGTCCAAGTGCTACGCCACGCTCGTCGGTAACAAGTGTGGTAAATAGGCCGTCGGGTCGGTCGCTAGTCGCGTTGGCTATGAGTAGCTTCGCCACGCTCAGCGCGCCCGGCTGCTGCTGCGGATCGACGGTGAGGCTTTCTGCTGCAATGATTGGTATGGCAGACAACTTTGCCAGTTTCAATGTGCTTTCTAGACGCGCCGTCTCCAAGGAGATGAAGACAGTGGGTCTGTCGGTGCCATGCTCGCTCAGCCAGGCCTCATGTGGCGCCGTGTCCTGGACGTGGGGAATATGAATGTCGACCTTTCCCCCCTCGAGGGCTTCGGCGACGTGCTGCCTGGTATTTCCCGGCAGTGACAGCACCAGCCTGTCGTGGGCGATGCCCCTGTCGACGAGGGCAGCGAGCTGCTGACGCGTGACGAAGACCTTGGCAGCGCCAGCATCGAGCAGCGCGACGACGTCGTCTATGGCGGTGACGGCGTCGACGGCGAGGTAGTTGGCGAAGCGGCCGACTGACTGCTGCAGGTGGGCCAGGGCTGGGTCGACCGTGGCGTCGGTGACGCGGACAAAGACGCTGCCAACATAGGATAGGGCGTCGCGACTCAATCCCTGGGTCGGCGTGGACGTAGCGTGCGTGGCCAGGCCAATGGCCGCGATCAAAGCGGGAGCCATGCTGCGCGACAATGCAGGGGCAGGTGGTAGGATGGCTGGTGAGAGAGCGGCCAGCGACTGTCCAAAAAAAAAGTTCGCCTCCGATGACTGGCGTCGGCTGGGGCTAGCCAGCCCAGACAGTGCGGGGTGCATTCCGACGTTCCGACCTGCCCCGCCATAGTTGGATGATGAGTTTGTTGGATGGCGCGCGTCCCAACAACACCGCCAACACCACCATGGCTGCAGCGTACCCCGGAGAGCCCCTCCCCTTGGCTGTATCTCGGGCGGGGTCATCGGATGTTGCGGATAGGGCCTGCGTGTACAAAACCAGGGAACCGTCGGACTCGCACCCAGCTCTGCCCGTCGTCCCCTCATAACCATGTCTTACACGCTCCCAAGCTCCGCAAAGCCTTTCACTCTCGCAGTCTCTGCTCAAGACTACTCGGAATGGCGCCAACTCCTTCAACTCTCCAAACTCGCCCCAGACACATGGGAGGGCCAGCAGCAGGACCGTCGCTTCGGTCCCTCACGCACCTGGCTCTCAGACGCAAAGGACTACTGGCTTAACACGTTCGACTGGCGCGAGCAAGAAGCATACATCAATTCATTTCCAAACTACACGATGCAGATTGAAGATGTTAATGTCCACTTTGTCGCCCTCTTCTCTCACAATAAGGATGCCGTCCCCATCATCTTTATGCACGGCTGGCCAGGCAGCTTCATTGAGTTCCTGCCCATGTGTGAGTTGATCAGGCAGAAGTGGGCGGGCAAAGACCTCCCATATCATATCATAATCCCGTCGCTGCCGGGGTATACTTTGAGTACCGTGCAGTCGACAGACAAAGACTGGACCATGCAGGACAGCGCAAGGATCATGAACCAGCTCATGGTAGCCTTGGGGTTTGAGAAATATCTGGCTCAAGGAGGCGATATCGGAAGCTTCGTAGCCCAGTGTTTGTCGCAGGAATACGATGCGTGTGTTGGTTGTCACCGTAAGTGCCGCGTTCCTTCCATAGAGGACCATTTGAGCTCGCTCACCTAACCCTTTCCAACAGTCAACATGATGTTTGTTGCAGACCAGCCCGATGTAAACGCTCTTAGTCCTCTGGAGAAGAAGGCATACGACCGCGCCACAATATGGCGCACTACAAGCACTGCGTACGCCCAAGAACACGGCACACGACCAAATACAATCGGCGCTGTCCTGTCCTCGAACCCACTCGCCCTTCTCGCATGGTGAGTTCTCCTATGCCTCCCAGTCATCGTGGAAAATTATCTCACGAATCTCCTAGGATTGGCGAGAAATTCCTCGAATGGACCGATGCCGACCCCCCTCTCTCTACCATTTTGACAAACATCTCCCTTTACTGGTTTACATCTTCCTTCCCACGCTCCATTTATCCCTACCGGCAAATCTTTGGTGCCTCCGAGCCACTGTCATTCAAGTACCATGAGAAGCCAACGGGATTCTCCTTCTTTCCTTACGAAATAAGCCCCGGAATTCAATCGTTGCTTGAAAAGCATGCCAATTTGGTCTTTTACAAGCAGCATGAGCAGGGTGGTCACTTTGCCGCATTAGAACGACCAAAAGACTTATTCGAGGATGTAGAGGAATATGTGGGCAAAGCCTGGAAAGTATGATTGTGGCGGGGACGGTAATATGAGTAACATTGAGTGCTAACGATCGAAAGTAAGCAAGGTCTGCTTCGTCGAGATTGTAGTAGGACAACCATGTGGCGGATGGAGTCGCTTATAGCATATAATACTCATCCATTGCCACTTCTTGACTCTACGTATTGACTCCATCAAGATCCCAAGGCGAGCATGAGCCCAATTTTGGTCCGGCGTATTCCTTCACCTTTGATGATTGTGAGAAAAAATTCGCATGCATTGACTATGCTAATTCGATAGCAAACCCTGCCCAAACAAAATACGAGTACAGTGTCTTTTACTCTTCATCCACGCTTTCAGCGTCGTCATCGTCGTCGTCGTCTTCTTCTGCCACATCATCGTCACTGACATCTTCCATCTCTAGATCTTCTTCTTTTTCTTCTCCTGAATCAGCCCCAAACTCCTCCTGCTGCCCACCAGCCTTCTCAGCTTGCTGCCTCTTCTTTTCCTCCATCTCCCTCGCTTCTTCCAGTAACTTGGCCTTTGCATCTCTTGATTTCCGTTGGCCAGCCACGTATGCACCCAAGGGTGTTTTATCCCAGTTGAAATCCTTGAGAAACCCTTCGACGCCTGCACGATCATTGGGCGCAAAATCAACCTTTGAGCGCTTCTCCTCCACCCAGCGCGAATTAGCTTCAAGTTTCTGAACGAGCAAGGCGACCAGCGAACTGATCTTCGTATTGCGATTTCCGCTGCTCTTTTTCGTCATAGCCTTTACCCAGCGCTTCAGCGTGACGATGACCGGAAGAGATAGTTCTGGGAATGCAATGTTCTTGGTCCAGAGAATGAAGAACTCGGCCAAAAGTTCGGCAACTTGTTCACCGACTCCATCCTGATAGACGCGAGTCCGTAGGTAAGCCTTGGTTGCGCGAATCGAAGTGCTGAACTCGAGGGTCTTCAGTGTGCTTGGCTTGGGCGGCTTCTTCATCTCTGCCGAGTTGAGAACTTCAACGAGCGCCGGCGCAAGTGGAATGTACGTCGCAGTGGCTGATGAGATCCGAAGGAGGGAGCGGATGAGTTGGAAACGCAGAGGAAAGTATTGTGCAGTCGGAATGAGTCGCATTGCCCCAAGTGTAACCTGGACAACGGGATAAATGAGTGGTCGTAGTGGAGATGGCTTTCCGGCTTCTGCCTCATGGAGAGACTCGCAGTGAGCTGCGACCACACGCGACCAAAAGTCTAGTGAATGGATATACTGCCAATTGTAGACTGTTTTGTAAGCGTCTTTGGTCTTGTTCGTGATGCTCGTCCGCAGATGTATCGCAAGCTGGCGGATAAATGTAAATCCTGTGGTATAGCCAACGGTAGGGTCGATCCCCCAGAGCTCGGAGGCGGTATTTTTCATCAAGTTTATGCCTTCAATATTGTGGACTGTGGTGTTCCTTGCGCCCTTGACAAGATCTTGGTATAACTGCTTCAAAACCGCCTCGCGAATGCTGGGATCACCGATGACGAGTAAACGACGAAGTACTAAGAAAGCAGCTAGTCGACTTATTTCGTTGTTTGCAGAGTCTGCCCACACGGACGAAATTGATTGTATGGTTTCGCGCACAATCTTCTTGAAGGACAAGATATACGGTAACAGAGCCGATAGCGAATCCAGGCCCATTCTTATCGTAGGGGCATCAGATAAGTTCTCCAGAACATAGTTGATAGAGACGGTATGCGACTTGAGGAGCGGTGTGAGGGAGCGGAATTTCTTGGAATCGGTAGGCACACGACTGCCAGGGTCAGTTACGGGGTGGGTTGATTACAGAGGTGATGCACAAACAGTTTGCCACCAACGCTTTCCTTGACAGGCAGATGGTGCCGTAGAACCTTGGGAACTGCCACAAAAGTTGATAGAAGGACTTGGTGGTAGACTGCAAAACTGTTAGAGGTACTTCGAGATATGAGTGGGAATCGACGTGCCTTTTCGATCCGAAATCGAGTACTTGTAACTCTTGCCTGTTTGATCGTCGTTGAGATGTGCTGCGGCGCGGAAGGCCAGGACAATCTCCTTCATGGCCCGCAACGAATGCTTTGAGTCCATGGAGGCCCTCCACCTCTGTACCGTCTCTTCTGTGAGCTCACTGCTGGTAGCCTCTTCGCTCTCATTGTCCGTGGCTTCGTCGGCCTTGAGCTTCTTCCTCGGGGTGGCCTCGTCTTCGCTGGCGCTGAGAGCATCGATTTCTGCGAGGTCGGCATCTTCGGCAAAGTCGAGAAGCTCTGCATCGTTTTCCTGGAGGTATTTGTAGAATTCGGGGTCCTTGTTGGCCAAACCTGCGAGCTGCTCCTTGTGTGCATCTGCATCGTCGCCCGAATCGCTGTCCGACGCAGATTCTTCGCCGGTCGCGTGCGCCTCTGCAGCATCTTGGGCTGAGTCTTCGGCGGTAGCGTCAACGGGCGTGCGCTTTCGCTTGCCCGTCTTGGACTTTGTCTTGCTGCTCCGCTCGGGGATTTGGAAGCCGCCTTGGAAGAACTGGTCCATGGACATGGCGCCGAGGGCGTCTTCCGTATTACCCTGCTCCGGAGGCTTTACACTGGCATCGCCATCGAGCGCGTCCGCCTTAAGGTTGTCGCGGGCCTTGCGCTCCTTCCTCTTCACGTCCATCTGCTTCCTCTGCTTGATCTTGGCGACATCCTTGCGGCGCTTGAGGACATCGTGCAGCTTATTCTTTTCAAATTTCTTGGTCGCCTTAGAGACGGGCATTGCGGCGCAGCGGAGAGGGGGAAGGGGCTTGGGCGGGCAGCGTGGTGTTATTGCGGACGCAGAGGCCAAAAAACCCAAAAAAGTTCCTGAGCAGACCTGCAGGGTTGGTTTCTCGGCAGCTTCCGGCCGCAGCCACCAATCACCGCATCGCAGCTACAAGACCAGCTAGGTAAGACGTATTACATTACATGGTGCCAATAACACTCGCGCCACGCACCACTGCCACAGCGCAAACAGCGCATACAACGCCGATATGTATGCAGCTCGGCAGCCGGCATATGCGCCCACGCCGTACATTCCCCGCACGGCGCTCGCTGCTACGATCAATCTGGACGAGGTGTGCGCCCTGCCACGCCCTGCGAGGGGATGGCGCCCGCTGACTTGCCGTGCAGGAAGTCAAGCTGTCAACGACGACGGCCGAGCGCGACCTGAACGACTCTCTTGCCGAGATCTACAGCATCATCGTCACTCTTGAAGCCATGGAAAAGGCTTATCTCAAGGACTCGATCGCCGAGGCCGACTACACCGACACGTGTAACCGTCTACTGAAGCAGTACAAGTCGAACCTGGCAAACGACAGCGTCGCTGCCGCATTTGGTGACCTGGATTCTTTTTCCCGCGAGTGGCATGTGTGTGCCTTTCGGCCTTGCACGCGGCGTCCCCGCTGACACGGCCACAGATGGAATGCCCCCGTGCCATCGAGCGGTTGCGCTTGGGCATACCAGCCACGGTCGAGCAGGGCCTCTCCAAGCCTAGCCAGCAAGGCGACTTTGCCGATGCAACGCTCGTCATGAATGCCACGGAAAACTTTATCACCCTGCTCGACGCCATTAAGATCGGCCTCGTCGAGAAAGACACTTTGCACCCGCTGCTCGTCGACATCATCCAGGCAGTCAACCAGGTGACAGACAAGGACTTCGAGAGCAAAGGCAAGATCGTTCAGTGGCTCATCACCCTCAACCAGATGCGCGCCGCCGACAAGCTCGACGACGACCAGGCACGCGAGTTCCAGTTCGACATGGATCAGGCCTACTATGGCTTCAAGACGACACTGAAGAACAATTGAGCCTCAATTGCATCATTCTGTCCGTGAATTTTCCTTGCCGTACTATGCTATGTACGTAGTAACGTACTCTAGAGTTTACTATTATGCTTGGACCCCATAAGTCGCGCTCGGACCATCTTTAGCGCTGTTTGTGGGCAGCACATCTCGATTCTCGACGCAGCATCTCAGCCATGAATATGTACCGTCAGAGACGCACGTGCTGGTACAGCTGAGCAAGCTGCGCATCTGTTCTCGGCATCATGTCTAAGCTGCATGGTAAGAGCCGCGATCCGCCTTGAGGTAGAGCCTGCCGCTGATGTGGTTCGGCAGTGCTCGACTTGCCGCAGCTTTACACCAAGCCCTCCGCCCAGGCACTGCTCGACACCCTCGCGCTTCTCACCGCAGTTCCGCCGTCATGGGAGCGGAAAGCTGCGCCCACAATGAACCAAGATGTTTGGAATCCAGCTGCACATCATGGTCCCATCGACCCACAAGGCGTCACGCGATACCTGACAAGCATCGTTAGCAGTAGGCTACAGTGGATCCATGATGAAGAGGCAAAAGAAGCGATCTACAACCAAGCCAGTGCAAGACTGAGCGAGCGATCCGGTCGTACTGCTATGGGTGCCATGTCGCGAACCTTTTGGATCCCCACATCGGCTGGCTCTTTCGACCTCAGCCTACATGAGCCCGCTCTCACGGGCGACGACTTGGGCCTCAAAACGTGGGCTGCCTCATATTTACTTGCCAAACGACTACATACCTTTGAATTGATACCTTCGAATGTCAACTGCAGACTTCGGGCCCTTGAGCTTGGGTCAGGCACCGGGCTTGTGGGTCTAGCAATGGCTGGGCTTGGTGCTGATGTGCTCCTTACCGACTTGCCTTCCATTTGTCCAAACCTTGCACGCAACATACAAAACAACCATCAAAGCATAGCACAGAACAAGGGTTCCGCTCACACAGCCATTTTGAATTGGAAGCGACCTGCTTTGTGCGAGCCGTTCGCTGACGGTACTGATGCCAACACGACTTTCAGTATACAGGAAAAGTTTCCTCTTATTCTTGCAGCCGATTCAATGTACTCACCGGACCATCCTCGGATGCTAGTCGATACCATCCATGAGTGGCTTTCCGGAGATAGTCACGCCAAGGTCATTGTAGAGTTTCCCTATCGCGACGCATATCTGTTGGAGATTAAGGAGTTTCGTAAACGCATGATGGACATCGGGCTGCAGATAGTATATGAAGGTGAAGAGGAGGGCTATGATGATTGGAGCTCATCAGCAACCTGTAACAACGGCGGCGACGAAGACGACGCAGCGCTTGTAACATGTTGGTGGTCATGTTGGTCACGGCGGTCTTAGACCGGACCGGTTGGCTGCATCTCGCTGAATATCGACATCAAAACTCGACAGCTCTGATGCTGACTATTAGTATCGCCGAATCCTCTGGCTATACGGTCGGCTATTATAGTCCATCGTATACCAAGGGCATTTGAGAGCGGCATCGATCATGGCACCGAGAGCGAGGAATGGGTGTTTGAACCCTGAGGAGCGGGTCTGCAAAGGCTGTACGATTAGCTCGGATAATTGCAAAAAATGTCATCATGGCGTAGATCCCTTGTCTCCATCGTGTGGGGGCGGAGTGGCTAAAGTACCACTGACGCTTTTCCCGTCTCTTTTAGTTGCGCGTATGCGTTTCATCCGAGTCCTTTTTTCTTCCCGCGACCATCTTGTTCCCCCATTATACCAACACAACAGATTTACAAGTCTGCACAGTAGCCAGGATGACAACACATACTGCAACACTGAAGGTAACTAGTTGGCGCTTCATTACCCCGCCATCTGCCCCACCCACAAGCTACATCCAAAACCACATACTACTTGGTGCGGAGACTGGAGATAGAGATAGGCTAACAAGGTAGTAGAACCCTTCATTTGTGCTGCAAGAAGCCAACAAGGTCTCCTATGAAGAACGACCCATTCCTGCACTTCCATCGCCCTACGATGTTATCATCAAGCCGAGATGGACTGGCATCTGCGGCTCAGACGTGCACTATTGGGTCCACGGCCGAATCGGACACTTTATCGTCGAAAAGCCCATGGTCCTCGGTCATGAATCTGCAGGCATCATACACGCAATTGGAGACCAGGTCACAACATTGAAAGTCGGTGATCGAGTTGCCATGGAGCCCGGTGTACCCTGCCGACGCTGTCTGCGTTGTAAGGATGGCAAGTACAATCTGTGTCCGGACATGGCGTTCGCGGCAACACCACCATATGACGGTACCCTTGCGAGATACTATTGCCTACCAGAGGACTACTGCTACAAGTTACCCGACAACATGAGCTTAGAAGAAGGCGCGCTGATTGAGCCCGCTGCGGTCGCGGTGCACATAACCCGGCAAGCAGCTGTCAAGCCGGGTGATTCCGTCGTCGTCTTCGGTGCAGGCCCCGTCGGATTACTATGCTGTGCAGTTGCCAAAGCATACGGAGCGAAAAAGATTGTGACCGTAGACATAAACGAAGAGAGGATGCAGTTCGCACTCCAGTACGCTGCCACGGCGAGTTTCAAAAGTCAAAGAGTCGGCGCGGAAGAAAACGCGAGGAATTTGGTCAAGGAGTGCGAGCTGGGTGCGGGTGCAGATGTTATAGTGGATGCGTCAGGCGCAGAGCCATGCATTCAGACCGCTATCCATGCGCTGCGCATGGGTGGTACCTATGTCCAGGTGTGTTGTCAACTACCTGCTCATGGATACAATTGATGTACTGACATGACCCCAGGGCGGTATGGGCAAACCAGACATCCACTTCCCCATTATGGCCATGTGCACCAAGGAACTCAATGTGAAAGGGTCCTTCCGCTATGGCTCTGGTGACTACCAGACCGCAATTGATCTTGTGGCTGGCGGGAGATTATCGGTCAAGGAGCTTATCACAGGCAAGGTCAAATTTGACGATGCAGAGAGTGCGTTCGCAGATGTCAAGCAAGGCAAAGGGATCAAGATTTTGATTGAAGGGCCTGCAGAGTAGCGTCAACGTCGCGGTGTCGTCAATCATATCAGGGCACTAATCTCGTCCGTAGCTTTTTTTCTTCTTCGATGATGCACCTCAACGTTGACTATGTATAGCATGCATGGTACAACACGCCCTGCCGATGCAACCGTAGCAGGTTCGACAAGTATGCTATGATGGCCACGATATTGAGAAACAACCTTCCTATTCATGTCACACCATTCGGCTTCCCGGAATTCTGAACGGTTCTCTTAACGGTTCTCTACTATATATGCTGGAAATATGATTTGATTCGTCATCATTAAATGTCGTGTTGTAGGCCCAATGTCGCTGGCGGCGAGGGCGGGGCTTCCACGGTAGCTTTTGGGGGTGGTAGGCTCGAGTAGCGATCACCTATGTGTGCATTGTATTGGAAAAAAGATGGCAAAATGAAGCGACAGAGAGGCGCAAGACTAGACACCCATCCTTCGCGCGGGGGATTTTCGCTTGGGTAATGTCCATGGCTCCGGGCAGACGAGCTAGACGGTCATTAGCATGATGTGGGCGCCTGCTGGGTGTAGAAGCGTTAGGGGCGTACCTCGCCTTCGCTATATGCCCAGAAATATGCTCCCATGCCAACGATGTAGTACAGGCCAGAGTTGGTGCCCTGATAGATCAAAAGCGCGCACAGCGCACTGATGGGATAGATGATCAGCCGTGCCTCGATGGAGCGGTGCAGGCCACTTCCTGCAAACAGTGGAAGTGGCCACTCCCATGCCACTCCAATGACGCCGAGGACGATGTTGAAGATTTGGAGAACGGGAAACGACTTGACCGCCCCATCGAGATTCTTGGTGAGGAAATCCCAGAAGATTTTGGGCCAGAAAACGGCCTCGAGGCCAGCGGCTATTTGGTCTGTCTGCGCGTCAGTACTTGGGAGATGTGGGCCGCCATGGTGGTGGACGTGTAGCTCACAGGTCGCAGCGGTGAGAATGACGAGGCGCGCCCAGTGGTTCTTGATCAATTTGCCCATATTTTGCGGAATTAAGAAGGATACGCGTGGTAAGCCGAGCCCGCGGCGTATGAAAACGAGGAGTTGGAAGAACGGAAAAAGAAGGAAAGGAAAGGAAAAGATAAGATGGCGGTAGACTACCAGTAGCCAGCCAGCCTATATGACTTCCAAGTCGCCGTGGTACGCCCCCGCTTGGGGCACAGGTCAGAGCGTGCGCACAGATGGAATGGCGATGGTAAGCTGGCGGGGGGCTGAGGCGTCGGCGAGTCTCAAGCTTGTTCGGTGTTGAGGCAGCGTGTTATTGCGGCGGTTGTTGCGGCGGTTGTTGCGGCGGTTGTTGC
>Ga0182210_1000210_pt1 | contig 13314 bp, 16 predicted proteins | sample G5R1MG_19_FD_129670 | JGI IMG/M metagenome (GOLD analysis project Ga0182210, IMG submission 129670) | Switchgrass phyllosphere microbial communities from Michigan, USA - G5R1_MAIN_03OCT2016_LD1 MG | ecosystem: Host-associated > Plants > Phyllosphere > Phylloplane/Leaf | place: USA: Michigan... | reverse complement strand
GCCTTCTTCACGCTGGTCGGCACCCACGGGCTGCACGTCACCTTCGGGCTGATCTGGCTGACCGTGCTGATGGTGCAGGTCGCACGGCGCGGGCTGGAGCCCGCCAACATGCGCCGCCTGCAATGCCTGTCGCTGTTCTGGCACTTCCTCGACGTGATCTGGATCGGGGTCTTCACCTTCGTCTACCTGCTGGGAGTGCTGCGATGAGCGCCGATCCTCATGCCGATCCACATGGCCAAGGCGGCGCCGCGCACGGCACCCGCCGCGGCTACCTGATCGGGTTCGCCCTGTCGGTGCTGCTGACCGCGGTTCCGTTCGGCGTCGTCATGGCGGGCGGCGTCTCGCAACAGGTCGCGGCGGGGCTGTGCATGGTGCTCGCACTGGTCCAGATCGTCGTCCACATGGTCTTCTTTCTCCACATGAACAGCCGGTCGGAGAACGGATGGACGTTGATGGCGTTGATCTTCACGATCATCGTCGTGGTGATCGCGCTGACGGGGTCGCTGTGGGTGATGTATCACATGAACGCGAACATGATGCCCGCGATGGACCAGATGACCTCGGGCGGTATGTAGCGATGAGGCGGCGGCGAGCGGCGGCCCTGGTGCTCGCGCTCGCCGCGATCGCGGTGCTGCTCGGCCTGGGCGTGTGGCAGGTCGAGCGCCGTGCGGGCAAGCTCGCGCTGATCGCGCAGGTCGAACGCCGGCTCGCCGCCCCGCCCGTCGCCGCGCCGGGGCCCGCGCGATGGCCCTCGATCGGCCGCGACGACGCCTATACGCGCGTCCGAGCCCGGGGCCGGTGGCGCCGCGGCGCCGACAGCTTCGTCCAGGCGGTGACCGATCTAGGCGGTGGATATTGGGTGATCACCCCGCTCGACACCGACGCCGGCTGGCCGCTGCTCGTCAATCGCGGCTTCGTGCCCGCAAGCGCCCGCGCCGCGCTGCCCCCGCCCCCCGCCGGCCCGGTCGGCGTTACCGGACTGCTGCGCGTCACCGAGCCCGGTGGCGCGTTTCTGCGCAGCAACCGCGCGTCCGAGGATCGCTGGTACTCGCGCGACGTCGCCGCCATCGCCGCGCGCCGCAAGGTGGCGGGCGTCGCGCCCTATTTCGTCGATGCCGATCGGGGGCCGGGCGCGTGGCCGCGCGGTGGGCTGACGACGGTGCGCTTCCCCAACAACCATCTCGTCTATGCGCTGACCTGGTTCGCGCTCGCCGCGATGACCGGCTTCCTGCTGTGGCGCGCGATCCGGCAGGAGCGGCGCGCGTGACGGGAATCGGCCACGATCCCTCGGGCGCCGAGGCGACGCGCCGCAACCTCGACCTGCTGCTGCAACTCCGCTGGCTCGCGGTCGGCGGGCAGCTCGCGACGATCCTCGCGGTGCGCTTCTGGCTCGACGTGCCATTGCCGCTGGAGCCGATGCTGGGCGTGCTGGCGGGGCTGGCGCTCGTCAACATCGTCGCGGCGTACACCCGCCGTTGGTGGCCCGCCAACGACGCCGCGCTGCTCGCGACGCTGCTGGTCGATGTCGCCGGGCTGACCGCGCAGCTCTACCTCAGCGGCGGCGCGACCAACCCGTTCGTCTCACTCTACCTCCTCCAGGTCGTGCTCAGCGCGGTGCTGCTGCGCCCGGCGGCCAGTTGGCTGCTGGTCGCGGTCACCAGCTGCGCGTTCGCGGGCCTGGCGATCGCCGACACACCGCTGATCCTGCCGGCGACGGTATCGAGCACGCTGTCCCCGCCGTACCTGTTCGCGTCCTGGTTCGGTTACGTACTGACCGCCGGACTGCTCGTCCTCTTCACGACGCGGATCACCCGCAACCTGCGCGACCGCGACGCGCGGCTCGCCGAACTCGGCCGCCGCGCGGGCGAGGAGGAACAGGTGGTGCGGATGGGCCTGCTCGCCAGCGGCGCGGCGCACGAACTCGGCACCCCGCTCGCCTCGCTGTCGGTCGCGCTCGGCGACTGGCGCGCCGACCCGGCGGTCCGCGCGCACCCCTCGCTGGTCGAGGAGGTCGCCGAGATGCAGGCCGAGGTCGCGCGCTGCAAGGAGATCCTGGCCGGCATCCTGCGCGCGTCGGGCGAGGTCACCGGCGACGCCCCCGCGCGCACCACGCTGAGCCGCTTCGTCGACGCGATCGTCGCCACCGCGATCCAGGCCGACCGCATCGTCATCGACAATCGGGTCGAGGGCGATCCCGCGATCGTCGCCGATCGCGCGCTCGGCCAGGCGCTGCTCAACCTCCTCGACAACGCGGCGGAGGCGGGCGCCACGTCGGTATGGTTGTCGATCGCGTGCGAGACCGACGACCTCGTCCTTATCGTCCGCGACGACGGGCCCGGCTTTCCCCCGGCGATGCTGGCCGGCGTCGGTCGCCCCTATCGGACCACCAAGGGCCGGCGCGGCGCGGGGCTGGGCCTGTTCCTCACCACCAACGTGCTGCGGACGCTCGGAGGCACGTTGGCGGCTTCCAACCTGCCGACCGGGGGCGCAAAGGTGGTACTGCGCCTGCCCTTCGATGCGCTGGCGATCGAACAGGTCGAACCATGAGCGAGCGACGCCTGCTGATCCTGGAGGACGACACCACCCTCGCCCGCACGCTCGCCCGTTCGTTCGAGCGGCGCGGCTATGCGGTGCGCGTGCTGGCGAGCCCCGAGGGGCTGGAGGAGGCCGCCGCCGATTTCCACCCGACCCGCGCGCTGGTCGACCTCCGGCTGGGTACGACCTCCGGCCTGCCCTCGGTGCGGGCGCTTCACGCGATCGATCCCGAACTGCGGATCGTGGTGCTGACCGGCTATGCCAGCATCGCCACCGCGGTGGAGGCGGTGAAGCTGGGCGCCACCAACTACCTCACCAAGCCCGCCAACACCGACGAGATCGAGGCCGCGTTCGAGCGCGCGGAGGGCGACGCGAACGCCGAACTGGCGCAACGCCCAACCTCGATCCGCACGCTGGAATGGGAGCATATCCACCAGACGCTGGTCGATACCGACTTCAACATCTCCGAAGCCGCCCGCCGCCTCGGCCTCCATCGCCGCACGCTGGCGCGCAAGCTGGGCAAGCGGCACCTTTGACCGGTCGGGGTGGTGCGAGCCGCCGCCTTCTTGTTCAGCGCCCGCGCAGAAGCGGGACCCTCGCCTTCGCGAGGGTGACGGCAGTGGGGCGGCCGATACCGATCCTTCGATCGCATGCTCCGCCAACGGACCGGACAGGCCCCCTTTCTCTCCCCTGTCACCCTCGCGGAGGCGAGGGTCTCGCTTCTTCCTTTTCGCCGGGGATACCGGAACCCTCGAAATCTCGAGGTTGACGGGGGCCAGAAACCGGCGCCGAAGTCGCACGTTCCCATGCCGAAGCGGCAGCGGGGACGGGACCGACATATGAGCGACGACAAAGCCGGGCGGACCCCGCCCTCGCCGCTGGGGCCGTTCCGCTACGCCATTTTCCGCGACGTCTGGATCGCCAACCTCGTCTCGCGGTTCGGCGGGCTGATCCAGTCGGTCGGCGCGTCGTGGCTGATGGTGTCGATGGGCGCCTCGGCGACGCTGATCAGCCTGGTGCAGACCTCGACCACGCTACCGATCATGCTGTTTTCGCTGCTGGCCGGCGCGGTGGCGGATACGTTCGACCGGCGTCGGCTGATGCTGGTCGCGCAGGGTTTTATGCTGACGGTGTCGGTGCTGCTGTCGGTCGCGGCATGGTTCGGCGTATTGACGCCCTGGCTCCTTCTCGCCTTCACCTTCCTGATCGGCACCGGCGCGGCGCTGAACGGCCCCGCCTGGCAAGCCTCGGTCGGCGACATGGTGCCGCGCGACGACCTGCCCTCGGCAGTGGCGCTCAACAGCATGGGCTTCAACGTCGCACGCAGCACCGGGCCGGCGGTCGGCGGGCTGATCGTCGCCGCGTTCGGCGCGGCGGCGGCGTTCGCGGTCAACACGGTCAGCTATCTCGGCCTGCTGTTCGTGCTCGCCCGCTGGCGTTCGCCCGATCGTGGGCAGCGGTTGCAGCGCGAGACGCTGGGCCGCGCGATGGGCGCCGGCATCCGCTACGTCGCACTGTCCCCGACCATCCTCACGGTACTGGGGCGAAGCCTCGTCTTCGGGCTCGGCGCGAGTGCGATCCCTGCGCTGATGCCGCTGGTGGCGCGCGACCTGATCGTCGGCGGGCCGGCGACCTTCGGGCTGCTGCTCGGCGCGTTCGGGGTCGGTGCGGTCGTCGGCGCCTATTTCTCCAGCGGGCTTCGCCGGACCCTGTCGACCGAGGGTTTCGTGCGGGTCGCGCTACTCGCGCTGGCGGCGACCTCGATCGCGACCGCGTACAGCGGCACGCTCGTGCTGACGATGGCGGCGCTGTTCGTTGGCGGCGCCGGCTGGGTGCTCGCCCTGTCGACCTTCAACGTCACCGTCCAGATGGCCTCACCGCGCTGGGTCGTCGGGCGCACCCTCGCGCTTTACCAGATGTCGGCGTTCGGCGGCATGGCGCTGGGCAGTTGGCTGTGGGGGGCCGTCACCGAGCATGCCGGCGTCGCCACCGCGCTCCTGGCATCGGCCGGCGTGTCGATCGTCTGCCTGGCGATGGGGCTGCTGCGGCCGCTGCCGACCGCGCAGAAGCTCGACCTTGAACCGCTCGGTCGATGGAAGGAGCCGCGGCTCAGTCTGCCGATCAAGGGGCGCAGCGGGCCGGTGGTCACCACCATCGAATACCGGATCGTAGAGGAGGCGCTGCCCGAGTTCCTGCGGCTGATGGTCGAGCGGCGGCGTATCCGGCGGCGCGACGGTGCGCGCCACTGGTCGCTGCTGCGCGACCTCGAACGGCCCGAAATCTGGATCGAACGCTACGACACCCCGACCTGGACCGAAACCGTCCGCCACAACGAGCGCGCGACCAGGGCGGATGCGGAGGTCGGCGACCGGCTGCGCGCGCTGAACAGCGGCGGGCATGACGACGGCCATCCGCGCGTCCATCGCATGCTGGTCCGCGACCTCGATGCGGTGCTGGACGATCTCGACACGGAGGCGACGCTCGCTGCGCCGCTGACCGATCCGGCACGTCAGTCCTAGCGGCGCCGCGTGTGTCGCACCGCGCGCTGCGCTACGGTCGCGGTCATGGCGAAACGCACCCGCATGCTCACCGCGACGCTGTCGGACGGCTATGTGAAGACGATCGGCCCGACGGCGGCGCCCTTCACCCACTATTGGCGGATCGTCGCGCACACCGGCGGCGACCGGCCGGAGGTGTTCTGGGGCCACACCAAGTCGCTTCGCGAAGCCGTCGGCAAGAAGACCGCGGCAAAGGACGCCGCGCGGCAGCGCGGGTGGACCCGCTATGCGTTCGAAGTGGTCGCGCTGACCGAAGATTGACGGACGGACGGTGCGACCGCCGCCAGCGCGGCGTGGAGTGCGCGGTCGAGCAACGCCGCCCAGCCGTCGATCTGCTCGTCGGTCGCCAGCAGGTCCTGCCGGATCTCGATTTCGGCATAACCGCAGCCTGCGGGATAGGCGTGGCGCGGGATGGTGTAGTCGATTGCGTCCATCCGATACGGCTCGTTGTCGCCGACCGTCAGCGTCGGATCGCGGCGAAGCTCGTCCAGCAGGGCGCGGGCGAAGCGCGCGTCGCCACCGTCGTGGAGGACACCGATCTGCCACGGGCGGGCGTTCCCCGCCATGACCGGCGTGAAGCTGTGCAGCGAGACGATGACGGGGGGCCGCCCCGCCGTCTGGCGCCGCGCCAGTTCGTCGGCGATCGCGCGCTGGTAGGGCGTGTGGATCGCATCGATGCGCGCGGCGCGATCGGCCGCCGACAGATCGGCATTGCCCGGGATGCGCGTACCGTCGCTGATCGCGGGCATCGCATCCGCCGCCCCCGGTGCGCGGTTGCAGTCTATCACCAGCCGCGAATAGACGCCGCGGACGAACACCGCGTCGAGCCGCGCGGCCAGCCGCTCGCCCAAGCCGGCGACGCCGATGTCCCAGGCGATATGCCGCCTCCGCTCGTCGCCATCGATGCCGAGGTCGCCCAGCGCCGCCGGGATGCGGTTGCCGGCATGATCGCCCAGCAACAGGAACGTTGCGCCGCCCCCCGGATTGTGAATAACGTAGGGCAATGGTTCGTTGACCGCCAGCAAAGGCGGGGATGTTTCCGTCAGCTGACTGGAGCCCGATGCCATTAATCGCCCTTTCGCACGTAACGACCTACACCTACCGCCAGCCGGTGGCGTTTGGCGAGCATCGGATCATGGTTCGGCCGCGTGAAAGCTACGACCAGCATCTGATCGATGCGGTGCTCGACATCGATCCGGTGCCCAGCGACGTCCGCTGGCTGCAGGACGTGTTCGGCAATTCGGTGGCGATCGCGACCTTTGCGAAGCACGCCAAGACGTTGCGCTTCGCCAGCACCGCCCGCGTCGCGCACAGCCCCGCCGACCCGCAGAACGTCGATATCGAGGAATATGCGCGCTTCTATCCCTTCACCTATTCCTCCGAAGACATGCCCGACCTGCTCCGTTCGATCGAGCGCCAGCATCTCGACCCGCTGCGCCTGATCGACGAATGGGCGCGGCGGTTCGTCGATCCGGGTGGCCGGACCGATACGCTGGCGATGCTGGCCGACATGACCGCGGCGATCCGGCGCGAGTTCACCTATGTCGCGCGCGCCGAGAAAGGCACCCAGTCGCCGATCGAGACGCTGACCCGGCGCAAGGGGACGTGCCGCGACTATGCGATGCTGATGATCGAGGCGGTGCGTGCACTGGGCTTCGCCGCGCGGTTCGTGTCGGGCTATGTCTACAGCCCCTCCCCGCGCGAGGCGCGGACCGGCGGCGGCAACACCCATGCCTGGGTGCGGGTCTATCTGCCGGGATCGGGCTGGGTGGAGTTCGATCCGACCAACGGCATCGTCGGCAGCCGCGGGCTGATCCGCGTCGCGATCGCGCGCGACATCTACCAGGCGGTGCCGATCTCGGGAACGTGGAACGGCTTTCCGGGCAGCTTCCTCGACATGACCGTCGACGTCGACATCTCGATCGATCCGGCCACGCCGGTCACCGGTCCCCTTCCCCTATCAAGGTCCCAGAACCCATGCTGATCCGCGCCGGCTACGACATCCGTTTCGACACGGCGGTGGAGACGCCGATGATGGCGATGCTGAGCGTCCATCCGTCGTGCCACAAGGCGCTGACAACGGGGCACCGCATCGTCGCCAGCCCCGATGTGCCGATCTACGATTATCTCGATGCGTTCGGCAACGTGTGCACCCGCGTGACCGTGCCGGTGGGCGGGCTGACGCTGTCGTGCGACTTCACGATCGAGGTCGACGGCCTTCCCGACCCGGTCAGCCCCGACGCGATCCAGCATCCCGTCGGCGACCTGCCCGACGACATCCTGATCTATCTGCTCGGCAGCCGGTATTGCGAGACCGATCGCTTGTCCGACACTGCCTGGTCGCTGTTCGGCGACGTTCCCGCAGGCTGGCAGCGGGTGCAAGCGATCGTCGACTATACCCACGAGCGGACCGAGTTCGGCTATCAGCATGCCCGGTCGACCAAGACCGCGTGGGACGCGCATCAGGAGCAGCGCGGGGTTTGCCGCGACTTCGCGCACCTGGCGATCACGCTGTGCCGGTGCATGAACATCCCCGCGCGCTACTGCACCGGCTATCTGGGCGATATCGGCGTGCCGCCGGCCGACGCGCCGATGGACTTTTCCGCCTGGTTCGACGTCTATCTGGGCGGTGGATGGCACACGTTCGACGCGCGCCACAACCGGCCGCGGATCGGACGCATCCTGATGGCACGCGGGCGCGATGCAACCGACGCGGCGCTGACGACGACCTTCGGGCCCGCGCAGCTTACCGGGTTCGACGTCCATACCGACGAGGTGTCGGGGTAAGGCCGCGGGCCGGCGCATAGACGAGGTAAGTGGCGGTGGGCAACGTCAGAAGCGGACGCGTCTATCCGCCCTATACCAGCTGAACAGACGGCCGCTTTCGCCCAATAGCGGACATTCCGCGCGCCGTCTGGTCGAACGTCCGCCTTCACCCGATTCCAGACATTCCCAAGGTCCGCTGCGCGAACAACCACGATCGGAATCATCCGATATTGCCGCTTCTCCGAAAGTCTGGTCCACTGCTTAGTATTGCCCAGATTCTTGATCCAGGGGGGGGAAGTAGGTCATGGTTGATCGCGCTGCCGCACATACCGGGCGCTCGGTATTCGCTCTCGGGCTTATATTGGCATGCGGGACCGGCGCGGCAGCCTATGCCTATCAGGTGCAGGTCGCATCGGATGCCGACGTTCTGGTCTTGGCCGACAAGCTTCGCCACGTGACCGTAGCCTATTCTTCAAAAGGCCCCGTCCTCCAGAGCTGTAACATCCGCGCGGGCGCCGATGCCCGCGTAATCGATCAGATGATGTGCTCGCTGGTAGCGAGTTGCCTTCCCAACAATTGGAGCGGATCGAGCCGTATGACGCGGTGTGTGAATGCGCGTGTCGACGCTCTGGAACAGGGGGTCGGCAAGCGCGACGTTGATTCGAGCATGTCGCCGTTTCCCGATCAATGGCTGGCCCAGGGGCTTGAGACGGTCTCCAAGGCGTCCCTGGAACGAACAAGCGACGACACTCGGTCGAGCCTAGGTGAGGTCAGGGCCGGGCAGTGGGAGTTTACGGAGCTCGCCACCGGAACTGGTAAAGCGGGCGACGCTGTACCCCGGTTGCTCCGCTGGCGGAAATGCATACGGCCCGAGGAGGCGGCAAACGGACTAGCTATGCTGCTGGAGCCACCGCCTTATAGCAGTCGCGTGCGATATTCCCTTCCGCTCGAATGCGATTGGGAAACCAGGCGATCCGAGGCCCGCGTCACCGGTTCAATGAAATGCCGGACCGCCGCGGGGGCGAGTACCCAAGGAATCCTCCGAGGCGAGGTGACCCCAGACGAGGTCGTCTTTCGGCGTGAGCGGCGATGGAGCAAGCCCGGCGACTGGGCGACTGCATCTTTCAGCACGAACGTCCGTTATAAAGGCTCGTGCATGGGCTCGGCGGAAGATCGCTGATACCGCATATGCCGCGGATGTGGTGCCCGCCCGCCCACGCGCCAAACATTCGGTCACCGAACGGATGCGCAGCTCGCGACGATCAGCGCCGTGGCTGCGCAGATAAGCTATTGGGGCTTTTCTTTAGCTACCGACGCGGCACGGAGAACGCACTCGGGCGGTTTCCGCGCGAGGTCGATGACCGACCTGTCGCTCGCTTCGTTATTAAGCATCCGCTGTCGCATCTTGTCGTCACGATCGCGCAATTCGCGAGCGTTAAGCGTCTTGCCCGTATCGGGATCGCGCCAGCCGATGCACGCGGCCTTATCGAGAGCCGGATCGGCAGCGAGCATCAAGAGCAAGGCTATCATAATCACTCCCTGTCGATCGTCGGCACGCTCGAAACTCGGTCGGAAGCAGAATCACCGGAAGAGTAGCGGGCACAATGCCCAGCGTATCGTCGTCACCTGGGATCGTGCAACGTCGAAAACGTCAATGGCCAACAGAGACACCGTCGCGCCGGACAAGCCAAAGCCGGTCATGCCGTATTCAAACCTCTTTTTGTGAACGGCGGCACAGCATGACGTCGGCTATGCGGGTCGGCGTTCTCGCAAGCCGAATGTCCGCTATCCACCAATAGCGGACATTCGGCGGGGCCAGGCCGCGAACGTCCGCTATCGCCCAATTGCGGGCATTGGAGAAAAACAAGCTGAGCTGCCAAAAGCAGCCAATCGTTCATCGCGAGCGTTCCCGTTTTCCCATCTCCAATTCGCAAAATTGGGAACGAGCAATCGGAAATAGGTTTCGCGAAAACAGGCCCGATCGACCGTGCGGGCAGGGTCGCCATGCCGCGTTTCCGCTACGGGTTAGTTCGCGGTAGCCAGTGAAATCACTTGTTTATTGTTGTCGGGGCTCTTTTTTCCAGGAAGTCGATGACGGCTCGTGCGAACGCTTCGGGCTGATCCAGCATGACGAAGTGAAAGCTGCCGTCGACGCGCTTTAGGCTGACGTGCGGGGTCGAAGCATAGGCGTTTCGAAACGTGGCATCGATGTTGGATGCGGGCACGCCGTATATCGGATCATAGGCATAAATGACCTCCACCGGCACGGTGATGCGGCCGAGTTCGGGGCGCAGATCGGTGGTCATCAGTTCGTAGGTGGCATCGGCCACGGTCTTGAGGTCTGATTTGATCGCCGCCGCGATCAGTGCGGGTCTGACCGCCTCAGTCTTGGCGAGGCGGGCGATGGAGGCCGACTGCATCGCTTCGACCTGTGTGGCCGGTGCCATCAGCATTGCGTTGCGGAACGCGGCTGCCTGCGGCTTGACGCTGTCGCTGGTGGCGGCCGGATTGATCAGGAGGCTGTAGAACGGCAGGGCATCGACGATCAGCAGGGGTCCGACCCGATCGGGATGACGCGCACCCACCATCAGAGCCACCTCACCGCCCAGCGAATGGCCGATGATGGTTGGTGCCTTGAGGCGTTCACGTCGAATATAACCAGCGATGGCCTCGGCCGTAGGAGCGGCAACTCGCCCGTCCGGATCAGGCATCGCTGGCGATCCCGCGAAACCTGCGACCTGGACAAGGTGGAGCCGATGACTCTGCCGCAACCGAGTGGCGAGGCCAGTCCATACCTCGCGTGAAGATGCCAAACCTGGGATCAGGATCACGTCCGGTCCCTTACCCTCGACCGTCACCGAAATGCGGTCAGATCTGACCTTCATCGGTGGCGGTGAGCCCGACTGTGCCGACGCAATCGACGCCGACGACAAAGCGATCCCGATCGCCGCGAGCAACGTTAGCGCACGCATGACATTCTCCCTGTTGCAGTGGTTATGGCCTGAACACGTCTTCGATCTTGAGCCCGAACACGCCGGCGATGGTGAAGGCGAGTGGAAGGCTCGGGTCGTAGCGGCCGTTCTCGATCGCGTTCACCGTCTGGCGAGACACGGACAGCGCGCCAGCTAGGTCGCCTTGGCTCCAGTCGCGGGCAAGCCGCAGTTCCTTAATCCGATTGTTCACCGATAGCGTCGAATAGCGATCAGCAAACCAACGCACCACAGCGCGCCCATGATCGGCCAAACCGCAAATGATCGCAGATGGGGCAGCCCCGCCCCCTCGGCAAAGCCCCAAGCGAACGTGATGAGCGCGGTTCCGAGGAAGGAAATGGCAATAGCGTCGAACTGGATGCGACGCTGCATCTCGTCGAGCCGCCACAATCCACGCAATATTGCCCATGCCGCCGCCAGAGCGCCGATCATCGGAGCTAGGTTAATCGCGAGCTTCAGGGCACCCGCGGGCGCTATCGCTCGCTCTAGCGCTTCGGCGCCGACGAGCAGGGCTGCGTACAGCGCGAACGCGCTTCCCAACTCAATCATGTATTGCTTGGATCGGAACATCCGCATCACTCCCTGTAAAATGTCTTTTACAGGGCGAGTATCTGCCTGTCAAACGTCCTTTCCACCGTTTCCGCCGGCGATCACGATGCTGGCGTCGCGACCGTATAGCCGTGCGCCTTTCGTGTGATGCCCCCGGCATGCACAGATCGAGCGGTTCTGGCACCAAGCATCGACGTCAACTCTCCCCGTTTTCGTATTCGATTCGACATTGTGAATGCGCAGTTTCATCTCAATTGAGCATGGTTTTGGAAAAGCTTTGCTGAGACAATGTCGGCTAAGCGGTTAGGCAATCCCGTTAGCGGACCGTCCGCTTTCCACCCAATAGCGGTCATTCGCATCTAGCAGCGCACATGGGGGTCTTCCCGGATGGACGGGGACCGCAGGAGACCGCTTATGCTTCCGATCCACTCACAACCTGAGCCGCATAGCATCTGGAATAAGGGCCGCCTCGTCGGCCCAAAGCTGGCGTTGAAGCCGCAGCAGGTCTGGTCCGTGCGCTTTCACCTGCGACGGGAGGGCCGTACCCGTGACCTCGCCCTCTTCGACCTCGCAATCGACAGCAAGCTCCGAGGCTGCGATCTGGTCCAGCTGCGCATCAGCGACCTATTGGCAGGTGGCGTGGTCCGCAGCCGTGCACTCATCGTTCAGCAGAAGACGGGAACGCCGGTTCGCTTCGAAGTGACCCAAGGGACCCGCAACAGCATACTTGCCTGGATCCGCGAGCTCGGCATCGGAGGCGGCGGTTACCTGTTCCCGTCACGATGCCGCAGTCGGGATTCTCTCTCCACGCGCCATTACGCTCGGCTATTCAAAGGCTGGCTCAAGCAGGTCGACATTGAACCTTCATCGTACCGCACACACTCGCTCCGGCGTACAAAGGTCGCCCTGATCTATCGCCAGACCGGAAACATTCGAGCCATCCAGATACTGCTTGGCCATTCGAAGCTAGACAGCACCGTTCGGTATCTCGGCGTCGACATCGAGGATGCGCTCGCTTTAGCAGAAGGAATCGACCTGTAGCGGCGGAGGTCCACGGACGGTCGCCAGAGCGGAAGGCCGGATGTCCGCTATTGGGTGGTAAGCGGACTCTTTCCTCGACTCAGCGGCGTCCGGCGGCGGCGATACATTCGCTCAACAACGCAGCAACGAGCGTTCGATTTTGTCGATCAGCTTCCGCGAGTGCGGCTCTGAGCATGCTCAGCAGAATCCTCTGCCCTTCCGTCTCGACCATAGTAGCACCGTTAATCCCCGCTCGCATCCAAGGCGGCATCTGCTATCACTCTCGCCGGACTTTGCACAAGCTACGCGAAATTAAGGTAATTTTTAACGGCTTCGTTCGACAGTGCGCTCGACATGGCGAAGACTCAAGTAGCGCTTCGAGCGTTGCGCTATGGTCATTTCCCTGCGGATATTTTCGACGAGTACGCGTGGGACATGATGCTCCACATGTATATCGCGCATCTGCGTAAGCAAGTTATGTACGTCGATAATATTGTAAACCTCACCTCCAAGAACAAAATGATCGGGGATCGATGGATATCTCATCTAGCGGCCGAAGATATGGTTGAAATAGACAAGGAATGTATCCATTTATTTAACAAAGCGCTCGACAAGATGGAAGAGTACCACGAACACGCGTTGGAACTGATCGCCTAAACAAGGCGAGTGCGGAGCACGGTAGATCCCCTGTCGCTCCACTACATTCTCCGCTCGGAATGCTTCGGCACCTCTTCATCGTGCATTGAGGCTAAGGAATGAGCTGCCCCCATCGGGTGGTCCATCGACTATGACAGTCTGGATCGAGGAAGGGACGACGAATGCCTGCGAAGAAGCACAAGCCCGAGGAGATCATCGGGAAGCTGCGTGAGGTTGAGATCATGCTGGGCCAGGGCGGC
>Ga0182210_1000207_pt1 | contig 13409 bp, 11 predicted proteins | sample G5R1MG_19_FD_129670 | JGI IMG/M metagenome (GOLD analysis project Ga0182210, IMG submission 129670) | Switchgrass phyllosphere microbial communities from Michigan, USA - G5R1_MAIN_03OCT2016_LD1 MG | ecosystem: Host-associated > Plants > Phyllosphere > Phylloplane/Leaf | place: USA: Michigan... | reverse complement strand
TCATCGGCCTCGGCTTGCCAAGCTGGCGTCGCGCCACCTGTGCCCAAGGATTATTCACTCAGAATCTTCATCTGTCGCACACTCACAATCTCTCTCTGCCTTATACGTCCCCAAGAGCACAGGACTAAACTCGCGTGGAGGCCCCTCGTGTAGACGGTCTTCTTACCGATACTGCTTCCTGCTCTGCTTGCCCCAGACTTCTTTTCTCCTTCTCTCCTCGCCGGGACGGTGCGTTGTTTTCCCATGTTCTCTTTGCCACTTGCTACTATAATTGTTATACTCCTTGCCCTCTATTTTCTTCTCTGGCCTTATTCTCTTCCTTTTCACTCTCTTCGTCTTCGCTCCCTTCTTCTTGATCAAAGCCATTCTTTGCAATGTCTTCCGGGAAATCTGGCTTTGGCTCAATTTGATCTTCGCTATCCCAATCACTGTCAGGGTCCGGGGAATACGTGGCGTCGCTATCGCCATTCCTATAAGGCTGTGTCGTATCCGAAAAATGCTCGTCGACATAGCCTTCATACCGTGAATGTGAAGCAAAGGATTTGTTTTCGCGTGATGTTCTGTCGAGGCTACCCGAAGTTGAATGAGCCTTTAAATGCCGGTCCTTTATCTTACCAACCCCCGAACTCCGAGTAGGAGTCTGGTGATCAAGTGGATCATGTTCCAATGCTCCGTTTCCTTTGACCGGACCATGTTGCGGAGAATTGCTTTCAGAAGCAGGGCTATCTAACCTACACTTGTCAAACTCCCTAGTGAGTTGCGCTATGCTGTTTGACTTATTGGAACCCTTCTCTTTCATGCCGTCATCTGGTGATGATATTTCCGGGAATCCTGTTTTCTTATTTACACGCTTAGTTTCGCGTACTTTTGATGTTGTAATATCTTGTGGACCAGTACTAGGGGGGGTAGTAAAAGATACGTGAGGTGACCTATTCCCCCCAGACCGAGGGGCGGAGGTAGGAATCAATGGCGTAGTTTTGGAAACAGCTCGTTGGTTTCCTGAGGGGGTTTCAAAAATTCCAGAAGAAGTAATGCCTATACCCGAAATACGAGGCTTTGGTGCCGGAGTTCCGCAAGGAAGCTTAAGTGCTTGAGCCACCGCGGCTTGGAGTTTTGGTTTCAGAAGACGTGATGACCATGTGTGCATATTCCTTATAATTGCACGCAGCACTGCCACTCCCCAGGTTTGCTGCACGGAAATTTCACATATACACACCATTTGCTAGAAATTTTAGTGATGAAACAGCAATAAGGCCTATGATCCACTTACCCGCCGCCATGTTGTACTGTCCCCTAGCTTTTCGAGGTAAGTCAGCCAAACCTTCACGGTGTGACCGACACAAGTGAACGATATGACTGGTGGTACTTCTGAGTCTTCTTCAGAGCAATTTATGGAGAATAGTGGTGTGTAGAGGTCAAGCGCAGCAGCTGAAGCATTGGCCGCTTGACAATAGCATCGTTCCTCTGCTGATTCACTGGATGATTGGGATTCTTTTTTAAACTCAACTATAGCCCAAGGAAAGCAGGCACGGCCGGGAGATGCTAGAATAGTACCGCCTGGTGATTTCATCCAGTTCCGCAAGCTTGTTGTTGGTGTGCAAATAAAGTCCCTTTGCATCAAAGCCCTAAGGGATCCAAGGGAAAACCCTTTATTGAAACCGTCTCGTTCGTAACCCCCAAGAAAGGATTCGAGGATAGGAAAAGCGTAGGCCAGGTCGGGTTTAGGCTGTGTCAGAGGGTCTAAATTATCATGCCACGGTCTCAGGTTACGGAACTCCGTCCACAAACAATTGCCTTCGCTTTGGGAAGTCAACTTGAGTCAATTCTGCGAAAACAAACCCTAACTCACAGTGACCAGTTGTCTAATATAGGACTGGCACTTGTCAGCCTGGATCATACTCCATAGGGACGAGGATTGCGACTTGTCCCAAGCGAGGAACTCAGATGGAACATTCAACGACGGGGTATGGTAGCGGAATTTACTCACTGGAAACCCGGCTGATTATGGGTTCTGTCACCCACAATGGTGAATATATTGCTTCTCCAAAAATGAACCCAGCCCTCCTCTGAATCTGCTTCAAGACCTCGAGCAAGCTTTGCCACCTTTTCAGAGCTCTCCAAGTCTTCGTACGCAGCGTGCCATTCTGGGCTCCGTATGCCTAAACCTTTCTCATGAGCAGTGGTTATAATAGATGGAGAATCGGGGGGATTAAGAGCCTCTGGATGAAGTTCATGGTATCTATAAACCTCTGGTTCCTCCCGCAATGTATCTCCCCAGCCTCCATCAGGTACGTTGACTTCGATAGATAGCAGTATCTCTCGGACAGCCTCTACGTGCTCAGGAAGTTCCAGGTATGGATACAAAACCTCCTCATAATAATAGATGCCGTGTTTTTGTAAATTGTTTCGAGAGATATCCCCTTTTCTTTGACTCGAATTCATCGTGAGCTGGGTGGAGTTTCGGGAACTGTAGACGAGGGCGTGCTTTTGGGAATCATAGACTAGGAGCAAGGACAGAGTACATGAGTACATGATGTACCTGTCAGAAATAGCTCCTGCAGCATACAGCGTTGGTGATGCGGGCTGACCAACCCTCTCCCCCTCCCCAGCGTACAGTCCATCACGCTTGAATATTACAGGAAGGTAGTATTGGAAGACAGAAACCAAACAAAAAATTCAAGCAAAGGAGGTCTTGGGGCGGCTAAAGATCCGACCCGGTGCGCGGGAGTAAGGAACCCAATCCTACAGCTATTAGTCGATTGCGTTGCATGAGTTCCTTACCAAATACATAGTCCAGTCCGGCGCCATTGCCTTCTACCCATGTATATCCAACACGAAAGGGTAAGGCACTCTCTGCAGAGTGTTTTATACCAAACACCGAGGGGTCCTTTCGGTGAAAGCCGCCCATGATAGAGTGCCATTTTCGGCTCTTTGAAAATGCTCACTTGACGCTGCATATCATTGTAAGGATCCATGCTCTGCCTACAGGAGTGCAGCACATTGTACCAACACAAATTTCGGAATCCTGAAGGATCGACTACGCTGACCGGTGAATCGATCGGAATGACATCGGCACTTCTTGTCGGCTTACGGAGATGCCGCCGCATCGGCGGTCCGTTACCTCAGCCACCCGTGATTATCCTCTTCCTCTTGAAAACTGCTGTGGTAACCAGGTAGCAATCTTCCACCATTGGAAAAATGGCTATACAACCACAGCACACGTGGTGACTTCTCCTCCGTGTGGCGAAGGGCTTGCGCCTGGTGTTTTCCTCTTACCCTGCATCGGCTGGCGAAATTAGCACGCAGGTACCATCAGTCAAATTGCGGCTTGAACAGCGTGAAGCGCGTATGCATACCTCGGTAGATAACATGACTAGTCTTACCCCTGTATGGTTATCGCTCACTGAGGCTGACAGTTAATTTACCCGCAACGTCGCATCGCTGAAACTCCATCCATCTTTCTTGTCGCTATGGACCCTGACCCTCGTCAATGCATAGTAAATTACACACTGAAAAAAATGGCGCAATATACGAACAAGTGTACGTTACAACGAACGGGGGTTTCCCTCCCTGCAAATTGATCATCCTCCACGAGGGAGTGGAGCAAAGCGGTGAAACAGTACTGGCACCCATGAGCTAGCAAACTTAATGAGAACCTCAGATATCATCTGATTCCTCAGCTTCGCAAACAGTATGCAATATACGTGTCATGCATACGAATCGTGCGACATCATGGTTGGCATTTGAGGTCATTGGGGGACGGAGTATGGAAAGTAATTCCTTTACTGATCAATTGCGATGTCCAAAACAGCCAAGTAATTCGAGCCAGCGCAGATTTCTCGGAGCAATTAATAACCCATTGATGTCGTGTAGTAGTCCCATGGTTTCCACGTGCTCTCATGCTGATCAAGAATCATTGGTAGGTATTTCTCGGACCATTCGCCTCTATAGGGGCACGTGTAGTGAGCCTTGCGATCTTCCCAGTAGGCCGGTAGCCAACCTGATTGTTCCCAATCTATTATTGCGGTGACTTGGGCCGGATGAGACGATGATAGCATGATGTTGCTCGGATGGAGATCTCCATGTGTGAATACAATCTCACTATCATCAGGAAGGTATTGGCGGAAGGGATCTGGTACAAACACAGAAGCGTTAGTCATCGGTCGTTTGTAGAGGGAGGCGAACCAATCGTGAAATTGTTTCATGGATGTGAATGGCCCGGCTTCCGCCATGTATTGGACGCTGATAGCTCTATCATAGAGAGGGCCTCGTGCGATGTTACCTGCGCGTTTGATGTGAGTGCTTAGAATTACATTGGTAGATACGGATATGTTGGCTTACTCACCAATGAAGCTGTCACTGGGGTCTTGCTTGAGCTGGCGTACTGTATCGGCCATTATTCGAAGATCACGGCAAATACGCGAGCGGTCATTTTCTTCGATCTCTGGCCAAGACTGTTCCAAACTTTTACCACTTATTGCTTCCATGTAAAGAAAAACTTCATTGCCATCAGTACGCCACCCGTAGATTTCGGGAACTGGTACGGCGTTTTCCAGGTGTTGTCGAATCGCGTAGAGAGAATGACCCTCAGCGATTCTGATATGACTTCCCCATTTGACAAATACACCAATAGACTCAAAAAAAGCAGGCGAGGGCCGGCGATTACGACCGGTAGTGACGACTCTTTCCTTGTTTCCCCAGTGAGTGCCAGCAAGGTATTGCGCACGTGCTTGCGAGCGCACTTCATCCGGCGATGGCAACTGATCATGGTTCCGGAAATAGGATGAGTCTTGGACATCGAAATTTGCTTCCCCAGGGACTACCGGAGGTGTTCATGAGACGAGCTTGCTTGACAGATATTGCGGAGGGCCCGAAACGACGTACTTTGGCGTGCGCAGATGGAACTCATGACGGATAAGCCAACAATTAGTTGGAAATTCAGCTGTGAATAAGCAAACGCTAACATCTATTATGGAGTCAGAGGTTTCCTAGGGGAACGTAGCGCTGTGAAATCTGATAGAATGAAGAAGAACGAAGTATCGCGAGGCCCAGTAATATCAACTATTACCTATTCTAACTAGCGCATCTTCGCGCCAACGCTATTCCCAATCTAGTGGAGAGGCTTATTGTGCGGAGTACCTATATGAAGCTATCATATCCTCCAGGTACTCGAGGAGCTTCAGTAATGACTATTGGATTTTTTTCACATCTTCGGGACATACATGCGTTAGAATCGCTCACGTTTGATCCCTTACTTGACGTTAGCGACATCAAGTAGGCGCCCGGTGAGGCAATAAGCACTCAGGAACATGGACGAAAGACAATAGTATGGCTTCACGACCGATGGATGGTCTTACTGACAAAACTGTCGAGGACCACTTACCTGGTCTATCCGAGATAATAGGTACACAATGAAACTTAATACCTGGTGACAGGTTTCACGTGTAATAGACTAGGCCAAACACGACTTAGCCAACGTATCTGCCTACGCTGCTGCCTCGAGAACTTCCAACAGAAGCTTGTAATCATTACCAGTACACGGACACGGTATAAGTATGTACCTATCTCCGTTGTACTAGTACCTGCCAACTAACAACCCCTTAAGGCCTCAAGAATTTCAGGTCGTTCTATCATCGCTTGATTATGACTTCTCAAAGAGCTGAAGACTCGCTAACAGGGTCGCCGTCCCCGCCGCCCTTGCCGCCCCCGCCGCCGACGCCGCCACGATCATCACGACGGATCATGTTCCGGATGCCAGCATTCGATGACGCCGAGGACGTATATAGGTACAGACCAGGTGGGCATCATCCTGTTAACCTGGGCGATGTAATCGAACGCAGGTTCAAAATCATACACAAACTCGGAAACGGAGGCTTCGCTCTCGTCTGGCTAGCCCGGGACCTTGACCAAGATCGATACGTTGCGCTCAAAATTCTGAAATCAGATGCATCTACTCAGGGTACCGAGGAGGTCAAGATGCTAGAATATCTCAAAAACACCGCAGGAAAGGATCGAATCACCAATCTCCACGAGACATTTACGATTCGCGGACCCAACGGGTTCCATCAATGCTTAGTGCTAGAATTTGGTGGGCCAAGCCTCCAGCGTCTGACCTTTTACTGCAAACGCCCTCCACTTCCGTTTCTCAAAGCCGCCGCTAGGTCGCTAGCAGAAGGCGTTGCTGCCCTTCACGAGGCAGGCGTATGTCATGGTGGTCAGTACTCCCCTCGAATGACTACAGAACTTACTCCAACTTACTTAAATCTAGACCTCACGTATTCCAATGTGCTTTTCGAAATTGCGGATTTTCAGAACTGGACGGAAGATGAGGTCTATCGTTACTTGGGACCACCAAAGACGGACCCATTACTACAACTTGATGGAACGCCTGCACCAGCATTCGCCCCAGCCCATGTTGTTGACGCGCTTGACTACTCTCATCTGAATATGGAGTATTTGTCAAGCAGCATCCTTATAACTGACTTTGGCGAGGCATTCTTCAAAGACAACGCGCCTAAGGGACTGGGAGCTCCTGCGACCTTCTCTGCACCTGAGCTGCTATTTGGGTACCAACCTTCGTGTGCTGTAGATCTGTGGGCTCTCGGTTGCCTTATATTTCAGATCCACACGCTTCAGGTGCTCATACCCACGGTCTTTGGTTCTTACGAGGAGTCAGTGGCATTGGCGATTGAAACAATTGGAGCTCTACCGGAAGCATGGCGGGAATCATTCTACGATAAAGAAAAACCGCTAGCCGATATGCCAGGCAAGAAACACCGGTGGTTTGACGACCAGCTCGAGCGAACGCGTATGCTGGGCCCTCAAACTCTTAAGGCGCTACCAGGTATCTCGCAAGACCAACTTGCCGCCCTTCTCCAACTCCTAAAAGGTATTCTGGTTTTTGAGCCTAGCCATCGTTTATCTGCCGCAGAGATCGTAGTAAATCCATGGTTTGTATAGGATCGCCAGACCAGATTCTGCGAGCCCACTGGGGCTAGGGTAGGCTATACACTCCAACAAAGGCGGACGTATCTACTCATGATTGAGGTGTCTATGGAAGGTAAGGAGAAATATAAAAGGTATAAGTAAGGGAGGATTTCCTACCGTCACTCGTTGTAGCCAATTCGTTCATCAGAATGTATCGGTGAGTAAGGAAGGGGCTGGGGCTATCTCAAGTCAGGAAACTGAGATCAACGAGAATTGGTCCATATATGCCAACGCTGAAGTAAATCGTTGGCTTAGATTTTGTGGGTTTTGGACAAAGTTGCTCAATATGCTTTCAAGAGGCGCCTCACTTCTATACACAGTGTTATAGCGCCCCAAGCTAACCACTTTATGAACGGTCTTTTTCGCAACCGCCAAGGGCATAACAGCTACGGTGGAGTAGTAGGCTCAAGCGTGATCGTATCCCATGCAGGATAAGCGACAAATAGGCGCAGGTTTTCGGATGTACCAGCGGGGAGATGGTCTGTCCGCAGCCGTTGTCTGCTGAGCCGGACACGACTGCCCGGTAAGGAACGGCAAGGAATTCGCGAAGTGGATGGGGAAACCGATGGCAAGTGCTGTAGGTAGATAAGATATAATCATTTGCCTGCCTGCTGTCTCAAAGCTCCCAACGAACTGTGTTGCCTGCTTATCCCACACGCCATAGTGTGCTGAGACCAGATGTGCGGCTTCTTCAAGCATTTGATCCGTGACCTCATCACTTGTAAGTAATCGATTTAGTGTGTTTCCTCCATGATATTAGGTGTGTTTGACTAAGCAGGGTTTACGTTGATGTGACGAACGTATGAGTTTAGAATGATACGCGACCCAGTAGATACTCGTCAGAGTCAATCAGTCTGCTACATTCTCGCTTGTCCGAAACCGGATAAACCATGTCTTCTTTCTCTTCAAGATAGGTAGTCAGGACTATCATACCCTGTTAAGAGGCAGAGATGGTATCCCGTCACGGATTGTATAAATTAAAGCTCACTTTTAGCGAGGCAATTGGGTAGCATACCGTTTGCGTCTTTTCATTTTTATTTTTTTATTTTGTAATAGGTTGCTAAACCTCACTATCAGGAACAAGCATAAAAAGAGAGGAAAGAAAACAGGACTCGTACCATCTGATGTGCTTCATCTTAATCGTCCCCAGCAATTAATCATTAGGCAGATGCAGAGGTCATGGGACCGATGTGGAAATCCGGTGCCTAGACGCCAAAGGACGCCCAAAGGCCGCCAGATAGAATAAGGAAATGAGAGGAAGAGAGAGAGAGAGAGACCGAAAACAATGGAAACAATAACAGGAAATGAGGCACCGTCAACACCACGCCTCCACCATTGCTCCCTATCCAACAGCGTGCATCGATAACGCAAAGAAATAGCCACAAGTCCGTGGGAGTTTTATGTATACAAGCAACGCAAGCGAGTTACAGATGCGCAGCACCTGTTCGTAACTTCCGTTTTCTCCTGCTCCGAAACCCCAGCCTGAGTCGATGTGATAGCGACGAAAAGTGTGCAAACTACAACAAGCGAAAGCCAAGTAAGTGCATGTCCAAGAAAGTAGTGAGGCGCGACCGATAACGATAACAGGGAAGAGGGACGGGGATTCTTAGAAAATCATCGATCGAACCTGCTCCCGACGTCCTGAACTAGCATGGTCCCTGGGCCGTGGTGGAGGTGCTTGCGAGAGGCGAACATCCTTGGCAGGTGGGGTAGGAGCGTTCTGGGGTCGGACGTAGCTTTTGACGGGACTTGACGGGACTGGTTTGCCATAGGAAGCGGTATCGGATTGGGTGCGATGATGGCTTGGACGCCTGGTATTGCCATTCTCCTGGAGCGGCTTCGCGGGGGCGGCTGGCGGGCCCATGTGTGATCGCGCAGCCTTCTCCCTACGCTCCTTTTCGAGGACCATGGCGGCCCAGCCCTTGTTGGTAGCGAGATCCTTGCCTACTGTCTCAGTGAGAACCTTCATCCAGGCATCCTTTTGCTCGCGGCTATCAGCGTAGAAGTCAATGACCTCTCCATTGGCGAAGCGGATTCGGAAGCCTTCTTCCACAAACATGTAGCCCTCTTCGTCCTCAGCAAAGCCAGACTTGCGGCGACCACCAGCCTTGGTAGCTGAAGGTTGCTGGAGGGCACTCTTGTCATCGAGTAGCTTTGAAGCCTTGGCCAGGTTGATGGTGGCGCGTGGTTGACGAGTTGACTCATGGTACGCGGTGAGCTTCGTACCTTCAAGACGGAAGAAGCGGCGTCGCCAGTACTGCGCGGGGAAGTCAGTTTTGACAGAACAGATGTAATGTAAAAATTGCACTTACTGGACAGTCACCACCTTGCTGGCTCAGTGTGCCCTCCCATGAGATATCCTTGATTTGTTCGGCAGCCTTGAGTTCCCGAATGCAAGCGTTCATGCTCTTTGGCATGTCGGCATCGGTAGCGCCTTTTGGCTTAGGGACATAGAGTAACTGCAGGGTGAGTTTGCCGACCCGGTAAGGAGGACGGCGCACAACTCCACCACGCTTGCTCTTTACACTGTTCGCGCTGTTGTCTACAGCCCATTCGTTGAAGCAAGGGACATCGACTGTGTAGGGGCGACCGTAGGCTTGAGACTCGTAGTTGTTGAGGCACACGTACGCGCGAGCAAAGGAGCCGTCTGGCCCTACCAAATCATGGAGGAGGTCCCATGCCGTAGCTTGGGTGTTTCGCTTTAAAGCGGCCTGCGCCTCTTGCTGCTCTTGAAGTGCAATACGTTCAGCTTCTTCCTGAGCCTTGCGCTCTTGTTCTTTGCGCTTCTTTGGGGACGACAGCAGATTGCGGAAGGTAGACTGAGACTTCTTGTGATTGACCACCCTCACAGGTGCTGCGGTGATTTGCGGCATGGGAGGAGGCTCAAGTTTGGTCTGGAGGGTGAGCTGAAATTCTAGGTCATCCAGAACGACGAGTTCAAATTCTTGGCCAATCGGAGCCGATTGTCCGAGTTCAAGCCATGAGGTTGTTACGCAATGAAGCCCATTATCTAGCGTAAGCTGGAACTGAGTTCGTTCAGCTGCGAGGCCAGTCAGTATACTGTTTATCTATTTCGTGATGAAAAGAGAGAATCATTACTTACTCTTGGGCAGTGGTAGATCGAGGTCTTTGACGCCTACAACTTTGACAAACACCCTCCCTCGCTCTTCTCCATCCTCAAACTCTTCGTCCCCTTGCTCGGCGACCGAGTCGAGACCACCAGAGACAGCTGAGTCCTGGCCAGGAAGAGGCGGAGCAGGCTCCAAAGAGGCTCGGGCGCGACGACCAGAAGCCGTTCGAATGCTCTTGCGGCGCGGCTCACCGTTCCACGGCTCCTTGGTCCAAGCAGGCTTACGCTCTGCACTAGACTTGCGTGCGGTGGCTTTGCTATTCTTCTCCAAGACACCATCGGCGCTGACAGGGCGGTTTTCGTCACTAAATTGACGACTGCTGGCGACGACGACCTTGGTATTCTCGCGCATGAGGTATCCCTTCTGTTGGCGGACGCATTGGTTAGCTGGGATTCGAGTGTACAAGAAACCCTCATTCGCCATTTGGCTCATGGCATCATGGGCGGCTGCTCTGGATATGGAGAAGCGGGCGTAGGAGGGTAAAGGAAAAAGGTTAGGTACCTTCTGGGCGGCAATGATATGATCAAACTCACGATCAAGGCCAAAGCTAAGATCATGAGACTCTTCTCCCAGGTTGAGATCACCGAGCTTGAGGTCAAGCATGCGGTTTTCTTTGTTGGAGGTCGTGATGTGCGAATCGTCCTCTTCAACGTGACCCATTTCGAGCACAAGCGACTGTCGCTTGGGGCTTCGCTCGGGGACGGGTGGTGCGTGATTGCCGCTCACGATTCGGCGAGTCGCTGCCATGTCAACCTCATCAGGGATCAGGGAAGGGCGTGTCTTGAGCCGTCCACCTGCGCCCCGAATGGTTGCTTCACGCTGCGGAATCTCGGGCGAGTCTTCCTGCGGAGGCGGTGACATGGCCACAGGATGACGAATGACCGAGTCTGGCGTTCCAGGCTCCTCGTCTGACTCGTCGTTGTCTGTAGTAGTATCATCCGGTGTGGCTGGCCGACGAAGAAAGTCGCGCATTGCATCCAACTTCGGTGCCGTGTCCAGAGGACTGGGTGCAGTAGCAAAGGATGCCTTGAAAGGGTCAAGGCTAAGATCTACCTCTTTTTTGGCGTCAAATGACGAGAAGAGCTCATCTTGCCCGTGGGCCCTCTTTTCTTCTGCCGCTGGAGACATGTTGCCTGGTGTGGGGGTGGGGGGACCAGATGAGTCAATGGTACTCTGCGAGGTAGGCTGCTCCTCGGGGGGCGGAGAGGTAGAGTATTGGCTTGCATCCTCGTCAACTGAGGGTTCTTTGACAGGATGGCGGATGACAGAAGACTCGCGCTCGTCGTAGTCCTCAAGCATGGAGATTTCGGTGCCGTCGACATCTGTCAAGTCATAGCCGTCGATATTGGCGACTTCGGCGTAGCTGTATGCATCAAGGACGCTATCCGCCTCGGTATCAGGAACCGCAGCGTGCTGACCAGGCGTCTCGTCAAAATTGGAAGACGCTTCGCGAGAGGGAATGGGAACGTCCGGATCCAAGTCGGCCAGGTCACCGTAGCTGCGTTCTGGACTGTACTCAGCCCCATACTCGTAGCTCTCACCTTCTTCGTATTCGTCAATGGTGTGGCTCTTGACGCGTCGGAGAATCGACTCGCGCGAGATGCGTGGGACTTTATCCCCATCTGAGGGGGTTCCGGTCTCGGATGCGTCGACCTCTGCGACGTGTACCTCGACGGTCTCGTCCACTTTGTGGCTTTTATCTTTGATGTGGTTGTTGTGCATGTCTTGGGTTGGCGTGTTGGGATTGCAATCGCCGTCGAAATTCATGAGTCGCAGACGGTCTTCGAGTGACATGGAGCTCTCGCGAATGGTGAGTAGATCGGCTTTGGAGATGCCAGCGGGCTTTGGCGGTGAGGGAAGCGACCGTCGGGCGTCGCCGACGCGCTCAGCAGCAGCAGAGAGTCCAATGCTCGAGTCGGGTCGTCGCTCCGACGTGGGCATGCCGGCGGGAAGTGGTGGCAGCGGTCGTGTTTCCCCGTCCGATTGGGCGGATCCGCGACGGGCATCGCTGGCAGAATTCTGGGCGCGCGGCGATGTCATTGGGCTGCTTTCGGGCTGGTCGAAAACGTCATCGTACGAGTCTGTCAAGGACGTGTTGGCCGCGTCCGGGCTCATGTGACGCCAATCCTCTGGCAAGACGACAGGCGTCTTGTCTGTGTCTTCTAGGGAAGCATCGAAGGAATCGTCCTGGTCGAAGCTCACCTCGTCCTCCGTCTCCGTCTCAGATTCGTAGCTTCCTTCACGCGAAACAGACGCGACCGACGGGTCGGGTGTAACCATTTCAAACTCGGTAATCCTTGGGGGAGCCGTGTCAAAGGTCACACTCTTAGCATGACGGCGCAGGGGGCGCGGGGTCTGATGCTTGAGCTCTTCGTCGTCGGATAGAACGCTCTCGTCAGGGTTATAGTGTGGCGAGTTGAAGCGGCCATTGCTGACCAGAGACGACTTGGTGGGCGAGGCACGGGCATCGGGCGACGAAGCCTTGTCCTTGGCGGGTGATGAAAAAGGCGAAGACAGAGAAGGCTTAGCAGGGGACGTCTTGGTGGGTGTGAGGGTGGGGATCTTGGAAAAGCTCTCGCGGTGGCGGTGGCCTTGGAGGCCGGTGGCGGCGTAGGCGTTGCCTTGCACAGCAAGGCTTAAAGGGCGGCCGGTGGCGAGGGGACGGTCCAGTGGCTGAACAGCAGTGGGATCGTACTCGAGCTTCTGCTCTCGGGCAAACATGCTGCTGTTCTTGACACGGGACTGCTTCTTCAGGTTCTCGATGGAGCTGCGCTTGGGTGAGAGAATCGTAGGCGAGCTGGCGTCACGCTCCGAGTCGGACGCGTCGAAGCGGCTCTTGGGCGACGTAGTCTGCTCCTTCCAGAATAACCGCGGACTGTTGGTGAAGGGCGACGAGTCGCGAAAGGGCGAAGCCTCCTTGGCAAGCTGGGGCTTCTGCGCCACGTGAGCCGCGAGGTGGGGGAGAGGGAGGAAAGCAGGGCGCGGTACCTTTGTGGCTTGGTTCCAGCTGGGGGAGTTGCGCCTGTGCTCGTTGGGGCCAATCTCTGACAGCGGACGGCCGCTGCTCTTGGTGGGCGAGCCGGTCGGCGTTTTGTGGTTGCGCAGCGGCGACACCGGCCGCGGCGGGGTGAGCAAGCGACGTGGGGGGGGGGCAGCGCAATGGGGACTTACCGCTTCATTGCGCGACATGGCGGCGGAGCGAATTGCTTAGGGGCTGGCGCCAGGCTGGGGCGGAATGCTGGCCAGGCAATGAAGAATGGAGGGAGCGTGGCCTGGTGGGTGACTCGGGCG
>Ga0182210_1000206_pt1 | contig 13435 bp, 12 predicted proteins | sample G5R1MG_19_FD_129670 | JGI IMG/M metagenome (GOLD analysis project Ga0182210, IMG submission 129670) | Switchgrass phyllosphere microbial communities from Michigan, USA - G5R1_MAIN_03OCT2016_LD1 MG | ecosystem: Host-associated > Plants > Phyllosphere > Phylloplane/Leaf | place: USA: Michigan... | reverse complement strand
TGCCGGCGATCACCTCGACCCGGCCGCGTTGCATCAGACTGATCGCGAGGTTGGAGGGGGTGCCGCCGAAGAGGTCGGTCAGGACGATGACGCCGTCACCGGCATCGACGTCGGCGATCGCCGCGGCGATGTCGGCGCGGCGCGATTCCATGTCGTCCTCCGGCCCGATCGCGATCGCCGCGATCCGTTCCTGCGGGCCGACGACGTGGACCATCGCGGTCACGAACTCGTCGGCAAGCCGCCCATGCGTCACCAGCACGAGCCCGATCATTGTTTCAACCTACCGATCATGACGCTCTTTACGCGGTTCCTCGAGCGAGTCCTGCGGCGCTACGCCGAGATCGCGATGGGCGATGGTGGGCGAAAAACCCGCGTCGCGCAACCGGCGTGCGATGCGGGTCGCGACATGGACCGACCGATGTCTCCCCCCGGTACAGCCGATCGCGATGGTGACGTACGCCTTCCCCTCCGCCGCGTAACGCGGCAACAGCAGAAGCAGCAGGTCGTCGATCCGCGACATTGCCTCCTCATAGGCGGGGTCGGCGGCGACATACGCTGCAACATCCGCATCTAGCCCGGTACCCGGCTTCAGGACGGGGTCCCAGTGGGGGTTGCGCAGGAAGCGCATGTCGAAGACTAGGTCGGCATCGCGCGGTACGCCGCGGGCGAAGCCGAACGACATCACCGACAGGACGGGGCCTTCGGCGGCCGGGCCGAAGGTCGCACGGACCTGTCCGGCGAGTTCGTTCGCGCGCAGGCTGGTGGTGTCGATCAGCCGGTTCGCCCAGTCGCGCAAAGGCGCCAGCAGCTCGCGTTCGCGGGCGATGCCATCGCCGGCGGGGCGATCGGGGGCGAGCGGGTGGCGGCGCCGGGTTTCGGCGTAGCGGCGCTCGAGCTCGAACCCCGAACAGTCGAGGAACAGCGTGCCGAGGTCGAAATCATGATCCTCGCGCAGCGCGCGGATGCGGCCGACGATGCGTTCGGGGTCGAAGCCGCGGGTCTGGACGCCAAAGCCGAGCGCGAGCGGGCGGTCGCCGCCATCGGCGTCGACTGGCGGCGGGGTTTCCAGCAGGCGGTCGAGTAGGGGGAGGGGCAGGTTGTCGACCGTCTCCCAACCGAGGTCCTCGAGCGTGCGCAGCACGGTGGTCTTGCCCGCGCCCGACATGCCGGTGACGAGCAGCACCTCTTTGCGCGGAACGGGGGTCTGCTCGGTCATGACTGGGGCAGTTCGGGATGGCGCAACGCGATCTCGACCTTGATCGGCGCGGAGGCGCGGTGGGGATCGAGCGTGACTTCGCGCACCGATACGCCGGCGATACGGCGGACGCGGCGCTCGGGCATGCGCTGATCCTCTTCGCCGAGGCGGATGATCAAAGCGACGGGCACCTCGGCGACGGCATCGACGCGATGGATGCCGAGGCCACGCACCTCGATTCGCCCGGCGATCGTCGCGGGACAGCGCGCGACGAGGGCCTGCCCCTGCCGGACGAGCAGCGTCTGGTCGTCGGCGACGAGGCGCGCGCCGCGATCGATCAGGCGGAGTGCGAGGTCGGACTTGCCCGCGCCCGATCGCCCCTCGATCACCACCGCCCGGCCATCGATCGCGACGGTGGTCGCGTGCAGCATCTCGGAGGATATCGGGGGCGGGGGCAAGCGGTTGATCCTCAGGCGTCGGCGACGGGCAGGCGGGTGGTGAACCGTGCGCCGCCGAGCCGGTCTTCGCGCGATTCGACGGCGATGACGCCGCCATGCGCCTCGACGATGGTGCGCGCAATGGCGAGGCCGAGACCCGAATGCTGGCCGAACGCCTCCCCCTCGGGGCGGATCGACTGGAAGCGGCGGAACACCGCCTCGCGCTGATCCTCGGGCACGCCGGGGCCTTCGTCGTCGACGCGCACGACCAGCTCGCCGCCGTCGCGGGTGGTCGAGACCGCGACCAGCCCGCCATCGGGGGAGAAGGAGAGGGCGTTGTCGATCAGGTTCTCGTAGACGCGCTCGAGCCGCGCGCCTTCGCCCATCACGATCTGGCCGTCGTCGTGCGCGTGATCGAAGCGCAGGCGGATGCCGCGCGGCAGGCCGCGGGCCTCGCGCTGCGCGACCAGCCCCTCGATCATCGCGCCGAGATCGACGGGTTCGAACTTCGCGCGGCTGAGCTGCGCGTCGAGGCGCGACGCCTCCGAGATGTCGGAGATCAGCCGGTCGAGCCGGCGGACGTCGTCGGCGACGATCGCGAGCAGCCGTGCGCGCAAGTCGGGCTGTTCGACATGGCCGAGGCCGTCGACTGCGGACCGCAGCGAGGCGAGCGGGTTCTTGAGTTCGTGCGTCACATCGGCGGCGAACGCCTCGGTCGCGTCGATCCGGGCGCGCAACGCCTGGCTCATGTCGGACAGCGCGCGGGCGAGGCTGCCGATCTCGTCGCGGCGGTCGGGCAGGCGTGGGACCACCACCTCGCGCGCGCGGCCCCGCCGGACGCGGATCGCGGCGCGCGCCAGCATCCTGAGCGGTTTGACGATGGTGCGCGCGAGGAACAGCGAGAGGAGGATCGAGAGGAGCGTGACGGTTGCGATCACGAGGCTGAGGCGGAAACGCTCGACCCGCACCGACTGGGTGATGTCGCGCGCGTTGACGGTGGTCATCACGACGCCGCCCCCCTCCGGACCATTGGCGCGCAACGGCGCGGCGGCGGTGATCACCGGCGTGCGATCGGGCGCGCGCCAGACGGTGGCGGCGAGTTCGCCGTGCTCGGCGGTGGCGAGATCGGGCCAGTCGCGGTCGGCGCGTTCGCGGTAGAGCGGCGCGCGGGTCGCGCCGACGATCGTGTCGATCCCGGCGTCGAGGAAGCGGGCGACCGTCTGTTCCCAGGGCTGGCGATCGGGATCGAGCAACTGGAAGTTGCGGAAGCCGAGCATGCGGCTGTCGACGGTCAGGCGGCGATCGGGACCGTAGAGCCGCAGGCGCGTGCCGGTGTCGCCGGCAAGGCGGACGACCAGCGCGCGGCGTTCGTCGGGACCCGCGGCGGCAAGCGCCTCCGCGATCAACCGCGCCTCGCGCCGGGCCTGCTCGACGCGATTGTCGATGATGCGGCTGCGGAACGAATCGAGGTAGAAGAAGCCGCCTGCGAGCAGCACCAGCGCGACGATGTTGACGGTGAGGATGCGCCGCGTGAGGCTGATCCGGCCCGACCATTGCAGCCGGTCGCGCGCGGCCCAGCCGGCCTCGCTCCATGCGGACGCGCCCTCACTCCTCGGAGAAGCGATAACCGGCACCGTAGAGCGTTTCGATCGAGTCGAACTCGGGATCGACCTGGCGGAATTTGCGCCGCAGCCGCTTGATGTGGCTGTCGATCGTGCGGTCGTCGACGTAGATGTCGTCCTGGTAGGCGGCGTCCATCAGCTGGTTGCGCGTCTTGACGATGCCGGGACGCTGCGCGAGCGTTTCGAGGATCAGGAATTCGGTGACGGTCAGCGTGACGGGCTCGCCGTTCCAGGTGGTGCGGTGGCGCGCCGGATCCATCGTCAGCCGGCCGCGGGTGAGGGGCCCTGCCGGTTCCTCGGTCCCGCCGCCCGCCGGCAGCACCGCCTCGGTCCGGCGCAGGATCGCGCGGATGCGGGCGATCAGCAGCCGCTGGCTGAACGGCTTGGCGATATAGTCGTCCGCGCCCATCGCGAGCCCCAGCGCCTCGTCGAGCTCGTCGTCCTTCGAGGTCAGGAAGATGACCGGCAGCTGGCTCTTCTCGCGCACGCGGCGGAGCAGTTCGAGCCCGTCCATCCGCGGCATCTTGATGTCGAAGACGGCAAGATCGGGCGGGTTGTCGATCAACGCCTTCAGTGCTTGTTCGCCATCGGCATAGACGCGCGTCAGAAAGCCCTCCGCCTGGAGCGCGATCGACACCGAGGTCAGGATGTTGCGGTCGTCGTCGACCAGCGCGATCGTGGCGGTCATGCCGTCCCCGCCTAGGGCAAAGCGGAGGGAGGCTCAACCGTCCGATTTGACCGCAAGGAGATGCGCTCCTAGGCGGTTCTTAGAAGCAGCCGCATACGTATGCGGCCGGACGTCACGAGGGGATGCAAGTTGAACGAGCGTATTCCGGAGCAGGGCCTAGAGGCGCAGGGTATCGAGACCCGCGCCACGCTCCACTGGAACCTGGTCACCGCACGGCTGATCGAGACCGCGGTCGCGCGCGGCGAGGGCAAACTGTCCGCCGACGGCCCGCTGGTGGTCGAGACCGGCGCGCATACCGGACGTTCGGCGCAGGACAAGTTCATCGTCAAGGACGACGAGACCCGCGACACCGTGTGGTGGGGCAAGACCAACAAGGCGATGAGCCCCGACGATTTCGCCGCGCTCAAGGCGGATTTCCTGAAGCACCTCCATGCCAAGGAGACATTGTTCGTCCAGGACCTGTACGGCGGGTCGCAGCCCGAGCACCGCGTCCGCGTGCGCGTGATCAACGAGCTGGCGTGGCACAATCTGTTCATCCGCACGATGCTGGTCCGCCCGGAAGAGCATGAGCTAAAGGGGTTCGAGGCCGAATACACGATCATCGACCTGCCAAGCTTCCGCGCCGATCCCGCGGTGCACGGCACCCGGTCGGAGACGGTGATCGCGGTCAACCTGACCGAGAAGCTGATCCTGATCGGCGGCACCAAGTACGCCGGCGAGATGAAGAAGTCGGTCTTCGGGCTGCTCAACTATCTGCTGCCGCAGGACGGCGTGATGCCGATGCATTGCTCGGCCAACATGGGTGCCGACGGGTCGACCGCGGTGTTCTTCGGCCTGTCGGGCACCGGCAAGACGACGCTGTCGGCCGACGCGAGCCGCACGCTGATCGGCGACGACGAGCATGGCTGGTCGGACACCGCGGTCTTCAATTTCGAGGGCGGCTGCTACGCCAAGATGATCCGGCTGTCGTCCGACGCCGAGCCCGAGATCTTCGCGACCACCAAGCGGTTCGGCACCGTGCTGGAGAACGTGGTCATGGACCCGGTCACCCGCCAGCTCGATCTCGACGACAACAGCCTCGCCGAGAACAGCCGTGGTGCATATCCGATCGATTTCATCCCCAACTCGTCCGACGAGAATATGGGGGGTGTGCCGAAGAACATTATCTTCCTGACCGCCGACGCATACGGCATCCTGCCGCCGATCGCGAAGCTGACCGCCGACCAGGCGATGTACCACTTCCTGTCGGGCTATACCGCGCGCGTCGCGGGCACCGAGATCGGGGTGACCGAGCCCGATGCGACCTTCTCGACCTGCTTCGGTGCGCCGTTCATGCCGCGCCATCCGTCGGTCTACGGCAACCTCCTCAAGGAGCGGATCGCCAAGGGTGGGGTGAGCTGCTGGCTGGTCAACACCGGCTGGACGGGCGGCAAGTACGGCGTCGGCCATCGCATGCCGATCAAGGCGACGCGCGCGCTGCTCAACGCGGCGCTCGACGGCAGCCTCGGCAATGCCGAGTTCCGGACCGACCCGAATTTCGGGTTCGAGGTGCCGGTCGCGGTGCCGGGGGTCGACAGCGCGATCCTCGACCCGCGGTCGACCTGGCCCGACAAGGCGGCGTACGACGCGACGGCGGCGAAGCTGGTCGGGCAGTTCGTCGAGAATTTCCGCCAGTTCGAGGATGGCGTCGATGCGGGCGTGAAGGCCGCGGCGCCGAAGGTGACCGAGGCGGCCTGATCTGGATCTTCCCGGTAGGGGGCTTGCCGCAGCCCGCGGCGAGCCCCCTACCGTCAGCCTTTGGCTGCCACCTCTCCGTGGACGGGGAGGATGCTTCGGTGGAGCCGTCAGTACTGTCGTTCCTGCGCAGGCGGGGACCGTCTCCTGGTGGGGGTGCCTCGTGGAGCCGATGGGCGATGGATCCCCGCCTTCGCGGGGATGACGGCTGGAGTGGATTGCTGACCCGCCACGCCTTGAGCCGGGGTTAGGTCTTTGCCGGCTTGACCGTCAGGGGGTGAGCGGCTCGACCACGAGCACGCCGGCCTTGACCTTGACGATCCGCGCCCGGTCGCCCGCGGCGAGATCGGGTCCCTCGGCGGGCCAGGCGCCGTCGCCGACGCGCACCCGTCCGCGCCCGTACTCGATCGCGACCTCGACCGTCACCACCTCGCCGATCATCCGCGCGGCGCGGTCGTTGAGCTTGGCGTCGCCGCTTTCGGGGCCGAAGTCGCGGTACCAGCGGCGCCCGACCAGCACCGCCGCGGCCGACCAGACACCAAACGAGGCGAACTGCGCGGCCAGCGGCGCGTCGGGTACCGCGAAGGCGAGCCCGGCGGTGAGGGCCGCGCCAATCGCCAGGAACACGAGGAAGACCCCGGGGACGAGCAGCTCGGCGCCGCCGAGCAATAGCGCCGCGACCAGCCAGACGATCGCGGGGTCGATACCGTCAGGCATCGCTGGCGGGCGGCGACGGCGCGAGCGCGCTTTGGCGGGGATCGGCGGGGGTCGGGGCCGGCGCGACCTGCGGGCGCGACGGAAGCGGCGTGCCGCTGCCGCCGAGCGCCTCCTTGGCGATCTCGCCGATGCCGCCGAGCGTACCGATCAGCTGCGTTGCCTCGACCGGGAAGAGGATGGTCTTGGCGTTGGGGCTGGTCGCGAACTTGCCGAGCGCCTCGACATATTTCTGCGCAATGAAATAGTTGATCGCCTGCGCGCCGCCGCTGCCGATCGCCGCGGTGACGACGGTGGTGGCCTTCGCCTCGGCCTCGGCGGCGCGCTCGCGCGCTTCCGAGTCGCGGAAGGCCGACTCGCGGCGGCCTTCGGCCTCCAGGATGCGTGCCTGCTTCTGGCCCTCGGCGCGCAGGATCTCCGACGCGCGGCTGCCCTCGGCATCGAGGATGTTGGCGCGCTTTTCGCGCTCGGCCTTCATCTGGCGGCCCATCGCGGCGACGATGTCGACCGGGGGGCGGATGTCCTTGATCTCGACGCGGGTGATCTTGACGCCCCACGGCACGGTCGCGTGGTCGACCACCGAGAGGAGCCGGGCGTTGATCTCGTCCCGCTTCGACAGCGTCTCGTCGAGGTCCATTGCGCCCATTACGGTGCGCAGGTTGGTGGTGGTGAGCTGGAGGAGGGCCACGTAGAGGTCGCTGACCTCGTACGCGGCCTTGGCGGCGTCGAGCACCTGGAAGAAGACGACGCCGTCGGTCGAGACGATCGCATTGTCCTTGGTGATGATCTCCTGCCCCGGAATGTCGATCACCTGCTCCATCATGTTCACCTTGCGGCCGACACGGTAGAAGAACGCGGGGTAGAAGTTGAAGCCGGGCGAGGCGGTGGTCGTGTAGCGGCCGAAATGCTCGATGGTATATTGGTAGCCCTGACGCACGATCTTGATCGAGGTCATGAGGTAGAGCAGCACCATCAGCACCGCGAGCAATACGATAATGGCGATCATCGTCGATCCTTCCCCCGTGTGGTGGTGGAATAGCACGGTTGCGGGAAACACGACATAAAATCCTGCCCAGCGAGGGGAGGTGGCGCCGAAGGCGACGTAACCATGCGGCCCGCGTCCGCCCCCTCCGTCAGGCTGCGCCTGCCACCTCCCCCTGGCGGGGGAGGATAACGGCTACGCCGTCTCGAGTAGCCGGTCCGCCTGCGCTCTCGCCTCGTCGGTGACGCTTGCGCCCGAAAGCATGCGCGCGATCTCCTCGCGGCGTTCGTCATCGGTGAGGCGGCGGACGCCGGTGCGGGTGACGGTGCCGTCGTGGCTTTTCGCGATCAGCAGGTGTGCAGCGCCGCGGGCGGCGACTTGCGGGCTGTGGGTGACGACGAGGAGCTGGGTCTTGGTCGCCAGCCGGGCGAGCCGCTCGCCGATCGCCGAGGCGACCGCGCCGCCGACGCCGCGGTCGATCTCGTCGAACACCATCGTCGATGCGCCACCTTCCTCGGCAAGCGCGACCTTGAGCGCGAGGATGAAGCGCGACAGCTCGCCGCCGCTGGCGATCTTGGTCAGCGGGGCGAAGGGCGCGCCGGGGTTGGTCGAGATCTCGAACTCGACACGGTCCATGCCCGCGCCCGACCAGCCGCCTTCGTCGACCGGGTCCACTACGGTGCGGAAGCGGGCGGCGTCGAGCTTGAGCGGGGCTAGCTCGCTCGCCACCGCGGCGTCGAGCCGCTTGGCGGCGGCGTGCCGGCGTTTGCGAAGCGCGGTCGCGGCGGCGAGGTAGCCATCGCGCGCCTTGGCGACGGCGGCGTCCAGCTTGGCGATGCCGCCTTCGCCCGCGTCGAGACGTTCGAGCTTGCCGCGAAGATCGTCGGCGAGTGCGGCGAGATCGTCGGGCTGGACTCGGTGCTTGCGAGCCATCGCGCGCAGGTCGAACAGGCGGCTTTCGTCCTCCTCCGCCTCGCGCGGGTCGAAGGCGAGGGTGCGGGCGGCGTCGCGCAGCCGGTCCTCGGCGACGGCGCCCTCGATCACCGCGCGGTCGACCGCGGCAAGCGCGTCGGCGAGCGAGGGATCGTCGCCCGCGATCCGTTCGAGCACCCGTGCCGCCTGGCGCAGTTGCGACAGGCCGCCGTCGGAACCTTCGAGATAGTCGGTCACCGCCTTCAGATCGTCGGCGACCTTTTCGGCACGCTGAGTGTGGCGGCGGCGGTCGGCGAGCGTCTCCTCCTCGCCGGGCTCGGGAGCAAGCTGGGTCAACTCGGCGACCGCATGCTCCAGCCATTCGCGGTCGCGCTGCGCATCGGCAATCTCGGCCTGTGCACCGGCAAGCGCGGCGTCGGCGGCGCGCAGCGTCTCCCAGGCGGCGGCGGTCGCTGCGGGATCGGTGCGACCGAACGCGTCGAGCAGCGCGCGGTGGCCGCGTGGGTTGAGGAGGCCGCGATCGTCGTGCTGGCCGTGAACCTCGACGAGGTAGGGCGCGAGCTGGCGCATCAGCGCGGCGGAGGCGGGCTGGTCGGCGACGAAGCCGCGACTGCCGCCATCGGCCTTGACGACGCGGCGGACGATCAGCGGCTCGCCCGGTTCGAATTCGAGGCCGTTCTCGTCGAGCAGCGCGGCGACGGGGGAGCCCGGGGCGGGGGCGTCGAAGGTCGCGGTGACGATCGCCTGCGCCGCGCCGTGGCGGACGAGGCCGCTGTCGCCGCGGGCGCCGAGCGCGAGGCCGAGCGAATCGAGCAGGATCGACTTGCCCGCGCCGGTCTCACCGGTCAGCACGCCCAGGCCCTCGCCGAAGCGAAGGTCGAGCGCTTCGATGAGCACCACGTCGCGGATGGAAAGCCCGGTCAGCATCGGTGCCTATCTAGCGCGTCGGGCGCGAACTGCGATCCCTAAATGTTCCGGTGTTGCCGATCCTCCTCTTGTTGGGGAGGTGGTAGGCATAGTTTGAAAGAAGGGTCGGATGCGGGCGTTCCGCGTCCTCCCCCTCCGTCGCCTTCGGCGCCACCTCCCCCCTGGCGGGGGAGGATTATAGGTCAGACGCCGGGGGAGCCGGTGGTCGAGGGCGAGGCGCCGCCGGGCTGGCCCGAGCCGGGGGTTCCGGCGGGGGTTGCGGGGGCGGTGGTGGTGGTCGGCGCGGTGCCGGTGCCCGAGATACCGGGCAGCGACTTGGCCTGCGCGCCGGGGGTGCCGACCGGGATGATCTGCTGCCCCGGCGGGACCGCCGCCACCTGCTGCACCGGATATTCGCGCATCAGGTCGTAGGACCGCTTGTACCAGTCGGTGCCCGGATAGTTGGCGCCGAGCACCGCGGCAGCCTTTTCCGCCTCGGGCCGGACGCCGAGCGCCAGATACGCCTCGGTCAGGCGCATCAGCGCCTCGGGCGTGTGGCTGGTGGTCTGATACTGGTCGATCACCGTGCGAAAGCGCATCGAGGCGGCGAGCCACTGGCGACGACGCTCGTAGAAGCGGCCGACCTCCATCTCCTTGCCCGCGAGGTGATCGTTGACGAGGTCGATCTTGAGCCGCGCGTCCGACGCGTAGCGGGTGTTGGGGTAGCGACGAGTCAGCTCGCCCAGCGCGTCCTGCGCCTGACGGGTGATCTTCTGATCGCGGGTCACGTCGACGATCTGCTCGTAATAGCCGAGCGCGATCAAATAATAGGCGTAGGGCGCGTCGCGATTGCCGGGATGGACCGCGAGGAAGCGCTGCGCCGAGGCGATCGATTCGGTGTAGCTGCGGTCGAGATAATAGCTGAACGCACTCATCAGCTGCGCGCGCCGCGCCCAGATCGAATAGGGATGCTGACGCTCGACCTCGTCGAACAGCTGCGCGGCCTCCTTGTAGCGGCCCTGGTCGAGCCGGGTCTTCGCCGCGGTGTAGAGCGTGCCGACGTCGCGGGCGACGTAGGGCAGGTCGGCCTTGGTCGCGGTGGTACGCGCGCACGCGCCGAGCGAGAGCGCGAGGGCGGAGACGGCGACGAGGCCGGCATACTTTGGGATACGCATCGCGGTCGCCATAGCGTAACCGCGGGCCCGCGAACAATATGGGATCGTCGCCCGCACCTAAGCGTTTGGCGGTTTCCGCCAGCTACAAGGAACCAAGATGCCCGCGACCCTGCTCCACACCCATCGCGTCGAGAAGCCCTGGGGGCGGCATACGCTGTGGCCGGGGTTCGAGGATGCCGATCCCGCAGGCGAGCCGATCGGCGAAGTGTGGTTCCAGGAGCCTGGCGACACGACGCCCGACCTGCTGATCAAATACCTGTTCACCGGCCAGAAGCTGTCGGTGCAGGTCCATCCCGACGACGAGGAAGCGCACAAGCGGGGCCTGCCGCGCGGCAAGGACGAATGCTGGACGATCCTGTCCGCCGAGCCCGACGCGACGATCGCGCTCGGCCCGAAGCGGACGATGACCGCGGAGCAGCTGCGGGCCGATGCGCAGGACGGATCGATCGAGCAGGACCTCGACTGGGTGCCGATGAAGACCGGCGACTTCTATTATGCGCCGTCGGGCACGATCCATGCGATCGGCGGCGGTCTGACCGTGATCGAGGTGCAGCAGAATTCCGAGACGACGTACCGTCTGTACGATTACGGCAGCGACCGCGAACTGCACCTGAAGGACGGGGTCGCGGTCGCGCATCTCGACCCGTACGAGCCGATCGCGTCGCCGGGCGAGGTCGCGGCGGGGCGGACGATCCTGGTCGAAGGGCCGAAGTTCGTGCTGGAGCGCTGGTCGGCGGGCGAGCATGCGGTGGCGCTGGCGGACGGGCGGACCGGGTGGCTGGTGCCCATTACCGGCGCGACGCGGGTCGCGGGGCAGACGGTGAGCGCGGGTCAGTGCGCGACGGTGACCGGCAGCGAGACGGTGGTGCTGGAGGACGGGGCGAATGCGCTGTTCGCGTATCCGGGGACGACGCGGGTCTGAACCTGTAATCCTCCCCCGCCAGGGGGAGGTGGCACCGAAGGTGACGGAGGGGGCGGACGCCCGCCGCTGGCACCGCATCCTCCCCCTCCGTCCGGCTGCGCCGGCCACCTCCCCCTGGCGGGGGAGGATTCGCCTGGTTCACTCCCGCCAGCTGGTGTCGATCTTGTCGACCTTCCTGACCATCGCGGCGAAGTCGGCGGCGCCGGCGCCGCCGGGGACCTGGGCCATGTGAAGGTCGCGCTGGTGGACGGCGACGACCTCGTCCGACACCTCCAGCGGCTTGCCCATCGCCATCGTCGCGACCTGGATTTCGCAGGCGCGCTGCAGCGACCAGTGCTTGATGAACGCCTCGGGCAGGGTCTTGCCCATCACCAGGATGCCGTGGTTGCGCAGCAGCATGACGCGCTTGCGCCCCAGGCTGGCGATCAGGCGCTCGCCTTCCTCGTCGCGGACGGTCACGCCCTCGAAGTCGTGATAGGCGATCTGCCCCGCGAAGTTGCAGGCGTAGAAATTGGCCGGACGCAGGCCGCCCTCGACCGAGCTGACCGCCATCCCCGCCGTCGTGTGCGTGTGCATGATGCAGTGCGCATCGGGCAGGTGGCGGTGGAACAGCGCATGCTGGACGAAGCCGGCGCGGTTGACCGGATAGGGGCTATCGTCGAGCTTGTTGCCGTCGATGTCGATCTTGACGAGGCTCGACGCGGTCACCTCGGAGAAGTGGAGCCCGAACGGGTTGATCAGAAACGCGCCCTCGTCGCCGTCGAGCTTCACGGTAATGTGGTTGTAGATCATCTCCGACCAGCCGAGCATGTCAAAGACGCGGTAACAGGCCGCGAGCTGCTGCCGCGCCTCCCACTCGGCGGCGCTCATGGTCTGGTGACGGATCGCGGTGGCCATCTGATCTCTCCTCGTTGGCCCAACGATACCGTAGCGTCCAAGCCATTGCCAGTGCCGGGGAGGACGGTCATACCGCGTGTCCTAATCAGGGAGGGGAAGCCCGTCGTGGCCGGCCACAGCAACACTCATCCATCGGGCGACGCGGTCGCCACGGGCCAGGCGATCGACGCGCCCGAACTGCGCGTCTTCGTCTTCGCCTTGTTCTTCATCTTCGGCGGGATCACCAGCCTCAACGACGTCATCATCCCCAAGCTGAAGGAGCTGTTCACCCTCTCCTACACACAGGCGATGCTGGTGCAGTTCTGCTTCTTCACCGCCTATCTCGTCATCGGCATTCCGGGGGCGAAGCTGGTCAAGCGGATCGGCTACATGCGCGGCGCGGTCGCCGGGCTGACGATCATGATGGCGGGATGCCTGCTGTTCATCCCGGCCTCGCAGAACGCGACCTACGCCCTGTTCCTGTTCGCGCTGTTCGTGCTCGCAAGCGGGGTGGTGATCGTCCAGGTCGTCGCCAATCCGCTGATCTCGCTGCTCGGCCCGCCCAAGACCGCGTCGAGCCGGCTGACCTTCGCGCAGGCGTTCAACTCGCTCGGCACGACGCTCTTCCCGATCGTCGGTGCCTCGCTGATCCTCGGCAGCCTGGCGAGCGTCAGCGCGGCCGACCTGTCGGGCCCGGCGCTCGACCAGTATCGCCGCGCCGAGAGCGAGGCGATCTGGCACGGCTATCTCGGCCTGGCGATCGCACTGGCGTTCGTCGCGGGCGCGGTGTGGATGTTCCGCAACCACCTGAAGGGCGAGAAGCACGAGGCGAGCAGCGGGCTTGCCGGGTTCGACCTGCTGCGCCGCCGCCGCTTCGGCTTCGGCGCGGCGTGCATCTTCCTTTACGTCGGCGCGGAGGTGTCGATCGGGTCGCTGATCGTCAGCTATCTGATGCAGCCGAGCGTGCTGGCGCTGCCCGAGCAGAGCGCGGGGCGGTTGATCGGCATGTATTGGGGCGGAGCGATGATCGGGCGGTTCATCGGCTCGGCGGTGCTGCGCGTCGTCAGCCCGGGCAAGGTGCTCGCCACGGTCGCGACCGGCGCGATCGCGCTGATCCTGATCTCCACCAGCACCACCGGCGCGGTCGCGGGGTACAGCCTGCTCGCGGTCGGGCTGATGAATTCGATCATGTTCCCGACGATCTTCATCATCGCCAGCGAAGGGCTCGGCGCGCGGGCGGCGGAAGGATCG
>Ga0182210_1000205_pt1 | contig 13442 bp, 9 predicted proteins | sample G5R1MG_19_FD_129670 | JGI IMG/M metagenome (GOLD analysis project Ga0182210, IMG submission 129670) | Switchgrass phyllosphere microbial communities from Michigan, USA - G5R1_MAIN_03OCT2016_LD1 MG | ecosystem: Host-associated > Plants > Phyllosphere > Phylloplane/Leaf | place: USA: Michigan... | reverse complement strand
GAGCTTGATGAACCCGTCGCCGAGCGGCTTCAGCGCCTCGCCCGTCGCCGGCGCGAAATGGCCGAGCAGGACACCCGCGACGATCGCGATCAGCACCTGGACGTAGAGGTGCGTGTACCACGGCCCCGCCGCGGGCGGGGTCGCGTGCGCGTCGACGTCGGGGTGGATCATGCGGCTCTCTCCCACGGCGCCGCCGTCGGCGTGCCTGGTGTCCGTGTGCCGAGAGAAGCCTGTCGCGGCAACCCTTCCCGTCGGCCGGATCGGCCGCTTCGTCCCGCCCGGCGCTTGCCTGCGGTCACGCCCCCGGCCATGCTGGCGCGCCAGAGGGAGAGCGAATTGCAGCAGTCACCAACCGCGGCACCCGACCAGCGCGCGCGCCTGAAGGCGATCATCGGCGGGTCGACCGGCAACCTGGTCGAATGGTTCGACTGGTACGTCTATTCCGCCTTCACGCTCTATTTCGCGCCGCACTTCTTCCCGTCGGAGGATCGCACCGCGCAGCTGCTGAGCGCCGCGGCGATCTTCGCGGTCGGCTTCCTGATGCGCCCGATCGGCGCATGGGTAATGGGCATCTACGCCGACAGCCGCGGGCGCAAGGCCGGGCTGACCCTGTCGGTGACGCTGATGTGCGCGGGATCGCTGATCATCGCCTGCACGCCCGGCTACGAGACGATCGGCGTGTTCGCGCCGATCATGCTGGTGATCGCGCGGCTGATGCAGGGCCTGTCGGTCGGCGGCGAGTACGGCGCGTCGGCGACCTACCTGTCGGAGATGGCGGGCAAGGATCGCCGCGGCTTCTTCTCGTCGTTCCAGTACGTCACGCTGATCTCGGGCCAGCTGCTCGCGATCTGCGTGCTGCTGATCCTGCAGGCGACGATGACCGAGGCGGCGCTCGACGCCTGGGGCTGGCGCATCCCCTTCGCGATCGGCGCGGTGCTGGCGGTGGTCGTCTTCTACATCCGCCGCGGGCTCGCCGAGACGCAGAGCTTCGCCAACGCCAAGGCGGAAGGCGCGCCCAAGTCGGGGTTCCTCGAGCTGGTCCGCCACCACCCGCGCGAGACGATGGTGGTGATGCTGCTGACCGCGGGCGGCACGCTCGCCTTCTACGCCTACTCGATCTACATGCAGAAGTTCCTGGTCAACACCAGCGGGTTCAGCCGCGAGGTGGCGAGCCAGATCAACGCCGCGACCCTGTTCGTCTTCATGCTGCTCCAGCCGCTCGCCGGCGGGCTGTCCGACCGGGTCGGGCGCAAGCCGCTGATGGTCGGCTTCGGCGTCGCCGGCCTGCTCTTCACCTACCCGATCTTCGTGAGCCTCGAGACCGCGACCGACCCGCTCTACGCCGGGCTGCTGGTGATGGCGGCGCTGGTCATCGTCACCGGCTACACGTCGATCAACGCGGTGGTGAAGGCGGAGCTGTTCCCCGCGCACATCCGCGCGCTCGGCGTCGCCCTTCCCTACGCGCTCGCCAACACGCTGTTCGGCGGGACGGCGGAGGTGGTCGCGCTGAAGTTCAAGGACGCCGGCTTCGAGCGCGGCTTCTACTGGTACGTGACCGCGATGATCGGGGTGTCGCTGGTGGTGTACCTGCGGATGCGCGACACGCGGGCGCACAGCCGCATCGCGGAGGACTGAGGGTCAGGCCTCCGCCGCGAGCAGCCCGGCGAACTCGTGGTCGATCACCGCGCCCATCCGCGCGGTGAGCGCCGCCATCTCGCCGTCGCAGATCAGCAGCCGCCGGTACATCGCGCCCTTGCCCAGCGCGAGGATCAGCGACACCAGCCCGCGCCGGCGGTCGGCGCGCGCGGCACCGGGGGCGAGCGCCTCGAAGGCGGCGCCCAGCATCCGCGACAGCTTCGCGTCGACGTCGCGCTGGATCGCGGCGATCCGCTCGTTGCGCGCCGCCTCCGCGGAGATCTCCGCGCCCAGCCGGCATTTCTCGTCGGGCGCGGCGAAGGCGACGAAGCGGTCGATCCAGTCGCGAATCGCGTCGGCGTCGCGCGCGGCGAGCGCCGCGGCGAGCCCCTCCTCGTCGAGGAAGCGCGCCAGGTCGCTCTCGACGATCGCCGCGACGATGTCCTCCTTGGCGGAGAAGTCGCGATAGATCTGGCCGACGCGGATGCCCGAGGCGGCGGCGATCTGCGCGACGCCCGTCGAATGAAAACCGTTCTCGGTGAACAATTTGCGCGCCACCTCGATCAGATGCTGGCGACGCTCCTCCGCCCTGGATGCACGCGGTGCAATCGGGGAGTGCAGCATCGTCATGTGGCGGTAACGCGGCTGGGGCTTGCTTTCGCTGGCATGAACAAGGTATCTGGCCTGTGTGAGTGATCGATCACTCCCGGTTTTCTAGCACAAGCGGCGGGTTTTCCCATGAAAAATATCGTGCCCGTGTTGACGGTGGCGCTTCTTCTCGCCGCGTGCGGCAAGCAGGAAGAGCAGGCGCCGCCGCCACCGCCGCAGGTCGGCTTCGTCACGCTGCAGCCGCAGTCGGTGACGCTGACCACCGAACTGCCCGGCCGCACCAGCGCGTTCGAGACGTCGGACGTCCGCCCGCAGGTCAACGGCCTCGTCCTCGCGCGGCTGTTCCAGGAGGGCGACACCGTCCGCCAGGGGCAGCCGCTGTACCGGATCGACCCGACGCCGTACCAGGCGCAGGTGGCGAGCGCGCGCGCCGCGCTGGCGCGTGCCCGCGCCGCGATCGCGTCGAGCCGGGCGCTCCAGCGTCGCTACGGCGAACTGGTCAAGATCAACGCGATCTCGAAGCAGGATTACGAGAACGCGATCACCACCGCGCAGCAGGCGCAGGCCGACGTCGCCGCGCAGCAGGCGGCGTTGCGCTCGGCGCAGATCGACTTGGCGCGCACCACCATCCGCGCGCCGATCTCCGGCCGGATCGGACGGTCGGCGTTCACCACCGGCGCGCTCGTCACCGCCGCGCAGACCGAGCCGCTCGCGACGATCCAGCGGATCGACCCGATGTTCGTCGACATCCAGCAGTCGAGCGCCGACCTGCTGCGCCTGCGCCAGCAGATCATGGCGGGCGCGGTGACGCGCGGTGGGCCGCAGTCGGCGCGCGTGCGCCTCAAGCTGGAGGACGGCAGCACCTACCCGGTCGAGGGGACGCTGCAGTTCGCCGACGTGACGGTGGACCCGACCACCGGCAGCCAGGCGATCCGCGCGCGCTTCGCCAACGCCAACGGGCTCCTCCTGCCCGGCATGTTCGCCCGCGCCGAGATGGTCCAGGGCACGCAGGGCTCGGCGCTGCTGGTGCCGCAGCGCGGCGTGTCGCGCGACGAGAAGGGCCAGGCGACCGTCATGGTCGTCGGCCAGGGCAACAAGGTCGAGGCACGCATCGTCCAGGCGACGCGCGCGATCGGCGACAACTGGCTGGTCACCGGCGGCGTCAAGCAGGGCGACAAGGTGATCGTCGAGGGCGCGCAGAACCTGCAGCCGGGCGCGCAGGTGAACCCGGTGCCGTACAACCCCAACGCGAAGCCGGCGCCGCCTCAGGGCGGACAGCCCCAGGGTCAGGCGACGGGCGAGGCCAAGTAACATGTCGCGCTATTTCATCGACCGGCCGATCTTCGCCTTCGTCATCGCGATCGTGCTGATGCTGGCGGGCGCGCTCGCCATCCGCACGCTGCCGATCGCGCAGTTCCCGACGATCGCGCCGCCCGCGGTCGCGATCAACGTCGTCTATCCGGGCGCCGACGCCGCGACGATCGAGCGCACCACGACGCAGATCATCGAGCAGCAGCTGAAGGGCATCGACAACCTGCGCTACTTCTCGTCGTCGTCGACCTCGGCCGGCGCGGCGACGATCACGCTGACCTTCGAGCAGGGCGCCGATCCCGACATCGCGCAGGTCCAGGTGCAGAACAAGGTCGCCGCGGCGACCCCGCTGCTGCCGCAGGAGGTCCAGCGCCAGGGCGTCCAGGTGCAGAAGTCGTCCAACAACTTCCTGCTCGTCGTCGGCGTCTACTCGGCGACCGGCGAGCACGACGGTTCCGACCTGGCCGACTACGTCGTGTCGCAGCTCCAGGACCCGGTCAGCCGCGTCAACGGCGTCGGCGAGACGCAGGTGTTCGGCTCGCAATATGCGATGCGGATCTGGCTCGATCCGATCAAGCTGGCGTCCTACCAGCTGACGGTCGCCGACGTGTCGGCGGCGGTGACGGCGCAGAACGCGCAGGTCTCGGCCGGCCAGATCGGCGGCCTGCCCGCGCCCAAGGAGCAGATGCTCAACGCGACCGTCTCGGTCCAGTCGCGGCTGCAATCGCCCGACGAGTTCGCCAACATCCGCCTGAAGGGCGACGGCACCGGCGCGGTGGTGCGCCTGAAGGACGTCGCGCGCGTCGAGCTGGGCGCCGAATCCTACGGCTTCGGGCTGAAGTACAACGGCAAGGAAGCGTCGGGGTTCGGCATCCGCCTGGCCCCGGGCGCCAACGCGCTCGACACGGTGGAGGCGGTGAAGGCGGAGACCAACCGCATCGCCAAGGGCTTCCCGTCCGACGTCAAGGTCGTCTACCCCTACGACACCACGCCGTTCGTGCGGCTGTCGATCACCCAGGTGATCGAGACGCTGGTCGAGGCGGTGGTGCTCGTCTTCCTGGTGATGTTCCTGTTCCTGCAGAACTGGCGCGCGACCGTGATCCCGACGATCGCGGTGCCCGTCGTGCTGCTCGGCACCTTCGCGGTGATGGCGCTGGCCGGCTACTCGATCAACACGCTGACGCTGTTCGGCATGGTGCTGGCGATCGGCTTGCTGGTCGACGACGCGATCGTCGTCGTCGAGAACGTCGAACGGCTGATCCAGACCGAGGGGCTCAGCCCACGCGAGGCCGCGCGCAAATCGATGGACGAAATCACCGGCGCCCTGGTCGGCATCGCGCTCGTCCTGTCGGCGGTCTTCCTGCCGATGGCGTTCTTCGGCGGCTCGACCGGCGTCATCTACCGCCAGTTCTCGATCACGATCGTCTCGGCGATGGTGCTGTCGATCCTGGTCGCGCTGATCCTGACGCCGGCGCTCTGCGCGACGATCCTGAAGCCGCACGATCCTGCGCGCCACCACGAGCGCCGGTCCGGCATCCGCGGCTGGCCGCAGCGCTTCTTCGACTGGTTCAACGACAAGTTCGACCGCGGCCAGGAGAAGTACGAGCGCGGGGTGAGGCGCACCGCCAAGAGCTGGAAGCGGTCGTTCGTCGTCTACCTGCTGATCGTCGTCGGCATGGGCTTCATGTTCTGGCGCCTGCCGACGGGCTTCCTGCCCGACGAGGACCAGGGCTATCTCATCGCGCTGGTCCAGGGGCCGTCGGGGGCGACCACCGGGCGCACCGACAAGGCGCTCGACGTCGTCCGCGACCACTTCCTCCAGGGCGAGAAGGCGAACGTCGAGGGCGTCTTCACGATCAGCGGCTTCTCGTTCGCCGGCCAGGGCCAGAACGCCGGGCTTGCCTTCATCCTGCTGAAGCCGTGGGAGGACCGGTCGGGCGCCGACAACAAGGCCGCGGCGATCGCCGGCCGGTCGTTCGGACCGTTCTCGCAGTTCCACGACGCGATGATCTTCGCGCTGCAGCCGCCCGCGGTGTCCGAACTCGGCAACGCCACCGGCTTCGACCTGTGGCTGACCGACACCAGCGGCATGGGCCACGACAAGCTGCTCGGCCTGCGCAACCAGATGCTCGGCATGGCGATGGGCGACAAGGGCGTGACGCAGGTCCGCCCGCTCAGCCTCGACGACGCGCCGCAGCTCAACGTCAACGTCGACCAGGACAAGGCGCGCGCGCTGGGGCTCGACCTGTCGGCGGTGAACAACACCATCTCGACAGCCTGGGGCGGCGCCTACGTCAACGACTTCATCGACCGCGGCCGCGTCAAGCGCGTCTACATGCAGGCCGACACGCCGTACCGGTTGAACCCCGATTCGATCGGCGACTTCTTCGTGCGCGGCACGAGCGGCACGATGGCGCCGTTTACCGCCTTTTCGACGCAGAGCTGGACCAAGGCGCCGGTGCAGCTGACCCGCTACAACGGCCAGCCCGCGTTCGAGCTGCAGGGATCGCCCGCCGCCGGCTTGTCGACGGGCAGCGCGATGGACGCGATGCAGGCGATGCACGACAAGCTGCCGCCGGGAACCGGGCTCGACTGGACCGGTTTGTCCTACGAGGAGCGGCTGTCGGGCGGCCAGGCGCCGGCGCTCTACGCCTTGTCGCTGGTCATCGTCTTCCTGTGCCTGGCGGCGCTCTACGAGAGCTGGTCGGTGCCGATCGCGGTGATGCTCGTCGTGCCGCTCGGCGTCGTCGGCGCGCTGCTCGCGGCGACGCTGACCGGGCTCAACAACGACATCTATCTCCAGGTCGGCCTGATCACGACGATCGGCGTCGCGGCGAAGAACGCGATCCTGATCGTCGAGTTCGCCGAGGAACGGCTGCGCGAGGGCATGTCGCCGTTCGACGCGGCGGTGGAAGCGGCCAAGCTGCGGCTTCGCCCGATCCTGATGACGTCGCTCGCCTTCGTCTTCGGCGTGCTGCCGCTGGCGATCACGACGGGCGCGGGCGCGGGCGGGCAGAACGCGATCGGTCGCGCGGTCGTCGGCGGCATGCTGTCGGCGACGGTGTTCGCGATCTTCTTCGTGCCGATGTTCTTCGTCGTGGTCAGCCGCCTGTTCGGCCACGGCAAGGAGGACGCCGGCCGGTCCGCGCCGTCGTCGGACGGCGGCGAGACACCGCAGGGCCCGCCGACCGCCGACGGCCGGGCACCGCAGGGAGCGTGAACAGCATGAACCGACCCCTTTTCGCGCTGCTCGCGGGCACGACGCTGCTCGCCGGCTGCAATCTCGCGCCCAAGTACCTGCGTCCCGCGGGCGCGGTGCCGGCGACGCTGCCCGCGGGCGGCGTCTACCCGGTCAGCCCGACCGACGCGCCCGACCCCACGCGGATCGGCTGGCGCGACTTCTTCGTCGATCCGCGGCTGCAGGGCGTCATCGCGCTCGGCATCGAGAACAACCGCAACCTGCGCGTCGCCGCCGCCAACGTGCTGCAGGCGCGCGCCCAGTACCGCGTTCAGCGCGCCGACCTGGTGCCGACGACCGGGCTGACCGGCACCGGCGTCTACACCAACAACATCTTCGGCGCGTCCGGCGGGGCCGGCACCGGCGCGACGACCGGCGGCACCGGCACGACCGGTGGCGCCGCGGGCGGCACGGCGGGCGGCGGCGCGGGGGCCGGGGTCGGGACCGGCGCGGGCGTCGGCACCGGCGCCTCGACCAACATCGAGGCCTATTCGCTCAACGTCGGCTTCTCGCAGTTCGAGCTCGACCTGTTCGGCCGCGTCCGCAACCTCAGCCGCGCCGCGCAGGAGCAGTATTTCGCCAGCGAGGAGGCACGCCGCTCCGCGCGGATCAGCCTGATCGCCGAGATCGCGACCGCCTGGCTGACGATGGCGTCGGACCAGGAACAGCTGCGCCTGTCGCGCGAGACGCTGGCCACCTTCCGCCAGACGCTCGACCTGACGACCGCGCAGTTCCGCATCGGCGTCGGTTCCGAACTGGAGGTGCGCCAGGCGGAGACCAACTTCCAGGGCGCGCGCAGCGACATCGCGACGCTCCAGACGCAGATCGCGCGCGACCAGAACGCGCTCAACCTGCTCGTCGGCACCACCGTGCCCGCGGCGCAGCTGCCCGCCGAGCTGGGTGTCGCCGACTATACCCGCGACGCGCTGCCCGCCGGGGTCAGCTCGGCGGTGCTGCTCGCGCGGCCCGACGTGCTGCAGGCGGAGCACCAGCTGATCGCGCAGAACGCCAACATCGGCGCGGCGCGGGCGGCGTTCTTCCCGACGATCTCGCTCACCGCGACGCTGGGGACGATCTCGACCGCGCTGTCGGGTCTCTTCGGTGGCGGTAGTTTCACCTATCAGGCGACGCCGGGCGTCTCGCTGCCGCTGTTCGACGCGGGGCGGCGGTCGGGTAACCTCGACTATGCCAAGGCGTCGCAGCAGGCGGCGATCGCGACCTACGAGCAGACGATCCAGACCGCCTTCCGCGAGGTCGCCGACGCGCTGGCGCAGCGCGGCACGATCACCGAGCAGGTGTCGGCGCAGTCCGCGCGCGCCAACGCCGCCGGGATCACCGCGCGGCTCTCCGACGCGCGCTTCCGCGCCGGCGTCGACTCGTTCCTGACGACGCTCGATTCGCAGCGCGCCGCTTATGCCGCGCGCCAGCAGCTGGTGACGACGCGGCTGAACCGCGCGAACAACCTGGTCGAGCTCTACCGCTCGCTGGGCGGCGGACTGGCCGGCGAGCCGGGGCAGGAGCCGGCGCCACTGCCGCGCGCGGTGGGCGGCACGACGAAGCGATAGTCGCACCCCTCACCCGCGGTTCAGCTTTGCGCGGCTAGCGCGCGCGGCTACAGCTGCACCCCGGATTGCGCCGGGTGTCTTATCCGGATAGAACAGCCCGCGTGTCCACCGTCCCGCCGCTTCGGCCCGACCGCTACGATCCCGAGTCCGACGAGCGCCCGCGCATCTGGCCCGAGCGGGGCGGCGCGGCGGATGCCTATCCTGCTCTGCGCACCGGCGAGTTCGACGACTGGCAGGACGAGCCCGACGAGCCGCCGCGCCGCCGCTTCCCGTGGTGGCGCTGGTTCGTGCGCGGCACCGCCGCCGGGATCGTGCTGCTGGTCGTCGCGATCGTCTGGCTCGCCTTCACCGCGCCGCTGTCGCAGTCGCTCAAGCCCCCTACCCCGCCGTCGATCACGCTGACCGCCGCCGACGGGACGCCGATCGCGCGGCGCGGTGCGGTGATCGGCGCGCCGGTGGACGCTGCGCGCCTGCCCGCGCACGTGCGCGAGGCGTTCATGGCGATCGAGGACCGGCGCTTCTACTCGCACTGGGGGATCGACCCGCGCGGCATCCTGCGCGCGGCCTGGGCGAACGTCGGCTCGGGCGGGGTGCGCCAGGGCGGATCGACGATCACGCAGCAGCTGGCGAAGAACGCCTTCCTCGACTCCGATCGCACCGCGGCGCGCAAGATCCGCGAGGTGATGATCGCCTTCTGGCTCGAGGCGTGGCTGTCGAAGGACGAGATCCTGTCGCGCTACCTGTCGAACGTCTATTTCGGCGACAACGTCTACGGCATCACCGCCGCGTCGAAGCATTATTTCGGGCGCACCCCCGACCGGCTCAACGTCGGCCAGGCGGCGATGCTGGCGGGCCTCGTCAAGGCGCCGTCGCGCCTCGCGCCTACCGTCAACCTGAAGGGCGCGCGCGCCCGCGAGATGGTGGTGGTCGCGGCGATGGCGGACGCCGGCTTCCTCACCGCGGCCGAGGCGCGCGCGGTGCAGCCGCAGCGCGTGCTGCCGCGCCAGGCGGGCGCCCTGCCGGCGGGCACCTATTTCGCCGACTGGGTGCTCCCCTCGGCGCGCGAGGCGGCGGGCGAGGTGTCCTCGGAGGCGACCGTCCGGACGACGCTCGACCGCCGCCTCCAGCGCGCCGCCGAGCAGGCGATCCGCTCGGCCGGCCTGCGCCAGGCTCAGGCCGCGATCGTCGCGATGCACCCCGACGGGCGCGTCGTCGCGATGGTCGGCGGGCGCGACTACGCCAAGAGCCCGTTCAACCGCGCGACCCAGGCCAAGCGCCAGCCGGGATCGACCTTCAAGCTGTTCGTCTATTTGGCCGCGATGCGCGCCGGCATGACGCCCGATTCGACCGTCGACGATTCGCCGGTCGAGATCGCCGGGTGGAAGCCCAAGAACGACGACAACCGCTACCTCGGCGAGATCACGCTCGCGCGCGCCTTCGCCCGCTCGTCCAACGTCGCCGCCGCGCGACTGACGCAGGAGGTGGGCGTCCGCAACGTCATCAAGGCGGCGCGCGATCTGGGCATCACCACGCCGATCGCCAACGAGGCGACGATCGGGCTCGGCACGTCGGAGGTGACGCTGCTGGAGCTGACCGCCGCCTACGGCGCGATCGCCGAGGGGCGCTATCCGGTAACCCCGCGCGGCGTCGAGAAGGCCGACGAGAAGAGCTGGTACCAGCAGCTGACCGGCGGCCAGCGCCAGATGCCCGCCGAGGTGCGCGCCAACATGCTGCGCCTGCTCGGCTCGTCGATCCGCGGCACGGGGCGCGAGGCGGTGCTGTCGGTCGACGCCTGGGGCAAGACCGGCACGTCGCAGCAGGAGCGCGACGGCTGGTTCATCGGCTTCGCGGGCGACCTGGTGGTGGGCGTGTGGGTCGGCAACGACGACAGCTCGCCCAATCCCGGCCTCCACGGCGGCGGCGTGCCGGCCCGGATCTGGCGCGCCTTCATGCAGTCCGCGCTCGACATCGCCCCCGTCGCGGTCGCCGCGCCCGAGACGGCGGTCGACGCCAACGCGATCGACGAGCTGGGCGACGCGGTCAACGGCATCGGCGCCGACGCGATCGGCGCGGCGCAGGACCAGCTGGAGGGGCTCGGCATCGACCTGCGCCAGAACCCCGACGGCTCGATCGTCGTCGGCCCCCGCCGCGGCGACCGCGACGCCGGCCCGCCGCCGGAGGAACGCCGCAACGAGGACCGCGGCGATCCCGACGAGGGGCCACCCGACGAGTTCTGATCGGCGAGGGCGTTGACCCCGCCCCGCGCGCCCCGCACAGCGCCGCATATGCGCTTCTTCTCCGACAACGCCGCCGCCGTTCACCCCCGCGTCCTCGCCGCGATGGCGGAGGTGAACACGCTCGACACCGCCTACGACGGCGACGCGCAGTCGCGGGCGCTCGACGGCCGGATGTCCGAGCTGTTCGAGACCGAGGTGCGCGCCTTGTGGGTCTCCACCGGCACCGCCGCCAACTGCCTCGCGCTCGCGGCGATGTGCCCGCCCTACGGCGGCGTGCTCTGCCACCGCGACGCGCACATCCAGAACGACGAGGGCGGCGCGCCCGAATTCTACACCCACGGCGCCAAGCTGCTGCTGTGCGACGGCACCGGCGCCAAGCTGACCCCCGACGACGTCCGCGCCACCGCCGACGCGATCGCCGACGACGTCCACCGGGTGCAGCCGCACGCCCTGTCGATCACCAACGCGACCGAATACGGCCTCGTCTACCGCTCGGACGAGGTCGCCGCGATCGGCGAACTCGCGCGGAGCCGCGGCTGGCGGTTCCACATGGACGGGGCGCGCTTCGCCAACGCGGTCGCCAGCGCCGGCTGCTCGCCCGCCGACGTCACCTGGCGCGCGGGTGTCGAGGCCTTGTCGTTCGGCTTCGTCAAGAATGGCGGGATGAGCGCCGAGTGCCTCGTCTTCTTCGATCGCGACCTCGCCGCCGCGACGCTGCGCCGCCGCAAGCGTGCCGGGCTGCTGCTGTCCAAGGGCCGCTACCTCGCCGCGCAGATCCTGGCGATGACCGAGGACGATCTCTGGCTCGACAACGCTCGAGCCGCCAACGCGCGCGCCGCGGCGATCGCGGCGGCGGCGGGCGACCGGCTGGTCCACCCGGTCGAGGCGAACGAGGTGTTCCTGCGCGCCACGCCCGACGAGGCGGCGACGTTGCGTGCGCGCGGCTTCGACTTCTACGACTGGGCGGCGAGCGAGGTCCGGCTGGTCACCGCCTGGGACAGCGACGAGCACGACGTCGCGCGGCTCGCCGAGGCGATCGCCGAGTTGTGACCGACGCCCGCCCCCAGTCGACCAGGGCATCGATCCTCGTCCCCTTCGCGATCGTCACGCTGATCTGGGGATCGACGTGGATCGTCATCCGCGACCAGATCCACGTCGTGCCGGCGGGCTGGTCGGTGACCTATCGCTTCCTCGTCGCCGGCGCGGCGATGGCGGCGTGGGCGGCGTTCCGGCGCGAGAGCTTCCGGATCGGCGCGGGCGGATTCGCCTTCGCGGCCGCGATCGGCCTCCTCCAATTCTGTCTCAACTTCAACTTCGTCTACCGGGCGGAGGCGTTCGTCACGTCGGGCCTCGTCGCGGTGGTGTTCGCGATGCTGCTCGTCCCCAATGCGGCGCTCGCCCGCGTCTTCCTCGGCCAGCGGATGGGCAGGCAATTGCTGATCGGGTCGGCGGTGGCGATGGCGGGCGTCGCGCTGCTGTTCGTGCAGGAGGCGCGCAGCGACCCGCACGGTCCCGGCACCGCGCTGACCGGCATCGCCTGGACGCTCGCCGCGATCCTGTCGGCGTCGTGTGCCAACGTCCTCCAGGCGACCGAGCGGGCGAAGCGCTATCCGATGGCCGCGACGCTCGCGGTCGCGATGCTGATCGGTGCCGCCGTCGACGCGGTCGTCGCCTGGAGCATCTCGGGCCCGCCGGTGGTCGAGCATCGCTGGGGTTATTGGGCGGGGATTGTCTACCTCGGCCTCGCCGCCTCGGCGCTCGCCTTCCCACTCTACTACCGCGTGCTGCGGACGATCGGGCCGGCGAAGGCCGCCTATTCGAGCGTCATCGTGCCGGTGATCGCGATGCTGCTGTCGACGCTGTTCGAGGATTACCGCTGGTCGCCGCTGGCGATCGGCGGGGCGCTGCTGGCGGGGGCGGGGCTGGTCGTCGCGCTCAGCGCGCGCAGGCCCAACCGGTAGTCGGCGTAGCGCGGGCGCCAGCCGAGCACGCGCTTCGCCTTGAGGTTCGAGACGCGCCGGTTCTCGGCGTAGAAGCTGCGCGCCATCGTCGAAAGCTCGCCGAGCGGCACGAACGGCGGCGGCGCGATACCGAGCAGCCCGGCGGCGTATTCCGCCACCTCGTTCTGCGAACAGGGCAGGTCGTCGGCGAGGTTGTAGGCGCCGGACGGCGCGTCGAGCCCCGCGATCACGCCGTCCGCCAGATCGTCGACGTGGACGCGGCTGAACACCTGGCCGGGAACGTCGACGCGGTGCGCCTTGCCCTCGCGCAGCCGGTCGAACGGCGAGCGGCCGGCGCCGTAGATGCCGGGCAGCCGGAACACGCGCGCGCCGAGTGCCAGCCAGGCGGCGTCGGCGGCATTGCGGTTGGCGCGGCGGCCACGGTTCGCGGGGGCGGTCTCGTCGACCCAGGCACCGCCCGCGTCGCCGTAGACGCCGGTCGAGGAGAGGTAGGAGAGCCGCGCGCGTCCGAGCAGCGGCGCGTAGCGGCCGAGCACCGGATCGCCGTCGCCGTCGGGCGGCACCGACGACAGCACGTGGCTCGTCGCCGCGATCGCGCCGCGGACGCCGTCGCCATCGTCGAAGCGCAGCGTCCCTCCGCGCCCGTCGCGCGTCGTGCCGACGACGATCCAGCCGCGCGCGCGCAGTCGCTCGGCGACAACGTTGGCGGCGTAGCCGAGCCCGAAGATCAACAACTGCGACATGCGCTCCATCTTTCTGCCGCTGCGCCGTGTTCCGGCGAACGCAGGAATCCACGATCGAGGGACCATCGCTCGAAAACTGGGCTCCCGCTTCCGCAGGAGCACCGCCGACGGATGAAGGCTAGTCCGCCATCGGCCCCTTGTAG
>Ga0182210_1000204_pt1 | contig 13450 bp, 6 predicted proteins | sample G5R1MG_19_FD_129670 | JGI IMG/M metagenome (GOLD analysis project Ga0182210, IMG submission 129670) | Switchgrass phyllosphere microbial communities from Michigan, USA - G5R1_MAIN_03OCT2016_LD1 MG | ecosystem: Host-associated > Plants > Phyllosphere > Phylloplane/Leaf | place: USA: Michigan... | reverse complement strand
GCGGGCCTGGGCGGCGGCGGCGGTCCTCGTGGATGTCGAGGTCGCGGTGGCCGCCGGGATAGCGCTCGTGCTCGTGGAAGCGCAAGTGCTCGTAGTCGTCGCGGCCACGGCCACCCGCACTGCTTTCAGGCCCGCCGCCTCTGCGTATGCGCTCAAACTTCTCGCGATCCCATCGCTCTGCGCCTGCACGGACGGGCTCCTCGAAGTGGTCCAGGTGGCCGGTGGACGAGCGGTAGGCCGACATGGTGGAGCGAGGGGTGGTCAGCGAATGCGCGAAGATGTCGGCAGGAAATGCGGGAGACGAGGAGCGCGAGATGGGCGGGAGCCGGGCTTTATGAGACAAGCGGTGGTGGGTGTGGACGGGCGGGTGTGGCCAAGTTGGCAGCTTTGCTCTGCGCAGGCGGGCGTCTCGGCCGTTTCGTCATCGGGGCTGCCCATGTCACCTACCCTGCGTTTCCTGGACGCTAGCCCACGCCATGACAGCCCGGCCGCACTGGCAACAACTCTCTGATGCCCAATCGTCGTCCTGTCTCTCTGCCGAGGAAGAGGTTGGGTTGGGGGCGAGGCGGCGAACCCGTGCGAACCCGCCGTTCTTCATGCCTTCTTCGTGGCCACGCACGTCGGCGTTGCCCAACCATCGATCCCCTCTCTTCCTGGCGACCCAGCAGACACCCTGCAAACACGCTCTCGACCCGCGCCGTCAGCAGACAAACCGATTCAGGATGGGCTTGCATGGGTACGAGGCTGGCCGGCTGCGCTGCGGAGTGACGTCATACGACCTACGACTCCTCCTGCTTACCTGCTCCTCCATGGCACTGCCTGGACAGTGCTACCTACCATAGTAGACCGTACCACCTTGACAGTACCACCTACATGGTGCCTACCTCGTAGCACGCAGCTGCCAAGCAGCACACCATGGCCGTCAGCACCACCTGAACGCCGGACATGGCATCCTTGGACACGATGCATTCATGGCCGCCAATGTTGCTCAGCGTCACGCACGGCAGCGCACATGTACAATACTAGACAGTTCGACCCTCGCTCATTCTCAGACGGAAAGAAAGACGTCCTCACGTAGACGGCGACTGCAGCATCGTTTGGATCCTGTCCATCACACGCTCGGAGTCAACCGGCCTCCCTCGCAGTCTCCCCATCACTCGGCCCATGACCTGGCCTGCGCCTTTCCCGGCCGCCTCAGGCCCCTCCAAGCTATCCTTGATCAGCGCGTCCAACTCGCTGTCCGGCACCTGTGGGACCTGATCCGCGTATCCCGACAGCACACGAAGCTGCTCCTCCTCCCTGCTGATCAGATCGTCGCGTCCGGCGGCCTGGAACTCCTTCAGGGCCAACATGGACGCCTTGATTCGCCTCTGCACAAGCGAGAAGAAGGCACCATCTGTCTCAATGGGTTTTTCCGTCTTGGAGGCGTTGATGATCTCGGCTTGCAGGGCGCGGATGACGTCGAGGGCAGGCTTGTTTTTGCTGCGCAGAGCGGTTTTGAGGTCGGCCTGCAGGCGTGCGGAGACGGAATTTGGGCCGGCCGTGGGCGTGGAGTAGGGGTGCCAGGGAATGCGCACCTGAGTGGGCTTGGTGGCGGCGGCAGCGGTGAGGCTGGCCCGAAGGAGCCGTGGATGGAAAAGCGACATTGTGCGTGTGCTGGCGGTGACGGCGTGTCGCAGCGCGATGAGGGAGGTTGCCATTGCTGGCGTGGAGCGGGCGTGCCAATGGAAGTCGGGAAAAAAAAAGTGAATGACATAGCTCGGCGTGTCGGACGCGGCCAGAGCGCATCCCTGCACGCCAAGCGCTTGCTTGTTGTCGCGACGACTTTGACTTTGAGCTCCATCCACACCCACCGCCAGCAGCCGCCGTGCCGTGACCGCTGCCGCTGCCACTCCCGCTGCCTCTACCCCCGCCCTGTCGCTGTGCTCGCCGCGTCTCCGCCCCCGGCCTTGGCAGCTCGTCGCGCAGTGAAAGCCCATGTCGCCTTGCCGGCGCGTCCACATAGCCACGCCAATCCACCGCACCGCCGCCTAGAGCACCCTCTGCCCGCCTTCCCCCACGCCGCCGGGAGATCATTCGCCCGTCTTCCTCCGCCATGGCCCTCCAAATGCCGCCCGCGACGCCGCAGCGCCCCGGGCCTGGCGCATTCATCAACACACCGGCGCCCACCCGGCCCGCCTTCCAGCGACAGCCCTCCTCGGTGGCGCAGGCCCCGCCCCAGCCCCAGCAGGCGCTTCCGGTCCCGCCTGTGGAGAGCCCCGTCGACCGCGCCTCGCGCACCATCAACAGCATGCTCGACCGCGACAGCCGCTTTCCCGCCCTGGAGGCCTACATTGGCCAGGGCATCTCGGGCGAGTACGAGATCGAACACAGCCCAGCGTGGGCACCTTTCCAGCCGCTGCGCTCCTACAAGCTCCCCGAGGCCGTCTTCGAGCAGGTCAACCAGACCCAAATCTCAACCAGCATGGGCCTCTTCGCCGAGATCAACCACGCCTGGGTCACCGTCGACAACCAGGTCTACCTGTGGGACTACACCCACCCCAACCCCGAGCTCATCGGCTTCGAGGAGCAACCGAGCAATATTACGTGTGTCAAGCTGGTCAGGCCACGCGCCAACGTCTTCGTCGACACCATCGAGTACCTGCTCGTCGTCGCTACCATCGCCGACATCTTCCTCATCGCCGTCGAGTGCCAGCGCGGGCCCGAGGGCGTGCACGGCGTCACCCTCTACCGCACAGGCCTATCTACGTCGGTCAAGAAGATCCAGGTCGACACCATTGCAGGGTCCAACACCACAGGCCGCATTTTCTTCGGCGATCGCAACACAGAAGACGTCTACGAGCTCAACTACCAGCAAGAGGACAAGTGGTTCTCCAGCAAGTGTAGCCGGACAAATCACGTCTCGAGCCCAGTCGGGCTGCCTACGTGGTATTCGGGCTCCAAGGAAGTGGGCACCCGGCAAATGGTCATCGACGATACGCGAAACGTCCTCTACACGCTTTCCACCAACGGTACAATCAAGGTCTACTACATGAAGAGCCCCTGCACACTCGAGTGCGTCATCACCCGGACCCGCGACAACATAGCTACCATGTGTGGCCATATTGTACGCCCAACTAGCACCCTTAAAGATATGCACATTGTGGGCCTCAGTCCCATTACAAGCACCGAGGCCGACAATCTGTCGTTGATGGCCACCACTTCTTCAGGCTGCAGGCTGTATCTGAGCACAACCGCAGGCGGAGCTTGGAACGCCAGCAACACGAGCGCACCCACCAGCATGCAATTGCGACACATTCGATTTCCTCCCAATGACGGACAATCTGCGCCTCCGAGCAACTCCACACAACTCCAGCCGTATCAGGGTGGCACACCCGTCGGCTTCGATTCGGAGCTGCTCAGGGAGACGAAACTGGGCAGCAGATACCCACCCGGGGCCTTCTTCTCCTTTGTAATCAAGTCGCCAAATGACGGGAACCAGTCAGCCTTCATCTCTGCACCACACCTGGGTTTGCTGAGCCAACGGGATAGCTCTGAACCCCCACGATACACAGAGTCCGCTTTGCAGCTAGATCTCATAGGAACGGTACGCGACATGGGCCAGGTCAGCAAGCCAGCGCCCGCGCGCAACGAACCTCTCGGCTTCGGCAACGAGCTCGCCACGCAATTTGATCAGCCCTTGTGCGAGTACGCCATCATCACTTCCCACGGCATCGAGACGGTTCGCCGGAGGAGGCTAGTGGATATATTTGCTTCAATTGTCAAAACGGCCGGGAATGAGGCTGCTGAGATTGACATTCGGAAGCTTGCGAAGCAGTACGGTCTTGCTGAGACTTCGGCCACAGCGCTGGCTGTTGCCTGTGGCCAAGGCTCAGATGTTGGCCCCGACTCGAGGATCGCAAAAGTCACGGATCCAGAGGTCCTTGACTTTGCTCGTAGAGTCTTCATCGAATTTGGCGGCAAGGCTCATCTGACAGAGAGTGCAACGGTCGAAGGACTCAGCGTGGAAAATGTCCGCGCTTCGCCTCGGCACGACGGCATTGCAATGTATGTCGCTCGACTTGTGCGTTCGATTTGGAACTCGCCCATCATCACCGAGGTAGCATCGCCCGCCGGTCCAGCACTCACATCGACACACAACATCGCCAAACTGCAAGAAGTGCAGCGTTCGTTGGCTCAACTCCAAGAGTTTCTCGAGGTAAACAAGTCGTATATCGAAGGTCTAGCAGGTCCAGAAGCCTTGGGGCGTGTGTCATCACGGCAAGAGGAAGTAGAGCTGCAGGGCGAGAACAGAGCCTTGACAAGTCTACTACTAATGATCAACAACATTGTAGAAGGCATTTCCTTTGTGCTAGCCCTCTTTGAGGAGCGTCTTGAGGACATCTTGGCCCTGCTTCCCGACCCAGAATTGCAGGCACGAGTCCGGCGGCTCACATTCCAGGGGCTCTTCTCCGTCAGAGAAGGCAAGGATCTGGCACGCGAGCTAGTCAAGGCGATTGTCAACCGCAATATCACCAAAGGCTCCAACGTTGAGACGGTGGCCGAGTCCTTGCGGAGGAAGTGTGGCAGCTTCTGTAGCTCAGACGATGTCGTCATTTTCAAAGCACAAGAAAACCTCAAGAAGGCCTCTGATTCAGGTGCGAACGCAGAGCGCGGTCGCATCCTGCTGAATGACAGCCTGAGATTGTTTGAGCAGGTGGCAAAGAGCCTGAGCTTCGAGATCCTGACTGCGACGGTCGACAAATACATCGATCTTGAGTTTTATGCTGGTAAGCCGGTTCCTTTGCGGAGTCGAAAACGTGCTAACATATTGCCAGGTGCTATCCGACTGGCTCTCAAGGTAGCGCAAGAGGCAGACCGAGGCAACAAGGCTCTCTCTTGGCTTCGAGATCAAGGTGATGCCAATACAGATCCGAACGATGCACGACGGCAATACTTCGATCGACGAGCATTATGTTATACTCTGGTCTGCAAGGTGATCGAAGCCGTCGATTTTGCACACAACAGTCAGGGCCCCGTCCCTGATGGCGTCATCTCCCAGATCACGCGCCGAAAGCACGAGGCCTACGAGCAAATCAACAACTCGGATGATGAGGTCTTCCAGAACTACCTTTACGACTGGTACATGCATAAGGGCTGGTCAGAGCGGTTGTTGGAGATTAATTCTCCATTTGTTATCGACTACCTCCGACAAAGCTCCGACAAGGATCTTGCGCATGCTGATCTTTTATGGCGATACTACGCCCATTATAATGACTACCTGAGTGCAGCCGAGACACAATATCAGCTGGCCAAGGGCCCACTTGACTTGTCGCTGGAGAGGCGGATAGAGTATCTCTCGCGTGCCAAGGCGAACGCATCGACACGTATGACTGGCTTTTCAGAAACAGGAGTGCGAAACAGGCAATCCAGACAGGAGTTATTACGAAACATCAGTGATCACTTGGAAATTGCCAACATACAGGACGATGTCCTACAGCGGATCAAAGGAGACGATCGCCTCAGTGTCCAAAAACGGGAGGAAGTTGTTTTGCATCTCAACGGCCAAATCCATTCCCTGGATGAGGTAAGCTTCCACTCTTCCTTCGGAAACAGATTGCACTAACAACAATTAGCTCTACCACGACTATGCCGACCAAGCAGGCTACTATGACATCTGCCTCCTCATCTACCACGCTGCCTCCTACCGCTCCGTGCCCGACATCCGCTCCACCTGGACCAACCTCGTCGACCAGGTCCATCGCTTCGCCCTAAAAGACCACCACACCGCACCCTGGGAACTCGTAGCCCTCAAAGTCCAAGACATTGGCCACCGCGTCAACCTAAACGACAGCATCTTCCCTATCAACATCGTCCTCCAACTCCTCCTGCAATACGACCTCGAATTCTACACACACGACGCCACTCACGCCAACAACAGCACCCAAACCCTCGCCTTCAACTCCCAACTCACCTGGCCCCTCGACGTATTCTTCAAACTCAACGCCCCCTTTGAGTCTCTCCTCGCCACCCTTGAGGCCCTGTGGTACGCACAAGAAGCCCCCTTCTCCGGCCGCAACCGCAAGCTCCTCGTCAAATGGATCATCTACACCATTGAGCAGTGGGCCGCGACCAGCAGACGCACGGGCGCGCTCTTTGGCAGTGCCGAAAACGCAATCGGGCTGGCCGAGCTGCTGCGCATTGTGCTGGGCAGTGAGATCCTGGGCCGCGACGTGGATGATCAGTCATGGGTGCAGCGGGCGAGGGAAGTCAGTGCTGTTGTTGAGGAGGCGGCACGGTAAGACCCGGGCTTGGGGGGTCTCGCGTAGCAATCACGTAGCGTAGCATACCTTTCGCGCCAGCTTTTGTTTTGGAGAACGAAAGTCGCATTCTTGGAGAGGGGACCAGGCAGCTTCCGAGATTTTTTGTAGGTAGGCAGTAGACATGGTAATGAAGAGGGGGAGATGCTCTTGATTGGGAGATAGTTTGGGGCCAAAAAGGGGGGGAGGGGGGTTGGGTTCCATTTGGTTATTCGTCATTCATCGTTCCAAGGCATTCCATCCACCACCACCTTGGTTGCATGCGGTTTCATTCGATGACGCAGGAACAGGCCATCCCCGCCCCTCGTCACGTCCCTCCTTTGCTTCTTTTTTTTTTCCGGAAGACATGTAGATGCGGGCTTGTTTTCATCTGGCTGCATTGGGCATTAGGTGGTAATTACCGGGTGTAGCAGAAGTCGGATCTCATGGTTGTTTTTCGGTTTGCTCTCCTCCACTAGCTACTTCCTACTTACTACTACTACTACTACTAGTACACCATTTCAAGCAGCCCGCGATGAGGCGGGCGTTTTTGTCTTGTTTTGTATAAAATAGGTTGGATGGGTCTGGGGATTGTATTTTATATTTAGCATAGTACGTATCTATTGCGATTCTGATTATGCAATTCTTTATGTCTTTTTGTCTCGCTTGCTCTCTTGGGGAGTTTCCCCTCTCCGTGCCTTGTTGGCAATGCGGTACATAGTAGGCAGGATTCACTGCCTAGCAGTAAGCAAGCAAGCAGGTTATGTTGGGTTCGGTTGGGTGTTGGTTACATTAGTTACAATGTACATTGGGTGGTTTGCGGTTTGCGGATGGAGTGTAGTAGGGTTTTGGTTGTTGCTGACCGGCATTGAGCAGTGTGAAACCTTCGTGGATGATGTCTTGGGCTTATTGCAGTGTAGGCACCAGGGGACAATGAAGATGATTTTCACGTTGGCTCGCGTTCATGCTCGGTGATTTTTCTTTTCTTGTCCACAAGGGTTCCTCAAACTATATATGGTTACGATGATGGGTATAGTAATGGCGTCATTTATTCAACACGGATTCTTGTTATTTGTTGCCGTTTGTCCACCAACCACGTAGAAGAAGTGAATAACTTTTGGTAGGGGTGATGGCTGTAGTAAGACCTTTATTCCAGCTATTGCGCTCAAAACAGGTGCTGCAAGACGTTGGAGATGCGTACGCGTTGACGAATGCTTCAAAGTACTTTGTTCTTGGTGTTGTGATTTGGAACAGAGTCCTGCGTGATGATGTGGTCTAGGCGCAGGTAACAATCTATACTCATGAAGACTCCTATTTTTAGTGGAACAGTTAGTTGTATGTTTTTCAACCTGTGTCGCGGTTTCGAGTATCTACCCACCACCACGGAAACACCGCAACCGAACAGGATGAATCAATCCATTAATCAAAAGATGAGAAGAATGACGACATACCAAAAGCCAAATACCCCCCATACATGCCGCCTAGCCCACCAACTCCCCTCTGCACATCACTCAGTTCCTGCCAACTCCACATGTCGGCCATGCATACGAGCGTCGTGATGCTGGTTTCTAAGCCGAATACCAATAATGCGAGCGGGAGGCGCGGAGACGAGCGTAAGAGAGCGGGGATAGCCCAGAGGGTTAAAGGGAGATGGAAGGTTAATTCGAGAAAGAGGAAGGTGGAGAAATAGGGCCTATGTTATCTTAGTAAAGGAGGTGTAGGTAGATTGGGCACATATGTGACGACATACGGTGGGTTGTAGAAAAAGCGATCGCTGTAAGTTTCGACGTAGAAGTTACGGACTGTGGCCATCCAGAGGGGTTTAAGGGAGGCGGGGTAGAAGACCGTGAGGTCGACGGCTGGTGTCGTTAGTTTGGTGAAGGAAGATGGTGGGTAATCAATGTAAGTTTTAGGGAATGCGAGATATCGGCACAAGAAGACAAGGCCTGATTTAGGAGCTTACCGAGCATGACGGGAAGATGTATAACAAAGAAGACGAGATAAGAAAGGTCCCGCTTCCGCCGGAATATTGATGCTGTCATTGCGTACAGCTTGCTTTTGATCTGGCGACGGTCCCAAAGATATCCAGGCTGGTGGTGATAGTGATAAGGAGAACACTTGCAGGATGTGCGTTGGGCTCGGTGGTCGGTGCGCAGGGCGTTGACCTACCACTACGACAGTCCTACATGCATAGTACATCTAGGCAACCCATCAAAGCCACACTGCGACTGGATGAATAACGCTATGGAAGACAATGGAGATGATCAGGCGCTGCACGTATTGAGGTAACACGTTACAGCTGAATTAATAGTAACCATGTATGTTGCAAAGGGGCCCGGCATAGTAGTGGACGCCTGGGTTGCCAACAACTTTTTCGCAAATGCAGAAGAACAGGTGGAAGACACTATGAGACTTTGGGATGAAATTTCGTTATTTGAACTTGAGCATCTTTTCCCGATGAAGCAGTTCAGGACAACTGATTCGCCTCGAGTCGCATTCTTGGAAGCTGTAGCCCGACACATCGCTTTGTGCTCTTTGTAATGGGCGACCTGGTACGTCCGCCCGCAGTACATGACCTTGTTGCACCTTCAGCACTACACCAACTGCACAGAAACGTTTTCGCCATTCGCGCATTGGGCCGGTGCCGACAACAGGCCACTCCCATTTCCACTTCCGCTCTCTACCGCCGCCAACAAATCCTCCGCTGTCTTTCTCGTCAACCTCAACACCCGCTGTTCACCCAAGCTAACGTGCGCCGCACACCATGCGTTCCCTCCCGGGGAATACAACCCCTCTGCGAGTTGCTCTTCCAGCTTTTCAAGTGGAGTTCCGAAACCGTCGAGAAGACTAGAGATTGATTCTACCAGAAACTGCAGGATTTCCACTTCGTTTGAATCGCTGATTTTCTCCACTGCAGCATCGCTTTGATGAGCCGCCATGATAGCAAGATCCGATTCGTGCAGCCGTTGAATACGGAGGTATCGAAGGACGCTTGTTGGTAGTGGATCGGTGAGAGTAAGAGAAATGGTAGAGGTCGAATCGAGCCCAGCCGATAACCAGAGTTTGTGCTTTTGCTCAAAAAATGGCGCCATGGGATGCGTCATGAGAACGAGATCATAGCTGTCATTGGGGTTGCTGGGCACGATAAACCCATAGAGACGTAAAAGGCGATTGTTTGGAAGAGGCCCGTAATTGATGAAAACCTGGAAGAATACCTCTAGGTAAGCGCACTAATTATGTAGTAGCATTAGAAAACAAGACGGACGTACCTGATCTCCCGATTCGTAGTTTTTCCCGGCAAGAACAGAGAGATTTCCAGACAAGGCATCGTAGGCGTGACACTGCTTCACCTCGGACGAGTGGTTCAACATGTCCGCAAAGGGGGCCAAAAGTCGAATTGAATCTCCATCGGGCAGCTGAAAATCCATCGCACGACTCCATACGGTGCAGAGAGCCCACTTGTACTGAAAGATAGGAAATAAGTGTTAGTAACTGATTCACAGCGTTTTTCGCGTGTTGTGATACCTACATCTTTTATGGTGAATTTGTCGGGTGGAAACAGTTGTTGATGTCGTCCAAACAGTCGCGCTACTAATCCACTATGATCGTCCTTGATCTGGCGATCCAGCTGCTTCGTGGTAGTGTAGAGCGAAGTTCCCGCGCAAACTTCCAGCTCGGTCTCGGTAAAGAAGATGCTCGAAGTGTAGCTTGCAGGCAGCGCCGCCACATGGCTTCGCAGGCCATCGTATCCCGACCCACACGATCTGACAAAGAGAATATACGTAGCCAAGGTGTCGTCGACAGACAAGGGCGGCCGCGTAGAGCGAAGGGCTGGCCCAAGGAGGGGATCAGCATATGCGTGTTTGACTGTCCAGAGAACGCGATGTGGAATGGTAAGAATATTTTCTCCTTCCTCGAATCGCTGCCGCGTTCTGACACCGCGGCCAGCATCCGAGAAGTCGGCAAGCTCGAGGCCATTTAAGCCTGACGCTCCGGATTGTTTCAGCCAGTTTTCCATAGGATCGGACCAGACAGTGAGTGTGTGCGTGAGGAGGCGAAGAATTACTGTCCTGTGGCGGGGGGCTTTGTTACGTCGTATGACGCAGGCCAATGCATTATCATAGGAGCCTGAGCACCCCCACCCAATCAAAGATAATTTGTGTCCCCATTACCTAAGCACCCCACCAAACAATAGCACTGCTCCATCACAACAGATACTCCAGAGTTCTGTGCCGCTAAGCGCTCGGGCCACCATCACCACTTTTTTCCACAATTTCAACGCCGTGCCAACTCCACCAAACTACGTCTAAGAAGAATTCGAAATAACCAAATTGTAGCTACAGATCTTACTATTCTGCTTGATACCCATTTGCCGTACCAAAAGCGGCGAGGCGGCGCGGCATACTCAAAATTAGCTTCGTAATCAAAAAATCGGGTATGGCTGACCACGCCTCGCGCAACCCATTTTCAAACTGCTCCCACTCAATATTTGTGTCGCCTATACACTCAAACTCGGGACAAAGCTCATGAAGTTTCTGTTTAAGTGTACACCAGAGGTGCTCGATAGGGTCGAGATCTGGAGAACATGGTGGCCAGTCGATCGTTTCTATCCTATGAATTCTCAACCACCGCTGCGAGATTCGAGCAGTGTGGATACGCGCGTTATCCCGCGTAAATAGCTCACCGGCGCTGTAGTTAGGTAGTAGCCCTTCTGTAAGTGCTTTTAAGTAGCTCCGTGCCGTATATCCAGCTCGACGCCGTGAAGAGTCTCGTTTCATGATCACGAGAGGGCTACGGCCTACAACACCATCCGAATCTATCCAAATTGCAGCCCATACCATGCGAGCGGGCTGCCGGCCAGTAGGGACAGCTTCTTTCGTCTCACGAGACCATTTTTGCTCTGCTAATCGCCATACCCAAGTAGTGATATGGCCAGATCCGCGGGCGATACTACAGTCGTCTGAAAACTTCAAAACAGTTTGCCCACCCCACGTGAAATTACGTCAACGCTGCGCAAAAAGTAGTCGTTTTTTAGCTGCGATTTGAAGTTGCAATATCTCAACCAAAAAACGATGAAATTCAACTATTAAGTATTGTTTGGTATTTGGTATATCCACTAATTACTTTTACAATCGTTTTATATATCACTAAAAATTTAAGGCGGCATTTTCCTTTTAACAGGTTGAGATTTGCTAACTTATCTAAAAGTGTCCCATTTTTGTTGAGTGGGGATGGAGGAACAACGTGCATTAGTAATCTCAGGTAGCGGCACACCCAGGAACATACACACTGCTTCCTGGCATCAAGTTCATCATAATACCCATTCACACCCAAGTTCGACACCGTGAACCTTCACGCCGTGATTTCATCATCTGTCGGTTCACCACCCAATTTTTCTTTACCGGTGTCCGGTCCTGACAAGAGGATACAATCTGTTCCCTTTTCTAAATTACTTCTCCCTTATCGGCCATTTCATAAATACTCTCGCACCCTTTGGCTTCGTAAATCAGTCTACAGGTAAAAGCTTTTGTTCTGCATTGGAGTCAAAGATAAGTGGGTTGTTGCGTTACGCCCGCAGTAACCACGGGACAGATCACTAGCCGCCGGAAAGCCACCTCCGCCACACTATCACCATGTCGGTCTCGGACATTCTTTCCACATTGAACATCCTCATCAAGCTGGGGACAGAAATCAAGACTCGATTCGACTCTCTCAACCAAGCTACCGACGACCTTCTGCTTCTCACCGCCAATCTTCGAGTTCTGTTGAAGGTGTTTGAGGAGCCAGAGAACGAGGACATCATCAAGACCCATTCGTCAGAGATCGTGGTCATACTGGATATCTTGCAAGGCATTGCACAGTCATGCACAAGCTGTGCAAAGGCTCTGGGTATCGAACTTGCTGGGGCGACAGCTGTGACTCAGAAGACAGGGATGAATAGTAAAAAAATTGCCATGCGGGCGTGGAATTTCAGTAGGATCCCTAACATTCTCACCGAAATTCGGCATAAGGCCGAACAACTTCACAACATGTCTAGCACACTGTCTATTTCATTTCTCTCCGACGTCCGGAAGCATCAGAGAATGTCGAATGGGAAGGAAACTCGTAAATCCCCAATCGCAAAAAACACTACTCTGCACGAGAATCTGCTGGATCTTGACTTCAGGACGAATTTCGCTAGCATCGACCGGATGGTGGGAGACCTCATGAACGAATGCAAACACCTTCAGCGACAGCTCGAGGAGGCTACTCTGTTTCCCGACACATTAGTTGTTCAAAGTTATCAAGCGCAGAACCCAGAAGGAGCATCGTTTTGGAAGGATCGATTCCAGAAGGATAAACTCAACGCCTCGGCTCTTCGCTATGAGGTAATAATGATGCTTAAAGCATCCTACACCCTTTCCCTCTATTCTCTATGTTGCCGTAACACACTAACATGTCGCTTTCTCCACAGAAGTTTTACGTTTCTTGGGCACGCTTCGTACACGAGATAGAAACGTCTTTCGTTCTCAAAACGATACCAACTGGGGTTTTTGAAAGAGGAAACATTAACCACATTCGTTTACAAGGGTCTAGTTACTCCATCGACCAAAACGGCACACGTCGTCTTTCCACAATCCGGCCTCTCTGGCTCCCGGCTCTTCGGTCCGCTCTCGATCCGCTGCACAGGGGCTACGTTAAACCTCAGGACTATTTCAAATTCATTCACGACTCCTCCTTGTCCGACACACTGAGAAGTCTGGCCCTCGAAAGCGCAGGCTACGGTACGCTTGTCGAATGTGAAAGAGCGTCCGGTGATCTTGCCTTGCCGGCGGAAATTGAGTCTCCATCTGCTCACATTGGGTGGATATCTGCTCAAATCGTGGCCGTTCCAACACCTGATGAACTTGGAATTGTCACCGGACGAGAGGTCATGGAATCAAGCAGCGATACCCTCTTCGGCTACTTCAATGAACCTGCAGGAGACGTTCACGTTTACGTTCGTTATCTGGAAACTGGCCAAATCGAGCGCAAGAGTCTCTCAAAGCAAGTTCGTCCGATTGGAGGCATTTCTGTTGGTACTACATTATCTATCCGGCATGAGCTGGACTCGGGCGATTATGCCTGGAGCAGCGAGCTTCACGTCACCGAATTTAAGGCATGTTACGGCGGAGAGTATATTATTGCGGCAT
>Ga0182210_1000203_pt1 | contig 13474 bp, 19 predicted proteins | sample G5R1MG_19_FD_129670 | JGI IMG/M metagenome (GOLD analysis project Ga0182210, IMG submission 129670) | Switchgrass phyllosphere microbial communities from Michigan, USA - G5R1_MAIN_03OCT2016_LD1 MG | ecosystem: Host-associated > Plants > Phyllosphere > Phylloplane/Leaf | place: USA: Michigan... | reverse complement strand
GTCGTCGTGGTCGGTCGTGTTGCGCGCGCGGCCGGAAAAGTCGCGGGCGAGGCTTAGCGCGGTGTCACTTGCTTACTACGTCTACAGCCAACGCCCGCGAACTGCTCTCTTCGGTCCATTGCTCGACACGGGACCAGCACAATGCCTTTCATTCTCAGATCTATTCCTGGAACAGATGGCGGCGATCGACATCTCGCTGCGGCATCCAAGGCCTCATGGTCATCCCATGTTCTGCCCGCGCCTTGCATCCTCCAGCTTCACCACGCAGCCCTGCGCACCACCGGAGCCCCCTGATTCTACATGCACCTCACGGCTCTCCAACGCCGGATCTGCGTGCCCCTCTGTGGTCCTCCACTCTCGCACCATCAGGATGTTGCCAGGAGAGACGCTGGTGCCCCTCGTCGCAGCCGGCAAGCGTCCCTCCTTCGCCGCGTACGACGCCCCACTGGCCTCTGGCACCACATGCAGAACATCCAGACTGCCTTTCGCCCCATCTGTTTCCTGTTCACCGCCATGGTCCACTGTCACAATGGCTTCGTCGCTGCCCCATGCTGTATCATTTGGGATACTCAGCGGGTGCTGCACGCGATGCTTCCTAAACCCAGACCCCACGTGCGAGCGCTCGGCCGTCCGCTTGCTACTCCCATTCTTGCTGACAATGCCGAGCGGCCAACTGCCCTTGCTGTCTTTGCGCTGCGTCGACACAATTCCGAAGGCGGCATAGGACCAGCGTTTGAGCAGCGGGAACACCATGGGCGCATTACTGACCAGGACAGCCAGGAAGGATTCGCGGACGGACCATTGGCCAGACTTCGACGGCTCGGTAGGACCGACCTAGTAGGTCATGTCAGCATCGTGGACAGCCAAAGTCGTCCGTGGACTGAGCTATACTTACGGTAACGAGGGTGACACAGCGCAGGATACCGAAAATAATGACGACCCAGCCACCACTGAAGAGAATGATCAAGGACATCTTCCGCTTGATGCCAAGCCGAGCTTTATAGATAATCTGTCGTGGGCAGTCAGTCGAGCCAATGACATGGTAAACGCGGCCTGTTCCTACCGGCAGGGGAATGGTCATGAGGTAGAGGTCTGTGACTATGTTGAGCACAGTGATGAAGGTGACGTTCAACTTGGAGGCCCCCGGGTAGCAATGATCTACATGCACCTGTCAGTTCATTTCGTCGTACCTCGCTCCGACTCAACTCACTGCCTGGGTCAGGATCGATTTGCCACTGACGACGCAAAGGCCAGCACTTGAAGACTATCATGCACACTGCTGCGACGTATGTCGAGCCATTGAGTATCCAGGCAACTTTGATGCGTACATCCATCCTCTGGAGCCCATTTCTAAGGCAGTGTCAGTATCAAACGCAGCCAAGTCGTGCAGCAGCAGCACCACCACCACCACCACCACCACCACCACCAGTACGAACTCAAGTTGACATACGTCATGCGAGAATAGTAAATCGTCCAGCAAGCCTTCAAAGACCACATAAGCGCAGTATATGCAAACCAGCCGAAGATATGCGTCTTGGATCCGTTGACCGCAAAGGCCCAGCCTTCAGACTTTGGGTCAAGTGCCGCACGTTGCTCAGGAGTGAAGTTATTGTTGGCCATGCCTGCAAAGAATGCAACGATGATATGCGCAGCGGCTACCTCGAGGGCGTAGAGGATCTATATCGGTCATTCAGCATGCATACGTCTCGGAAGTGTCAGTTTGGAGGAACTGAGAGGTATGCTCACACCGGCCAAGACGACCAGATAGTCGTCCCATGTCATTCCCGTGAGCCCGATCTGCGTATATCGAAAATACAACCGCAGGAAGATAGAGATCAGGCCGAGGCCGAGCTCTGTCCATGCCTCGATGAGGAAATTACCAGCCATGGTGAACACAAAAAGGACGTGGGGAACGACAGGTGGCGGCTGTGGCTTTTTGGTCAAAGCAAAGGAGTAGCAGCAGTTTCTGAGGTCAAAATTTGAGGAGTGGTCAAGGCCCTGAAGCGATACGACATGTTTAGGCTGTGTTCCCAGTTTATAACGACCGACGGCCTTCCCTTTTTGGCTGACCTGAAATGACCCCCCAAAGCGTACCGTGATTCAAGGCTTTCCGTGTCTCGGAATGGTACATGGTCATGACGACCTCGGTATTTCATTGATGTCTGAAAAGGAGTAATATGCAAACAAGAAGAAATAATTGTGTGGGTTGCCATCCATGGGCTCGTCCGCATCTTCAAACGCTTCCCGGGAAAAGCCTCGGACACGACTACGCATGATATCTGTCAGGTCAGCTTTCATGTAAAACTCCATCGTTTGTCAGTTGGGAAAAGGGACGTTTCCGATACAGTGAGAAGGCGAGACATATTATTCTCTACTTGCACGTCAATCATCCATTTCAAGCCTCGATTGAAAGGATACACGACGGCACTCCGACGTGACTACGCTGCATCCTTCATAAACCAAGTCTCCGAGGGTATACAATAGACACAGACAATCTGTTGTTCATCTTCCCGGCGGGTTCAGAAGGACAGCAGATCGTCGGCATCCCGTCCGAAAGTGTAGCAAGCTCGAGTTCAACATCTACCTACCGATGAGACCCTGTTTCTGTAAGACACCGGCCATTACCAGGACTGCCGTTCCCAGAATTCTGTCTAGAGTAACGCATGTGGAGACGCTGTGTGGGACGGTGCAGCACCTAGTCCCGTCTCGGCATGCCTGTCTGCATGTGCAGCTGTCAAGTTTCACCCGCCACGAGTCGGACAGAAGCATATCGTTCCTATTTCCAAGTTCTGCCCGTTTGGCGCTGCCGCAACCATCATGGCAAACGCCATTTGCTCAAAGAGGGCATGCTTGCGCCTCGCCATCGATAGTCTAGAGAAGCCTTCGACCCTCCCCCCTGATTCAGACGTCGCAGCAACCTCCACCTCGCCACGGAAAATCTGCTGGTCGCATTCTTGGCACAGGGAACAATTGCAGATTGCAGCACATGCAGCTAGGCTTGCGCTGACGTCCGTTGTTAGACCGGATGCTATATGCGAAGCTGCTGGACTGGGTCGAAGCCAATGAGGGGAAGCCCGTGTTTGTGATGGACCAGTTGACTACGCAAAAGATGGTGGCACTGCGCCATTTCGCGAACTACTGGGCGATACGTCTGTTGAATAGTCTGGGTGCTGTTTTCATTCGTACAATGCTGGGAAGATGGATATATTGCGCGGACCGCCTGCTGTCCTGCCAAATTCTGAAAAGCGTACACGCATCCCACCATGGCCATACCCCTCTTTATTCTCCTCATCATCTTGGTGATTTTTGGGTGCTATCGCCTTGGAAGAATTGGCATCAGGCCTGCCAACTACCCTCCTGGACCCCCGACGCTGCCTCTTATTGGAAATCTTCACTTGATACCCGCGGAGAAAGCGCATCTCCAGTACCAGAAATGGGCCCAAGAGTATGGTCCCGTGTACTCTCTCATCCTGGGGACGAAGGTGATGATTGTGCTCAATACAGACCGGGCCGTCAAGGACCTACTCGACAAACGGAGTGGTATCTATTCGTCGCGCCCGGAGATGCATGTTGGCCAGCTTGTGAGCGGCGGGTTACGTATGGTGCTTATGGTGAGTAACCGAATCTCAGCGTCCATATGCTACCACACACGACATGGTGTTCGTTATAGTAGTTGATTCGATTCGCAGGAATATGGTCCCACATGGCGAATGATACGCAAGATTGTTCACACCAGCCTCAATATTGTGGCAGCAAAGAGCTACACCCCGTACCAAGATCTCGAGAACAAAGCCATGCTCGCTGATCTTTTGGAAACCCCCAATATGTTTATCGACCACATTCGACGGTACAGCAACTCACTGACTACGCAGTTGGTCTTTGGATTCCGCACAACGAGTATCCATGATCCGAAATTCAAGCAGCTCTTCTCAGGATTCCAGCAGTTTGCAGAGGTAACGGCAAAGCAGATGGCAGCAACTCTTGACCTCTTCCCTGTGCTTCGCTCACTACCAGACTTCCTGCTCCCCTTGCGCAGATACGCAAAGAAACTTCACAAAGCCGAGAGCGAGTTGTATGTTGGGCACTGGCTGCGTGTCAAGCAATCCATCAAGAATGGCACGGCTCGACCATGCTTTTGCGTGGATCTCTTCCGAGCCCAGGACGAGTACAAATTCTCCGACCTGCTGGCCAGCTATATCAGTGGCACACTGCTGGAAGCGGGATCTGACACCACCGCTGCTACCCTCCTTGGCTGTAGGTCAACTCCGCCCCTTCTGAAGAGAGCCCAAACGCTGACCCATCCAAAGTCGTGCAAGCCATGATACTCTTCCCAGGTGTCGCCAAAGCCGCTCAGGAAGAACTGGACCGCGTGTGCGGCGACCGTTTCCCAAGCCTAGACGACGAACCCTCGCTACCGTACATCCGCGGATGCATCAAGGAGAGCCTGCGGTGGATGCCCACGGCGATACTGGGCATCCCCCATGCGGCCATCCAAGACGATACGTACATGGGCTATACCATCCCCAAGGGCGCCGCGGTCCTGTGCAACGTCTGGGCGATTCACAGGGACCCAAGCCGCTATGCTGACCCCCACCGCTTCGATCCCTCACGATACACGTCCGACCATCAGACGGCGGCCGAAGCTGCCACAAATCCCGATGTGTCCAAGCGAGATCAGTTCGTCTTCGGAGCCGGACGCCGCTTGTGCCAAGGCATGCATATCGCCGAGAGATCCCTGTTTTTTGCCGTGGCGCGCCTGCTGTGGGCCTTTGACATACGGCCGGCGCGCGGAGCGGATGGTAGCGACATGCTGCCAGATGCGGCTGATTTGACCGAGGGCTTGTTAGTCCAGCCGCGCCCGTTCCCGGCGAGAATCGTGCCGAGGGACGCGGCCAAGGCCGAACGAGTCCGGGCGGAGTGGCAGGATATGGAACGTTTGCTGGACCGCGATTTGCAGTGGAAGGCGCTCCCTGAAGGGCTGGCTCGCAGGGAGTACAAGCCAGCAGCCGAGAAAGTATAACATACTCACTTGTAGATTGTTGTGGTAGGTAGCAGTATACAAGGATCTGCGTCGTCGTCATGTAAAACGACTAGTTAATGCAGAAACGTGATACAAAGTTATACCTAGGTATTAGGCATTGAGCCCAGAGACACGCCGTAGGACAGCCCGTATTGGCTTTCTACGAGGGTTAGTATCCTTGATTTTCATTTCATATAGTCTATTTTGTGGTATATACCCACCTCACGTTTTATCTTTTCCGATATTTCTTGGGATACTGGATTCGAATTCTGGAGTACTACCTCCTTGGTAGGAAGGCTTTTGTATAATCCCAGGTATAATAGAGTCTCTATAAATCCTATTTCGTAAACAAAGCCAGGCCGTTGCTCCCTCTTCCAACTTCAACCGCAAAGCCTGCCTTGCGATAAAACTCGCGATTCTTTGGGCCGCATAGTACACTCGCGACAGCCTCTTCTTTCGCTGCCTGGAGAACACCCCATTCCGCTAGGAGTCTTCCAGCGCCGATGCCCTGAAAGTCTGGGTGCACTCCACAAATGTGGAGGTCCCAGCATTCACTGCGAGATTGAGTCCAGTACTGTTCCGATGCCGCTACCGCGTCTTCAAGCCATGATGACTGAGCCGGGTCAGCGGCGCGATTGGGAAATAGCGCAAGCGTTGCTCGGTGGTAGACATGCAGGATCGGCTCAATAAGATTTCCTAGAGGTAGGGACATGTCAGGACGGACCTGCTGTGCAGGAAGCATACGGATGACAACATACTCGGGTCGGCCCACACGAGTTCTCGTGTCAGTCCTCCAGTACCCAGCCTTCTCCAATCGGCCGCGCCAACGATTGCTTCCTTGGCGTTACCTTGCTCGTCTGGAATTTCCGCCGTAACGACAAGGAACTGGTGTCGCCAGTTCCAGAAGTGCTCTCTGATACCGCGAAGCAGGAACCAGTAAACATCATCTGGGTACTGCTTGCGCTTTGGGTGCATCACTTCGCCAATGACTTCATCGTCAAAAAAAGCGGCTGTCCAGACTCTTGCTATGGAAGTGAGATCTGTGCCGCGGGCTTGCCGCAGCCGGATCTGCGGCATGATGCTCTAGTGTAGATAGTAACAATTCTTGCTGGTCGCTGTGGAGAGTCCCGATCGTTTACAGAATGAACAAAGACAAAATGCTCGCTTTATTAGAAGGGAGGGGGGGGAGGGTTACTCGTAATCTGAAACGCAGGGCCACGTCAAGTTGTTCATGTTCAACTGCGCTAGGTGCAAGGTAGATCTGCAGGAAATGTTGATCCTGGAAATCATGTAACATGTAGGTACCTTGTAGGGCGCTTCGTTTTGGGTAGGTATCGTGTCTTGTATTTTTTGCCATGACACCGAGTTTTCAGTCACGAAGCTTACATATGTTTAGCCAGAGTTCTCAACTCGACATTCCATAACACTTGTCGATGTATCGGAAGTTCTGGTGCAATGTTCACATATGTGTTCAACTTATTATATACGTAGACTTCAACTACTCACGACGTTCCATGCCATCTTCTGGCTTCCGCCAGCTGTGCTGGGTCGCGAGTATGCATCTCCTATTGCCTGGGGAGAATCGCGATCCTTAGTCGCTCCCTGTAGTCCTTTCCTTGCGTGAGGCTCGGTCATATTGGGTTGAGAATTGTTTGGTCTGCTCGAGTTTATCCCGTTGAGCTCTATCGCTCCAGTGGCTGTTTCTGAAGTACCGTAGCCCGTTGGATCAGCTTCTCCCCATCTAGCCGAAAGGGATACGAGGAATGATTTTGACGTTGGTAATGTTGCAGAAATAACGGATGCAGCTAAAAGAATCTGCTGCCATATGATCGTCAGGGTGATAGACAACGGGGTTGGGTCGCTGGCTGTGTAGTCTCTCCATGCGGCCAGAAAGAAGACGGAACCGACGACAACACTATAGGTAATGATTAGATATTGAATAATGTAGCCTCTACCCTAAACGGACCTCATTCGAGGGGAAAATGCTAATATAGCATAGAACTTCTTGGTTCTGGGCATGCGTAGCTGCCGTACCATATATGTGAGCAGAACTAGTATTACTACCTCGCTTGCAATGTCCAAAGCGGTAATAATAGTCCATCGTATAACCTTGCAAGAAAGTTAATACAGCAATTCAAGCAGCGTACGGAGTAGTATACCACGTGCCTGAGCTTTACAGTGCCTTGCAAACATGCCGGACGAACATCCCACCGCGCTCAAAAGAATAGAGGTTATACTGCCAATGATTGCAAACACCGTAACAAAGTGGCAAACTCCGGAGAATTTGCTGCTGTCTCTTCCGAAGATTCTGTATAGCAGAGCGGATGTTGAAAACTTGGCAAGATAGGACCCAGTTAGGTATAGAATGCGCGTCGAAAATACCAACTAGTACTGTTCAGTATAAGTTCATTTCCCTGAAGTACTCCAACACACTCTGTCTAGGAGTAGAATTTTCCGCCCTTCTTGGGATTTTTTCCCAAGGCCGCAATACAGAGCGCTGCAGATTACCAAATACTGGCAACATGCAGCCGCCTCGAATCCGTAAGCTTTGTCTTAACAATAGCACTCTGCGACGTACCGAACTTGCCATAACAAGGTAATCGTCCCAATCAAGGATTCTTCTTTTGACATAGACCCGTACTATCAAGGCACTGATGACATACACTATGCCTAATAGCGCAGCGATCCAAAGCGGTCCGGTATGATCTTCCGGGCTGTTATAGGCAAAACGATTCCCTACAGATGTATCCCATAGGACATGACTCGTCATGGTCGCTAAAGGGATGGATCGCAGTCGACTTGACAAAAAGAGCGCAAATCTGAAGAGATATTCATTCTACTAATATATACGTAAGACGCCGTTACCAAAGCATGCAAAGCCACGACACCATCTGGGATGGAGCTTATGTTTGTACAGGGGGGGGAGGGGAGGGGGGGTTAGTGTTGGAATGGTTCTGCCACTTCATGCACCGCTTAGTACCGATTTTACGGGATGGGAATTATCCTAGCAATGTCCAAGTATAAAGCCTATTGCAATAGGCACTTAACCTAGGCACTCGGGCCGCGGAAAGTCTGGTAATCCTGCCGAAATTATATAAGACAAAGAAAGGTCGTAAGATAAATACCTATATACATACCTAGTATGTGCTCAATGTACTAATCATCCAATGCGCGAAATATTTTTCGCCTTGAAATTTCACTTTTTTGCCCGAGAATGACCCGAAATTAATATAATGTGCGTTATACCCCCCCTCCTCCTCCCCCCTCATCCCCGGAAGAAATGATGCTCGTCGAAAGCGAGATCCTAGTAGGGCAGCAAGTCACCTCGATTCCAGCAATTTTCCAACGCGTCCTGAGGACATGATCTTTTATTTCCCTCGGATCAAGTAGCTCTTTTCTGGACATCTACGATTATACCAAGTTGATAAAGACTGTTTATTTATAGGAGGTGGTAGAAGGTAGGTGCCCTATTTTGTTCTTGTGTGCGGGGCTGTAATTTCCCATGCAGTAGTCTGGTTGCGGGTATATCGACGTACCAATCAGTCTCTCTTCGGAAAATCTAACGGACAAACGCCGTTACAAATAGGAGGTGGGTCTCGAGGGTCTTCTAGGATCTGAGTAGCGGTGCCCCGAAAAGGGCCTGTCAAATAACAAGCCCGAAAAGGGCCTACCAAATAACAAAGCTGTTCTGCCTACTATGAGGTACGTATGTACTTATAAACCAAGAAGAGTACGACGTGAACGACCTTGTCTTGACTTTCGGCCGGGATACCGCCATTTGTTGGGAAGAAACTTATAATGCAAGTTGCGTTTCTCGGGCGTCCTTGGTAGCACAGTCACTACATACCCATTCGTTTGGCTCTCTCGCATCGTGCAAGATTCACCCCTTGATGATATGGCGGGCAAAATGCCTCACTCGACGACAGCGCAAGCACATGGCGACCACGGTGCGCATTGCGACGATGAGTCCAGATTCGATGGTGACGAAGCCCTCGACCGCAAGGGCGCCACCACGGCAGACCACCAAGACATGGTTCGAATGGGCAAAAGCCAAGAAACGCGTCGCAGCTTTCGATTAGTGACTATCCTCGGATTTTGCATGGTCCGTTGTTCCCTGCGAATCCTTTCGTACTCGTCCGCTCATGTTTTAGGTGATTCTCTCAACCTGGGAGGCCATCCTGGTTACGTCCGTCTTCGCATTGGCGAATGGAGGCACGGCAGGTCTTATTTGGGGGTATTTTATCATCATGGTCGGCTTCGGTTTCGTCGTAGCCTCGTTGGCGGAGATGGCATCAATGTAAGCTCCGCGCCACGCGACGAATCTGATCGATTTCTGTCAAGGAAGATGCTGATCAACGTAGGGCCCCTACCGCTGGCGGCCAGTATCATTGGGTGCGCCTACCAGCAACAAATTCAAATCTATTTTGGATACTAATCCCAGCAGGTTAGCGAGTTCGCGCCACGCAGCTGTCAAAAGTTCCTCAGCTATCTTGTCGGTTACTTGGGAGTGCTGGGCTGGCAGACCGCCGCGGCAACCGTTTCCTATCTAACGGCTAACAATCTCCAAGGGTTCGTCCATCAAACATGAGTAGGATAGGTGATGTCGGGTGTATGAGTAACCATTGTTCTAGCATCATCATTTTAAACCACCCCACTTATGTTCCGAAACACTGGCACGGAACGCTGTTGATATGGGCTGTACTTTCGATATGTCTGGTGTTTAACACCTTCTTTTCGAGGAAGCTCCCGCTTGTCGAGGGAATCATCGTGGTCCTTCATGTCGTAGGTTTCTTCGCTGTGATCGTCCCTCTGTGGGTCATGGGCGATCGGACCACGTCCGACCACGTCTTCACTCAATTTCAAGACAATATGAACTGGGGGAGCGTTCCTCTAGCGGTGATCATTGGTCTCACGGGCGCAGCAAGTACCTTTATCGGCTGCGAGTCCGGAGTACATATGGCAGAAGAAGTGCAAAATGCTGCCTATGTCGTCCCACGCGCCATGCTGTGGAGCTGGCTGGGCAATGGCTTCATGGGCTGGATTATGGCGATTACCTTTTGCTTTTGTGTCAAGGACACCACTTCGATTCTCACCACTCCGACAAAAGTCCCAGCGATCCAAGTGTTCCTGAACACAACCGGGTCAACCGCTGGCGCTAGTGGACTGACCGCTATCATGCTGGTAATCGGCGTCTTCGCCTGCGTGGCCGTTATGGCAACCAATTCCCGCCAATTATTTGCATTTTCCCGAGACCACGGTGTGCCGTTTTCCAGCTTCTTCTGCAAGGTGGGTAAAGCATGCTGACCCGATGCACTGCGCGACGTGCTGACGACAACAGATTCATCCGAAACTTGAGGTACCAGTCAATTCCGTCTACATGACTCTTTTCTTTGTCCTTCTCCTCTCGTTGATCAATCTTGGGTCGAGTGTGGCGTTTCAGCAAGTCATCTCTTTGGGTGCCGCCGCCATGTTAACCTCGTACGCGATCTGCATTTCCTGCATGGCCCTGAAGCGCCTTCGTGGTGAGCCACTTCTACCCTCCAAGTTCAGCCTCGGGAGAAGCGGTCTTTTCGTAAATGTTGTTTCCATTTTCTTCTTGTTCTTTTGTTGGATTTTCGCCTTCTTCCCTACTGGTCCCGATCCGACGGTTGTCAGTATGAACTGGGCGTGCTTGGGTTATGGAATGGTTATTGTTTTCGCCGTTGTATACTATGCAATGGTGGGTCGACATGTTTATGTTGGCCCGGTTGAATATGTTCGCAGAGGTTAAGACAGAGAGGCTATACATGGTATATAGGCCCCTAGCCAGGTCTCGGTACTAGCGTAGTAATAAGTTAGGACGAGTGTTTCCGGAAGAAAAGATTGCCAGGGAAACCCTGTGGCTCTTCTTACCTAGCATGTACCTGTTTGCGGTTGGAATGCCGCTAGAAAGCCGGTGTGGCGCTCGGCAATGGAAGATCATGCATGCGATCCTTCTCCCGGAGTTCGGCGACAGAACAACTCCGTCCACGTGACCTGCCAACCTCGGAACATAATAACCAGTAGTGATCATGGAAGATCTGCCGGACTGGTCTCTACGCCACAATTTCTCCCTACCTCGGACCAGCTGGGACCCCCTACCAGCTCGCTTTCGTTATACCAGCGAGTCTTGGAATTCAGGCTCACAGCCCTCTGTCATCGTTTCCCTTCACCCACATCCGCCTCCTCGTTTTGTATCATGCCTTGAATACACAAAAGCTGATAGAGACATCGCTGGCGGAACGCAGATGTCACAAGCTTCTCCCAGCAGAACCACCTTGGGACGAACCGTTTCGGTGTGCATCTCGCACCTCGAGGGCTTTTCCGAAGGGCCAGGGGAATGCCACGCTCTTTGCACCAAGGCCTCTGAACACATCTCCCGCTCTTGGCGGTTGGCCGAATTAGTAAGCGTCTGAGAAGTTCTGTCTGTCCATCTGGTAGCAATAGCAGCGCCCACAACGATCCACCAAGGCGATCCCGCCACGCCCCTGATCATGTCCTTGTCCGCTCTTGTTGGTGAAACTGCGTCCGTGTGATCGGCCGCGGCACGACCGTCGCGTCGCAGACTGGCTGTCCCATGCCGGCGTGGCGTCGTCAAGCAATACGAGCCTAGCGCCCTACGCGGCCGCGCATGCCAACCCCACTGCTGGACATTCGCCGCCTCAGGAGGGAGCAAGCCGCAAGCCGCCTGTAACGAGTTCCCTGCGCCCATCAACCCTGTCGCAGACACCACCGCTGCTCATCACGCCCTGGCCCTGCCAGCACATCGCCGCTGCTCCCCGACGCCCCCGGCTTCACTCCCAACAGGCTTGTCCCCGCCTGCCGTGCTACCGTCGCTGACGCCCGCGCCCGCAATTCTTACAACCACCACCACCACCACCACACCCGTCCCGCCTCCCGAGCCGGCCAACTCGCCCAGTCCGCCCCTTCGATTCGCCCTCACGACACCCCCGCAGACAGCCGAGCCCGCGCTGCGAGCCGGCTGGCGCATTGCTCTCCGAACACACCCTCGTCCGGCGAATCGTCGCAGCCATCGGCCGAGACACGCGTCGACCAGAACATGAGGAGGTGCGCCCTGGAGGTATCATGGTAGTCCGGACCACGCGCGCTGGCGGCCCACCATCGTCGCCATCCCGGCACAAACGACGTCCCAGCCCCATGCCCAGTCACCTCGCGGCCGTCGTAGTGCTCCTCCTCGCCTCCTGGCTGCCCCTCGCCCGCGCCGTCTTCGTCAATTTCGAGAACTGCGTCGAAAAGGTGTGGCTCCGCGACGCGGCTCGATCCCCCTATCTTCAATTCACCCCCCTGCACGTCTGGGCCACCTTCGACACGCGCAATCCCAGCCACAGGCTCAATGTCACCGTATATGGTACGCTCCTCGGCGTGACGACGATGTCGTCTGCGACGCCCGCTAACCCCCTTGTGCTTCTCTAGGTAACGTCAGCGGCCAGGCACAACCTGGCCAGCTGCCCGACCCAACCGATGGCCAATGGTCCGACCCCAACAACACGTTTGGCAAGATTGTCAACTTGGATCCGCAAAACAACAAATACTCGACCCTGTTCTGGAACAACAAGGTCCTCACCTACTCGGCATGGGCCTCGCCTGGCTACCAGTTCTGCGAGTCCATCGTCAACGGCACCTGCCCGCTTGCGCCTACCTTCCCCGAGAACGGGGGCAACGCAAGCGATCCCTACACCCTTCCGGCCATCAGTGTGGCGCACGACTTCGAAAGCACCTACTCGTTCGCAACGTGGGCGTCGACGCTGCGCATCGTGTCGGGGAATGCCGATCGGCAGACGCTGGGCTGCATTTCGGCCAACATTACTCCGGATCTGGGGGCCAAGCTGTCCGACGCGCTCTGTTACCTACCCGCCGCTGTGCTGGTGCTCGTAGCCGTGGCCACCATTTTCGCGGCGACGTGCAGCCCGTGGGGGACGACGAATGTATTCCGCTGGACCAGCAACCATGGCCGCGACGAAGACTTACTGCGCCTGGTTACGCCTGGCTTTGGCGACTGTCTGCAGTACATCCAATTCATTGTGCTGTCTGGCAGCCTCAGTCTCAACTACCCCGGGTTTTTCCAGCCCGTGATTAGCCAGGCCGGCTGGTCGGTCCTGTTGTTCAACCACAGCTTCGTCAGCCACGGCAACGGCTCCCAAAGCCTCGTGGACGGCATTTACTTCACCAATGGCACCTACGGCATGACGCGGTTGGGACAGTATGTTGGCATGACGCGCGAACGAGACATTTGGGCATGCCTGGCCGTCTTTCTGCTCGTGCTCATCGCCATCGTCGTGGTCCTGGTGCAGTTGGGTTTCCTCGTGCGATGGCTCCAACGCCATGTCACCAAGACCCAGGACGGCGATCTCACCGGAAAGAATTGGCCGTTTACAGCAGGCTGCATCGTCCGCATCGTCTTCAACTATTTCATGC
>Ga0182210_1000202_pt1 | contig 13477 bp, 4 predicted proteins | sample G5R1MG_19_FD_129670 | JGI IMG/M metagenome (GOLD analysis project Ga0182210, IMG submission 129670) | Switchgrass phyllosphere microbial communities from Michigan, USA - G5R1_MAIN_03OCT2016_LD1 MG | ecosystem: Host-associated > Plants > Phyllosphere > Phylloplane/Leaf | place: USA: Michigan... | reverse complement strand
GTCATGTACATATCTGCTCCTAGCCATGTTCGCTTGAAGCACAACGGTCCAACGAAGCACATCAGACACCTCCTTGCTGGCAGGAATGATAGTCATTGATTCAATGATGTGCCCTTGGAGAGGCCGGTGTTGTCGGGTAAAAAAACACACTATCAGTGCTCCATGTCGAATCACGTCCTCCTTGATATCAGGCAAGGTAACGCGAGAGCGCACTGCGGGCTAGCTGACAATCCGACCAAGCGGATGAAACGAGTAAACAAACTCCGATAAGAGCAGTCTATTCGCTGAAAGGATATATGGTATCTTGGGTAAGCCACATGGAGAAAATACATTGAACATTGCTTGCTTGTCCTCAAACGCTCCACAGCCACCCGTCACTATGGATCTGCGCTTTTAGGATTGACAAGGTAAATATCAGGGACTTTTGGCACCATGGGACTCTTCTGCAATGCCTGCTTAAACGCTTCCCGCGCTTTTGCACTATCTTTCGCGTCGTTTCCTCCAGTTAGCCGCCGCATACCGCTCCGGAACCTACTCCTGGCATCCTGCGCTGCGGGCTTAGCGACTGGCCCTGAATGAAATGTCTTATCCGTACTGTCCCACCGTTTGGCTTCGTATTCATCATCGGAGAACAGCTCATTCTGTTCATCCAGTGTTGCAGAGGAAGGAGATGGCAATACACGTTGGGGATGATTCGGTGCAGACGGAGAGGTAATGGAACGAGAGTGTAGACCTGGTCGCGATGGGAGGTTCGCCGATGGGGCGAGTGGGGAGATTGATGCAGCAAACGCATTGAAAGCCCCTGGTGTCATCACACCAGGATCTCTGGCTGGAGAAAGCTTTACCTCAGATATGAATCCTGATTGAAAGGAAGCAACGCTTGCGTTGCGCGTAAGAGACTTGTGTAAGATTGGTGCGGTTTGCTGGTCGTAAAGGTTTTCGCGTATATCGTGAGAGCTTGGGCCGTGGTATCGTCCGGAAGGTGCAAGGTCCGGTAGGTCAGTCAGGGTTTCAGCATCGTCGTCTTCGTCAAAGAAGTCGTCAAGACTATCCAGCTTCATCACCAAATCACCTATGTGACTGTCACCTCGAGTGTCCTCTGAGGTCATTGTTGCTGTTCGGTAGTCCGAGAGCGGGCTAAAGGGAAACTCCTCTTGTCGAAATTCAATGTTAGGTGTCTGTGTTTCCGGTGCGTTCGTTTCGTCAAAGTTGCCGCACGTGTAGAAGACAGCATGGACATTGGCTCTCGTCAACTGTGAGTGAAGAGCAGGCATGGGTATCGCCCAGCCACTTTCTTCGGGAATGCCGTACAGCGATTGAGTCTTTTCGAACTGTTTTTTGTAGCCCCTAGTTGAATGCGACCCTGCCATGCTCATCCGTATATGCTGCTTGTCGAATGGAGTAAGAGTGCTAGCCATGTTGAGGCTGATGACAAAATCTAGCACCTTCAATGCTTGTGGACAGAAGGCACTCTGCAACAATCGCAGGAGAGGCGAAAATAAATCAGAGCCCTTGGAAGCAATCTCAGGCTTTCGCATATCGATTTCAGGTATCAGTACGCAAAGGACCTCAATGGTGTTGTTCTTGACCCAATCAATTTTGCTTGTCAACAGACTGAGCAAAAAGACGAGGCTCCCAAATTCGTGATCCGGAAAGAACCTTAATCGTATCGCCGTCATTACTTGTGCTAGGAAGTCTTTTTCATGACGAGTCCTCTTCATAGCGAGTGCTGTGAGGGCATCTGCTAGAACAGGACATTGGTACTGTTCTGCAGCCACGTGTGCGAGTACATCGGCACTGGTTCGGACGCTTGAATCCTTACTCATAGGGTCAAACGACCGTATGTACCCTGGTAGGTTAGCAAGGACAGTATAGAGGAGCCGTGTATCATCACCAACAACACGACTCGCAGGTAGAACAACCAGACGTTCAAGGATTTGCAGAGATCGGTCTAAACAAACGCTTGATCGTATGCCCTTGTAGGTCAGCTGAGCAAGACCTTCGAAATGACCTTCCCATTTAGCTGGACAACTATTCTCAAGAACCTGGAGGATACCGTGGTCACTCAAGTCAAGTTTGTCTAGGAACTTGTCTAGCATAAGCAAGCTCTCCATGAACTCGCCTTCATGTATGGTATCCAAGCAGGCACAAGTAGTCCAAAAGAGCTGAGGGTACTGGATGAGGTCTTCTGGAGCTAGTGCCTCAATTATCGCCCGCAACGTGGTCAGGATCTCCATGGAGAATGTCTGTATGTCGCTTTCCTCATCAGAGATAGTGTTTGAAAGCCTTGCAAGCATATCCGAAAGCATTTGCTGGTCGAGTGAACTGAGAATGCATCGGAAGAGCTGAAATGATCGACAGGCAAGATGCCTGACAGGACATGATGTTGCCCAATTCAATGCTGCTCTTCCCCATGCTTCTCTAAGCCCAGGGTAGGCAAGCGAGAAGAACTTCAACACTTCACTGGCAACGTACTCCATTGATTCTGGGACCTTTGCACTGGAATCATCTGCATCCTTACCGTTCTCCTCGTCGTAGTTCCATACTACTTTGACATCATGCTGACGAACGTTTTCAACAAAATCCTCAATAGATCTCTTGTCGATACTCGAGGTTTCATCTTCGATCTTGGAAATGACGAGCTCGTGTATGAGATGTACAAGCATCTCACGTGCTTGGTCTTGAACTACTGGGGTATAGTGATCCCATAGCACTAAGATGACCTGCAAAAGCAAAGGGATATGTTCATTGGCAACCTTGATTGGGGAGACCATGAGGTCTACGAGTAGGATGAGACAAATTTGTCCAAGCGCGAATCCAGACTGCCGGACTTAGCTTCAAGCTGTGTTGAGGCGAGCTATGACTTACCTGTTTGTTGCTACTGGGAAGCAAATTGCTGAGGTCAGCAAGATACGGGAGATTTGCGGCGTCAGGGGGCGGAGGTACTGGCTCGCGTTTCTCACTGACCATAGACCGCGGGTTGATGTGCAACAGCAGAAACTCAACTACTTTGAGGCCAGCTGGAGTGCTCGAAAGATGGACCACAATTTGTTTGGAGACATCCACGTAATTTTGTTCTCGCTTGTCTAAGCACAGATTGATGATAAAGTTGAGTATAAGTTGCACATTGCCACCATGTGGGCCAGTCGCAAGAGCTTGCCAGAGAGCCTGAATCTCGTTGTGCAGGGCCTTGCCACACATTACTGTGATCTCAAATAAGTTCACGAGTAACATGTAGGAGCTGGCGGTTGGTCCGCCTTCAGCATTGACCTGAAGTTCCACTGTCTGTACCCACGGTAACATTGCGGCAACCATGTTGCGCTGATGATCAGGCTCGAGCTTATTGAAGTAACGGGAGAATTCAGAGAAGACGAGGAAAGCAAGGGCAGAGTGTTGTTTGGCGAGTCTGCGGGATGTCTCGAACTGTGCCAGTTTATAGACTGCGATGGTCTTGTCTGAGATACTGATGTCGAGATCTTGTAGCTTTGAGTTCTTCTGTTCTCGGGCTTCTAGCTTTCGTAGCAGACGGGCAGACTTCATGCGAATTTCGCTGTTCTCGTGTCCCAGAGTGTAGAGCCCAGCACTCAGGACTTTCCAAAAGGGCAATGTGTAGTCCTCGCGTTGTGTCAAGACTTGGGTCACCACTTCGAAGTAACTTTCGAGAGCCTTGGCAGATTTGGAGACGTAGCACATCTCAATGGAGCGTTCTAGCAAATATGGGTGCTCGCGGTTATGCAAGATAAGATTAGTCAAGGCTCGACGACCTATTGCGTGCGTTCGGTCACTTGGCGTCTCGAAAATACTGTCCATCCAGTTGAGCATGCGTAGGACGTCAAACTGTAGCAGGACTTTGCTGTCCGTGGTTATGCTGACTGGCCCACCGCATAAGGCAGCCATCGCGCTTAGTGCAGATGTTCGAAGATCTCTTTTTTCAATCTCGTGAGCTGCCGTTGCGATACCCTTGTTGCCCATATCATGTTCACGATCCAGCATGGAGCGACGCATGTGTTCTTCCCGTTGGCGAATTTGGGACTGATTAGCCGAATAGCCACACCATTCTTCCATCAAGGTGAAAGCTGCCTTGCGGGCCTGGAAGGGCATCCACTGCAAAGGGTCGTTGGTTTTATTGATACCTTCGAATAACACCTCTACTAGGCCGCAGTAGTGGGTACGGAGCTTTAAAAACCGTGGTTCCATCTGCACGTCTGTGTCACTAAGGAAAATTCTCAAATCTTTAGTGTAATTGACCAGATTATTGACGATCCACTCGTCGTTGTAGCCTTCTGGGAGCTTGAGATATTGTTGGGACGTGAGCTTGTAAACATGGGTAATTTCGGTGCGCAGATGATCTGTACGATAGTTGGCAACACGTGGACTGCTCATATTGCGATTGTGAGTTCCTAGACGTGATTTGGCCTCCTCGGCGCATGCAGCGACGATGCCTTGCAATGACTCTAACAAAGTACGATATAGGTTAAGGTTGACAGATCCTAGGCCAACGACGGCTGCATCCCGTATTGCGGTGTTATCCACAGACAGAAAAGGCAGTACTTTTGCGAAAAGTTCAGTCGCGGTGTACAACTTGTTGGCACTCGGCTGAGATGACTTGGAGCCTCTCCTGCCATGCTGGGCAAGCTGACTCTGCAAGGTCGCCGAGGCGCTAGGTCCTAGATTTGTCAGAGTAGTGAAAGCAAATATGAGGTAGAGCTTCCACTGCTCGATCACAATATTAGGGGAGGTAGAGGCTAATCGACCGGTGACTTTTCCTGGAGTGGGTTCGAAGGGCGAGTATGGAGTTGAACGTTGACCCTCTGCAAGCGAGGATAAAGTTCGATGCATTTGAGAGAGCCTCGCACAAACGATGTCTCTGGTCAGGGTGATGGCAAAGGGACAGACTTCGAAGCTGATGCGAATCAAGTTTGGGAAGATCTTGAACCAGAGCGTAGAGTCGTAGGGCACGTCGCTGCTACACAGTTCCACTAGCGTGCTTTGAACGTTGCTTTTTCGCATACCGCGCTGAAGGCGGCTCCGCTCAGCGAGTGACAGCTTTTCGTCGCTAATATCCATGACCCTTTGAGGGCTGCCTTCCATGACGCGAATAATCCGCGTATTAGAGCCGCCAAGCGCCGTGTCAAATTCGGTGATACGACGAAGCACAGTGACTGCATATGCGCGGACGCGTCGAGAAGGTGAGCAGAGAAAGAAGAGGCCGTGACTCTCGATTTCATCAACATGGGCCCACACGGAGTTGATGTCAAGTTGAGCAGCCCGACTGCCAGACCCATCGTCAGGTGCGTCAAGTGCCGCTTTTCGGGCCTTTTGCTTGATTTCCTCGATCCAAATCTGAAGAAGCTCGATGTAAAGTTTGAGGGTACTCTCAATGTGCCCAGCCCCGAGCATGCCACCATCGGACATGGTGGCATAGCGATCATCAAAATTGAAGATGAAGCGAGCGAAGCCGATTGTAACCTGCTGAGCATGAGATTGTCGTGCGATCGACTTGAGTGATTGAGCAGACGAGCTAGCAATAGAACCTTGCACGTGGGCTGTCCCGGTGCATAGTAGATTCACGAGGGCGTTGAATGGAATGTGTGGTGACAGGCAGCGAGGCAAAGCCTGTACAGCAACATGAAGCAGATCATAAAAACCTTGGCGAGGATCTGTGGTAACTTGATGATCTTCACGTCGACTAAAGCTAAATGCTTCGGCCATGGGCGTCTTTGGTGTTTGCAAAGAGAACTTTTCGTCCAGTACTGCTTGGCCGCCAAAAGCATTGTCGCAGATGATAGTAATTTCGCCAAGAATCTTGCAGAATCGAACATAGTATTCTTTGGCCACCTCGCCAAAACCACTAAAGTTGACAGGTCGTGAAAGTCGCTCTTCTTTTAGTAGTGTGGACTTGGTGTGCAAATGCTGTAGAGGTCGAGGGCTAGCAGGAACAGCTGGTAGCTCACTCGATGGCGCGTCGAGCTCCACGTTGTATGTGACGGGGAAGGGAGGTTGTTCGGCATTTTCCAGGTCCGCCATGATGGCAAGGAAGGACCGTATGCCTATTACCATGCGGTCGGGCTCCAAATTCTCTACACGAAGCTCTCGGCCTGCGCTAATCATTTCTGAATTAAGCAGTGGGAAGATGATGGTCTTGAAACACAGGTCCTGGTATTTATAGCCAATGGTACGAGTAAGCTGAATCAATGGTTCCGCAATGGCAGGCTCAGTGGACAGGTAGGATCGTCGTCCGGGCTGGAAGACTAGGCGTATGACGTCCTCGAGCCTGCGAACTGCCACATTAGGTGGTTCTGTGCCTCTTCGATACAGGTAGGTCCACACAAGTCGGCAAATGCCTCGCAAAGCGATGGCGCGTGTAGCACGCTCCTTGAGCCGAGATTGCGTTGATAAAATAAGTCCATGCCACTGCGATAGGAATACGTCTGTAGGGGAGACACAAAGAATTGCCGTCATCAGTGGGAAGGCTTCGTGCCAGTGCTTTGGTTTGCTGATCAGCACCGAGGCACGCTGCCTGAGTAGATCGACGACTGTCTTCCATTTTGGGGCGTTGATCTCAATTGTGACTCTGGAGGCAATATGGAGCAATAGCTCGCGCAAGACCTGGCAGTACGCATACTTAATAGGCTGGCCGTGGGCGCTATTGAAAAGCTTGGCCAGGGATTGCATGAAGTCGCAGGTACGGTCCCATGCCTCCTCAGGATATGACTTGAGCTTGAGATAGCGCAGCGCTCGAATTAACAGAGCGCCTTTGGCCTCATGGTCTCGGTTGTATTGGTTCTTGATGGACAGGTGGGTGTCGATGATTTTGAGGTCAATGATAAACTTCTCTTGCACGTGTTCAAAAATAAGGCCGCTTAGTACGCCAAGTAGCTGACTGTATATGGTCCAGTTGGCCAGATTAAGGGGGGAAATGTCAACGAGCTCTGGGTCGACGGTACTAAGCTGTCCGTAGAAGAGGCCGAGCAAGCGATCGGCCATGTCGAAGGTGAGATTATGCAGATCTGCCTGCGTCATAATTTCGACGAGCACACGACAGAGAATGTATGTAGATACGGTAGACCGCTGTTCCGCTTGGGTGACAGTCTGCTGCAGCGCGAGCATGTCCGGATGCGAAGAAACGGAGGCCGAGGCGGGGTGCTCGAGATGGTGGAGGGGCTCAGTGTTACGCCGCGACATAGCCAGTTGGGGGTGGGGATGGGACGAGAACTGCGTCTGCGACTGGGGCATAGCATGGCGGGCATGCAAAAGTTGGGTGCGCTGCTTGGCAGCCTCTTCGCTCTTCGCTTTGCGCCACAGCATGATGGTATCGATGAGCGGCTTGGGTTTGTGGCGGGCAATGTGGCCTAGGGCTGCGATGAGCTGATCAAAGGCCGGGTCGACGGCGGGCCCGCAGACGAGCTCGACGCGGGCCTCGGGCTGGCCGCGGTCCGTAATGCACTGGTTGATCTTTTGCTCGGCTTGACTGATGAAGGCATTGAACAGATGGTGCAAAGCGTATTCGCCGACTGTTTTAAGCTCGTGGGCATGCGGAGGCGGCGGGGGGTGGCGCGACTGGGAGCGGTGGTGGTTGTGGCCGCGGCGAGCAGACCTGGCGCTGGGGGCCCTTTCGGGGCGGCGTGGGGTGCTGGCATCGGCAGGCGGCGGGGCGACGGGGCTGGTGTTAGCGGGGGCGTTGGCAGCAGCAGCCTCAGCGAGGGACTCGGGTGACATGGTGGGGCCATTGAGCGGAGCGGGAGAGGCGAGGACGAGAGGACTGAGCGGACTCGTGGCGGGCGCGTTGACGAAGCTCGTGGTGCGCGAGTGCTGGATGCCGTGTACAATGGACGTATTGCGGTTGTGGGCGTAGGCGCCCGAGGGCTTACGCTCAAGCGAGCCCAACGTGCGGTCGCGTTCGCGGTCGCGGTCGGGGCTCGAGGTGCTGCTGGCGGCGGGCGTCTGGGAGCGCGAGGCGACAGTGCGCGACGAGGCTGTCAGGGCGCGACCGCGGGTCTGGCTGGGCTCGCGCGAAGGGGGATCTCGAGGCTCTCGCGGCTCTCGATAAGGCGGTGCATGCCCAGCCGCCGGACGCGTGTGCACGGGGGAGAACGCAGCTGCGGCAGCGAGGACTCGCCGTCAGCATGTCGATCCCACGTCCAGGAAGGGGAACGGAGCACTCACACATGCCGCTGGCCTCCCGTGCTGCATCTTCTGAAGTCGGCAGTCGACAGGGCGGGGAGGAGCTGCGGGCGATCCAAGGGCGAGGCGGCGGAAAGATGTCGTCCACGCTCCAGTCGCTGTGGTCGTGGGCGGGCTCCCCGTCACCATCGGGTGCCGTTGGTGGAGGCTAGCCTAATCGGGCGCCAGCAGCACCTCCACGCCTCCTAGGTATGTGACATATTGTGTAGTAACTACTGATCTACTATAGTATGTATGGTTGACCGCTTACCTACCTATACTCTACCCCCTACGCTCTACACTCTACACTTTACACTAGAATGAGATGCGCCCTACGGTACTGCCTACTCAGATACCGGGAGTATGTATTTTTAGTCTGTGTACGTCCTGTTCTATTTCCAATGCGATCTACATGGCTAGGTAGGTGTGGCCGTGTACTCATGATACACGCTTACCTAATATACTTACATAATACACCTATATTTTACTTACATGCTATGCGGACGAAACTACAGACTAATGTACGGAACCTCGCCCGCGTCCTGTGACGCCAACACACGTTGGCCCACGTGCCACGACCATGGCGCGGCTCTCCACCATCTCTCGACGGCCTCGCTGTCGTCCCTCCTTACTCCGTGTCTGGCACGCCTGCCTCCAGCTGCGGTACGTGCAATAGCACCCGCAAAGCCTCGCAGACTCCCCAACAGAGTCCACCCTCTGCACACCCCGAGCCCGCTTGCCCTCTTCGGGATAGCCTAGATCCGAGGCCAGGTCAGCGCAGCCCCTCCGAGCCAGATCCTCTGCCGCCGCTGCTTCTTCTGCCTCTGCCAGTCCCCTTGTCGCCTCCCTCCAGCAACATGGCACAACTCGACACCCTGGACATTGTTGTCCTCGCCGCCCTGCTGCTCGGCACCATCGCCTACGTCACCAAGGGCACCTACTGGGCCGTTCATGGCGACCCCTACGGCGCCTCGCTCGCTTCCACCAACGGAGCCGCCAAGGCAGGCAAGTCGCGCAACATCCTCGAGAAGATGGAGGAGACGGAAAAGGACTGCGTTGTCTTCTACGGCAGCCAGACGGGCACCGCCGAGGACTATGCCTCGCGCCTGTCCAAGGAAGGCTCCTCGCGCTTTGGCCTAAAGACCATGGTCGCCGACCTCGAGGACTACGACTTCGACAACCTTGACAGCTTCCCCGAAGATAAGCTTGCCGTCTTTGTCCTGGCCACATACGGGGAAGGTGAGCCCACGGACAACGCCGTCGACTTCTACGAGTTCATTGGTTCGGATGACATTCGCTTCGCCGACGGTGGCGGTGCCGATGACAAGCCCCTGGGCAAGCTCAACTACGTCGTCTTTGGTCTCGGAAACAACACCTATGAGCACTATAATTCCATGGTACGAAATGTGGACAAGTACTTGACTAGGCTTGGCGCCACCCGCCTGGGCGCTGCAGGAGAGGGCGACGATGGCGCTGGGACTATGGAGGAAGACTTCCTCGCCTGGAAGGAGCCCATGTGGGTTGCCGTGGCAGAAAAGTTTGGTCTTGAGGAACGCGAAGCCTCGTACGAGCCCGTCTTTGAAATCACGGAGAAGCCAGAGCTCTCAGCTGAAGATGATACCGTCTATCTGGGCGAGCCGAACAAGAACCACCTCGAAGGCAAGCAGAAAGGCCCATTCAACGCCAGTAACCCCTTCATCGCGCCTATTGTCCAATCAACCGAACTCTTCAACGCCAAAGACCGAAACTGCCTACATATGGAAATCAGCATAGCTGGCTCGAACCTATCTTATACCACGGGTGACCACATCGCAATCTGGCCAAATAACCCGGGCCAAGAGGTTGATAGAATCTTCAAGGTCCTGGGCCAGCAAGACAAACGCCACACCGTCATCGCCGTCAAGGCACTGGATCCCACGGCCAAGGTACCATTCCCGTCTCCTACCACATACGATGCGGCGCTTCGCTTCCACGTCGAAATCAACGCCGCCGTGTCCCGCCAACTCGTTTCTGGAATCGCTCAATTTGCACCTAGCGAAGAAATCAAAGCCGAGATGGCCAAGCTCGGCAGCGACAAGGACCACTTCAAGCAAAATGTGACGGACCGCAACCTCAACTTGGCGCAATTGCTCGAACTTGAAGGGCAAGGGCTAGCATGGTCCAAGATCCCCTTCTCTTTCATGTTTGAGAACATGGTCAAAATACAACCCCGTTACTACTCCATCTCGTCGTCCTCCTTGGCTCAAAAAGACCAAATCTCTATTACGGCCGTTGTCGAGTCGATGGAGAAACCCGGCGCACCCTACATCTTGAAAGGGGTAACGACCAACTACCTTTTGGCCCTGAAACAGAAGCAGCATGGCGACCCGCATCCCGACCCGCATGGTTTGGACTATGCCATCACCGGACCTCGCAACAAGTACGATGGCATCCATGTGCCTGTCCACATCCGTCACTCCAACTTCAAGCTCCCCTCAGATCCGTCCAAGCCCATCATCATGGTCGGCCCCGGAACCGGTGTCGCTCCTTTCCGTGCATTTGTTCAAGAGAGAGCTGCCCAGGCCAAGGCCGGTCAAAATGTGGGCAAGACTGTTTTGTTCTTTGGCTGCAGAAAGCAGTCGGAGGATTTTATCTACCGTGATGAGTGGAAGGTGAGGCGTGGATTCCTATTCCCTCGATCATTCAACGAGTACTAATCGATGTTCAGCACTACCAAGAGATGCTGGGCGACAAGTTCGTCATGCACACGGCCTTTTCGCGCGATGGTCCGCAGAAGGTATACGTCCAGCACAAGCTCGAGGAGGCTGGCGCGGAGGTGAACAAGCTTCTCGAACAGAAAGCCTACTTCTACGTCTGCGGTGACGCGGCACACATGGCCCGTGAGGTCAACACGTTACTTGGAAAGCTCATTTCGAAGCATCGCAATTTGCCCGAATCCAAGGGCGATGAGATTGTCAAGGCAATGAGGGCGTCCAACCAGTACCAAGAAGATGTTTGGTCATGATGCAGGTTCGATGAGGAGTTTTGGGCCCAACTTTCCCCGCATTTTCACGGTAGATTAGAGCGAGCATGGCGTTTCGTGTTGTGAAAGTATCGCTGGAGAGGATTGATCTTCGGCTGGACCTATTCGGCATCTCGTAAGGATGTCGGTTGTCTATTGACGTCTTGGGGAAGGGAGTAGAGCAATGACTGGGATCGGTACATACTATGTAGACAATCAACGGCTCTGATGCGGCCAAGACCCTCGTCGACTCCCTCTCTGATCCATACCGTCTCGCGACGCCTGACGTACCGTGGTACGGGCGTCGCATGCAGACGCGGTGCGAGTCCAAACGTGCAGAAAGTCGATTAGCGCATCACTAAGCATCAACTAGGGAAGACGCGGCCAACCCCGCAAGGCATGAACCTCACCTTGCTCCCTCCTCCCCTCTCCTGCCTCTTGGACGAGGTACTGCGTCGATCAGGACCCTCGCATCCGACTGAAACACTTTCGAATCTGGGGAGGCTGGTGACCGCTCCGCTAGTCCCCATCCGTAGCCTGTACGACTCCACGGGAGCATGTCAAGGCAGGTCCAACGATGGCCATCTATGCTGATGCTTGTCTGTCCGTTTCCATTGCGGCGCAGCACTAGCCCAATCCGACGTCGAGGAGCTGGGTCGGACCGTGAGAAAGAGGCTCGTAACTGCACTCTGCTACGCAAGAGAGGTTGTGGGAACGACGGGACCCTGGCGGTGACAGCCTTTCCATGGTTCAGACGGACCTGAGCGCACCTCCATCTATCCACCCCTTGGCTGCTTGCAACGTCCCGAAATACCACAACACCCTCTTTCAGCAGGCGGATGAGTTTCTGGATAGCTGGGTAGCAGCTTATGCGACACGGTAATCAGTGCACTTGCGCCCACGCAGCACGCGGGGAACGGCGGCACTCGATCGAGTCGGGTTGGTAGTACATTACGGAGGGGGCCTCTTGGACAGGTCTTATGCAGACACCTAGTGCGGAGCACTCTATGATACAAGTTCGTAGAGAGTGCTTTTTTTCTTCCAGGTTCGAGCCCTACAGCGTTCACCACCCCCCCAGCGAGGATGCTGTCTTGTTGGACGTCTGCTGAGAATGCTGCGAGAGGAGGGACGGCTTGCCACCACCCAACCAAGGCCTCCACGGTGCCACAAAGCAGCAATGGAGGGGGAATGTCGACCATGGAGCAGAGATGTGTTTGTAGGTGTGCAGGTACAATGACTTGGTTGGGACTGATTCTTGCCCTTCTCAGGCGGCGGCAGCCCGTTATGGCTCCGTGTAAGAGATACACCCTGTTTTGTGTAGCATTACCATGGTACGGCACGCTAATCGCACGTCAAACAGAGCCACGCATCGGTTCAGGCCCAGCAAACTCCATGGCGGGCAGTCGTTCGTGGGCCGAAGTGCAGACGTCAAAAGATGACAGGTCGAATCCTCGCCTTGGCTGGCGACGGGCACGGCACGGCACGGCCAGGCCATGGCCAGACGGCGGACAAGAACATGCTCCCCAAGGCCCGCGTACTCGACCAAGGATGGGCACGGCCTGTGGAAGAGAGCGTCCCGGACCGTGGCCAGCCTGGACCGCTCAGCCTTACTCTCCCTGCAAGGGCGGGGGGGGGTGGCTCGACTGGGATGCGCCATGACGGGGGAGGCAGCCGCTGCATGGACAGGCCAGACGACCGGCCGTTGACGGGCGCTCTGTCGTCTGCAGTTTGCTACACACCCGTCTCAGACAGGCATGGTGGCCCGCTGCGGATGCGGGCAGCGTGCACAACCGATGTGACCTCGCACGTCTGCGACTCGTCGGCAGTATTAAAGTATCACTTCGCGCAGTACGGCGAGGAGGACGGCAGTACGCACGGCAGCCTCCTTCCTCCATCCACCAGCAACACCTGACATCACTATCCAAGCAGCTCCTTCGCAGCATTGTTAAGAGCCATCGTAGCCTCCCCGTCCTTTCTCGCCGTTTTCTGTGCATACGTAGATGGGCCGTGTGCCGGTAGAACTTCCCTTTCTGTGCCTCCATTCTTACCCAGCTCAAGGTACGTACGCTGCTTGCCCTGGTGCTGTTTTGGCCCTTTCACCTTCCTGCGAGCTTCACCTTCCTGCGAGGACGCGCCTTCCCTCCCCTCTCCCCTCCCCCCCTCCCGCCTACCGCCTCTGCCTCTTCTACTTCGTCCACCTCTTGCCAACCCCCCTCTTCCTCTTCTCTCCTCCTCTTCCACTCATTCACCACCACTTCTTTCTCACCAAAATACGCATCAGTGGCCACATTCTTTGTAGCTTTCCACAGGTCC
>Ga0182210_1000200_pt1 | contig 13502 bp, 12 predicted proteins | sample G5R1MG_19_FD_129670 | JGI IMG/M metagenome (GOLD analysis project Ga0182210, IMG submission 129670) | Switchgrass phyllosphere microbial communities from Michigan, USA - G5R1_MAIN_03OCT2016_LD1 MG | ecosystem: Host-associated > Plants > Phyllosphere > Phylloplane/Leaf | place: USA: Michigan... | reverse complement strand
TATCAGTCTCTGGCGTCGCGCTAACAGAAGCGTATGGTGACTGATATGCCACGGGCTTGCGAATGCAGTTGGCAATACGCCCGTGGCATATCAGTCACCATACGCTTCTGTTAGCGCGACGCCAGAGACTGCGATACCTGGGAGTGTCGGGAGTGAGTTGATGGGCATGATGTTGCAGCAGCCGAGGGCACAGATGCAAGCGCAGGGAGTAAATGACCAGCAAGTCGCCAATGCCTTGAGGGGGTTTTTGGGCGAGCGTTGATTGATTGGCATGCTTCCTGGGTCGATTTGGTGGAGTAAATAAATACCGTGGAGGAAAGCTTCTCCATCCCCCTTTTGTATAGGGGCTTGGGGATGGATTTTTGACATGTCAATTACACGCCAAAGGGCATCACCGACTGCAAAATTCCCACGACTTGAGAGAGCGAAGTCATGACGGCTCGTTACCATCTCTGTTATTGTGTCGTGCCCATCTTGCCCCACTTCCACTTTGGACCACACCGAACTAAAAGCCCTCCCTAAAGACGACGACCACCACCACAACCACGACGACCACACCCTCGCCATCACTCCCCTCATCCACTCCCAGCCAAAATGCCAATCCACACACCCTATACCCTCCCCGCATCCCCGCAACATCTCCCCCTGCAACCACCCCCACGCACATCCACATCTACCTCGCATCCCAACCCCAAACTCCTGCTCCTCTTCCTCGCATCAAACGACCCAGCCACAAACAAGCCATGGTGCCCCGACGTGCGTGCCGCGCTCCCCGTACTCGAGGCCGTGTTCAGCGGAGACGAAAGCGAGTCTGTGCGATATGTACACGTTGGGCAGAGGGACGAGTCAGTATTTCTCTCTCTCATTCTCTCTCTCTCTTTCTTTCTTTCATTCTTTCATTTCGTCTTCTTTCCATTGTATCTCACTGCCGGGGCACGTTTTTTTCGCGGGGTTTGGGAGGAAGTGGAGCGTGGGGCTGCTGATGCTGATGCTGATTCCGCGCTAGGTGGAGGAAGATGGATAATGTGTACCGCACGACGTGGGCTGTCGACGCGGTGCCGTGTTTGGTGCGGTATGAGATGCGGGGCGGGGAGGTGGTTGAGGTGGGGAGGATGAAGGAGGGGGAGTTGCTGGATACGGAGCGGGTTCGGGCGTTTGGGAGCGAGTGAGTAATCACGCGGTACGGTTCAATGGAGTATATGAAAAAAAAGACAACGTATTGTGCCCTGTGGATAATGCCATATATCCTCTAATCGAAGCCACGTCCCTGGCATGCATATTGCATTCAGCCTGAGAAAAGCTTTATAGCAAGGAGATAAAATGCAGGATCAAGGCACAGCGAATTCGGGCGAAGCAACGCAGAAGGTGTGATTAGGGCTGGTATTCCCCCTTCCACTGCTCCTGCTCCCCTACACCAACTCTAGCGGAAGGTAGCCGGGGATTGCTTCATCTCGGAAGTGTTAACTTCCAGCCCTTCTCCAAACTCGGCCTGTAGCTCCTCCTCTCCGCCCTCTTTGGTGGGCCTGCACACATACCCACTGACCTTCAAATCCCACCCCTCCTCTTGCGCAAAAATCCATGTCACCTCGCGCAAAGGGCGTTTTTCCACCTCGTTTCCACCCTCATCCCGCACAACCCAGTAGATCCACAGGCTCTTGCCCAGAGCGTCATATTCTCGGCGCGCTTCAATTGTCGCTCCCGGCTGCTTGTCCGTACTATGGTTTGCCGACGGCGCCGAGAATTCTGGCATAGGGACAAGACTCCAATCCGCCCAGGTGTCGCAACCCACCGTCGCAACATAGGGCTTGCCGTTGTAGAATTCGATTCCCGTCTTCACCCATTTTGTCTGCGTGTCAGATAAGCCGGGCTTGGTGAGATGCAGGAGCAGGCCTGCTTGGTCGTATTGGCGGAGCCGGAATGCGGGCGGGAGGGTAAAAGTGATTTTTGCACTGTTGAAGGATGACAGGGGGTAGGTGGGGGGCGAGGAGGGAAAGGTGGAGGCGTTGAATGCATTGTGGCTGGGGGGTTTGCGCCAGATGTCCGTGCCAGGCGGGGAGGAAAGGGTGAAGGGTGGAATGGTGGTTGATTCGGTCATGGTGGGTGGCAGGATTAGTAGGGATGATAATGTGAAGAAGAGATGGCGTGTGGTGAAGGAGTGAATAAGGACTATGAAATGAAGAGCTAGTTTCGCCGACGGTTATCTGCTGCTCAGAGAGTACTGAAGGGGTGAATGGCGGAAGTACCATCCAGCAAAGGCACCGTATTTGTAGTGAGGCGTTAGCCGCAATATAGATGTCAATAGCTTTGCACCTTATCTCGGACCGACATAAGTATGTGCGTCACACTGAACTTCTGCAAGGGCGAGAATAGCGAAGAAGCCTTGGCTGTGGTGTGCCTTGGCAGATTTGACAGGTTGGGGAAACGCTGGGGGTAGGCCAGCTGGCTTTTCGCAAGCGTGCATTGCGTGCATACAATAGGGACTGGACATGGAATCGTGGTGTTGAGTATTGCGTAGTGGAAGGCGGGGAAGTATCACGTGCTCACGTGACAACGCGCTCGACCCCAATACACAGCCTCACTCGAATTCCGACTCGACAAAGCCACGTATTCTCTGCAGGTTTTCGAGAAAGCCTCCCGTCTTCTGTGCTGGCGGCGGTTGCGGGGCCTTTTGGTCACTGTCTAGTTGCTGTTGGCCTCTTTCTTTACTTCGCTGCCTCTCTCTCTCCTTATCCAGCTCCCGTTGCTTATCGTCTGCGAGCTTGACCAGGCTGTCGATGAACTTGATCCTCGCCTTTTCCTCTGCTGTGCCTTTCCATACTCTCGCCAGGTCTTTCAACGCCTGTATTCGGGCATTCGCCATCTCGGGGCCATTCTCAGCATCACCAGTGACGAGGTCGGCGATCTCAGAACGCAGGGACGCGGCAAAGTCCTTGCCTTCTTGTTCGCGAGAGGCACTCTCTGTGCCAGCTTCGGGGGCAGAGACGCTGATGAAGGTGGCTCCCAGCGAGAGCTCGGAAGGAGGTATCGACCAGTGCATTGCCTCGCCAAAGACCTTGATGACGGTCTCGAGGCGTGCGCGGACGGTGGTGAGGGTGCGGAGGTCAGAGATGTACTCTGGGGTTGCCTCGTCGGCGTCTGGGAGGGTCGGCAGCTTCTGCTGCCCTGCGAGATGCGCGTCGTCCGAGGCTGGCATGGCAGGATTCATGGCTTCTTGGTCGGCAGGCACGGGTTCCAGTTTGATTCCACCTGGCAGAAACTTATGCATGTCGCTCTCCAGACCATCCGTCAGCGCTTCGGCCAGTCCGGTCGTCTCTCCACGCAGCACATCGATCTCGTAAGCCAGCCGCCCTCCACTTCGTAAAATGTCGTCGGTCAGCTGGGTGAGTATGGTGGACAGGCGTGTCGTGTGCGCGTTGAGCTGGGACAGTAGTTGCTGTGTCTGGGTAGAGAGGTCGGCCAGCGAGGCAGCGCCTGACTTTGCTGGCCGAGAGACGGCTGACAAGGCTGGGAGGGTGGCATTGAGAAAGTCGGCCGAGTCGAAGCGAGGCTGGAGGAACGGCGCGAGGGCAGGATCGGCTACATGGGCAGATGGGGTCGTCGCCTTGGTGGTGGAGGCAGCCATGATGCGTGCGGGGAGGACGGGACCGTGGGTGAGAGAATCGAGGCATCCTGGACTCGCGTTAGCTAGCGGGGCATAATCACCGCGGCTTCATGCATGACTACGCCTCGTCCTTGCTACGTCAAGGCAATCCCCAGCCGCAGCGTCATCCCACACCAGGCAGACGCAAGGCATCCTTTGGGTGGCCAAGGGCCGGCTAGGCCATGTGGCAGAAGGCGCAGAATTCAGATTGCGGACGCCCAAGGCCAACCATCTCAGGTCAAAGGCCCAGAGCGACCTCACGGCTGCCGCACAGCCATTCACCACCGCTCTAGCCCTGGGGCCAGCCAGCGTTGCACGAGACCATTGGTGGTGACCAGCTCTTGGTGTTTCATGGCAGATAGCGGTGCTTCGCCATCAAGTTCGCTGGGAACATCGCTATCGGCACTTTCGTTTGCTGTCTTGCGCCAATGTGGCAAACGTGAACGAAGAAAAGCGGCCCATCTTTTGGCCAGCCGGGTGTGATCCACGGCTTCTGTTTTCATCCACATCCTACCTACTGCCACGCGACGCGTCCACCCTGCTGCGCGTCCACCCAACTGCTGCACCGACGTCGTACTGACAAGACGCCCATCGGAGACCGCTATCATGCCGCGGCAGCAGTTTCAGGCCGATCTGGAGGATGCAGTCCAAGGTGTCGCAATTGCCGGCATAGCAAATGTGCAGCCTGGCAGCGATGATGGCGAGTTCACCTTCACGTGCCTCGCTGAGGGCCAGCCGCTCAGCATATCGGTGCTGATTCCTGGTGAGTGAAAACGACCTAGAGTCGACCCAGTGGTTGTGATGTCCGTTCGATTGAGCATGGCAGTGGCAGTGGCAATAGCATGCTAATTCCAGCTCTAGAACTGTCAGACTATCCCTCGGCCCATCAGTGCATGATATTCGGTGCAGACAATGCATCAGCCAGTGTTGCAGCCGCCCTCGACGACATTTCTGGTACAGCCAGTGGTCGGACCATCCTGCAAATCCTGGAACTTATCTCGATCACACTAGAGTCGATGGACAGAGACGGAGACCGGCAAATGCTCAATTCCCAAGGATTGGACGAATTTGACGACGACGATGAAGTAGACGAGTACTTCCCGGGCGACGAGGAGCTGGATCCACGGCCTCTCCTTTCCAACAAAACTTCTGAAACAGGCAGTGGCTTCACGGAATCCACACCCGCATTTCGCCAACGCGTTCGAGATGATATTCTCACTGCCAAGAGAGAGGGTTTCAAAACTGGACACATTGGCGACATTATCGATGGGCTGGCTTGCTACATCAGTATCTCGATACGCATCTCGAAGCTCGGGCTATCCGAGGAAGCTATGCAAGCCTGGAATCTTAAGCCATCGGAATATCTCATTGCCATCATACGGTATCCACACGGTTACAAAAACATGGACGATATCAAGTCGCTTGATGCAGTCCAAGCTCGTGGTAGCTTCGGCATACGTGTCGGTATATCTACCTACTACAAACCTACCATGCAGGAAGCAATAAACTCCTTTGCTGTGTTGACCAAAGAGGAGGAACCCTCACAGCAGACCAACTCTCAACAACTCACTGCGCCTTCTAGGGGATTTCGCAACTCGTTCATTTCCGGTCCTCTGAACGAAATGATGGAGCAGCGCTTCCACATAGTCCTCAAGTATCGCTATGGTGGCATGCCCTGGCACGGAGCCGAAGCCTTCTATAACGACCAAGTACACGCCGCAACACATGTACACCGACAGAGCGCCGATGAAAAGTACTATACAGAGGATAGGATCAGTCATGCTTGGCCCGAGATTGTCACAAACGACCACATCAGTTCAGGCTTTGGCCAGCACCACTCTCTGCCGTTGGTGGTAATGCAGTTCGTTCTGCGGCACTTCGTTCGCTGCACTGAGTTCTGTCTCATATGCTTTAACAAAATGCCCGAAGATCTCCAGGCGATCAAACCATACGTCTGCGACAATCCCCTGTGTCTGTACCAGTATATGTTGCTTGGTTTCGGACCGAGCATTGAACATGAGATACTGTCGCAACCGAAAGTCGTCGACCTTCTCATCAGCTTCTGTTATGCTAGTGCTCGTATGGGTCGCTTGCAGGACTTTCCCACAGGTCTCGGCCTGTCGGTGCCACCAACCGTGGCCATCGACAGAAGTTGCGCATCTCCGGGGCCTTCTCCGTATACTTATACTAAGCCACGGACGCAAGCTTTTGCCCAGCCATTTTTTGTCCGGGGACATATGGCTACGAGCACGCAATTCTGCGAAAAGCGCCGGGAGCTGCTCTTTGATGGTAGCACTAGACCGTATCGTGTAAGGAACGGTCAGTGGATCGTTATTCGGGTAGACGATTCCCCAAGTACTCCCCTCCATTGTCGTATCACCGATACTTCCTGTTATCCCGTAGTACGGGTTTCCGAGCCTGTTCGCCCTGCAACTCCAGCATATGCTCCATATGATTGCCCCCAAACTGAGCATGGAAAGCAGGCTGATTCAAGTAAAGCTATACTGAATCCGAGTGATGTCCTCCGTACCGCAAGCTTTCACGCCTATAGCGAGAATTTCGATAATCTGGAGGATGTAGCGAAGTGTCAGGTCATAACTGCGCTTCTCGACCTTCTCCCTGCCGTTCAAGAGATGAAGACCTACCTGCTCAGGAAAGCACACTCGCCCCTCAGTGCCTGGGTTGATCGGCTTCCGCCTGCTGCGTTGGGTATCCTACGCTGGATAATTGCATCGAATAGAGCATGTATACTGCAAGTCGATAGCGAGGATAGTACTGCGAGCGGACAATATTCCCAAGATCGTCTCTACGGCATGGCGGGCTGGGTTCAATTCAGGTTTGCGATGGGTGCACCTGACAAGGAACGCCGGTTCATTGCGGCGGTTCGAGAGACAACTCAGAGACTGCGTCTCAAATATCCTACACTGTTTTCTTGGCATGGAAGTCCCACACAGAATTGGCATAGCATCATCCGTGAAGGGTTGCACTTCAACGACACACTTCACGGCCGAGCATTTGGAAACGGTGTATATCATTCTCCTAATGTCAACACCAGTCTTGGGTACTCGGGGATGGCCGCTTGTATTTTGTGGGCTATGAGCGAACTTAAGATCCAGCAAGCCTTGGCCCTGAATGAGATTGTTAACGCTCCCACGGAATTTGTGAGCCAGAGTCCACATCTTGTGGTGGCTCAACTCGATTGGATCCAGACGCGCTACCTATTTGTGAAAACGGGGACCAACATGGAAACCGCTGCTCTGGATACAGGCTCAAAACCAATGGAGTATATTGAACAAGACCCTGGGAGGACCCCGAATGGTATCAATGGGCCTCTTGTAATACCGATACATGCCGTCGCAGCTTCTCGTCGACCAAGATCGATACCAAAGGTGATATAATGAGACTTGTGACCTTCCTTACAATGAAGACTAACCTTTACGTAGCAGAATAAGCGGCAAAAGACACCAAGCGCAGATCGATTTGCTCCTCTTACGATTGGCGACGACGAAGAAAGCGATGCCACAGACGACGAGGACCTAGCCATCTTCAGAGATGAGGACGCCGTATACCAGCCCAATTCTGTTATTGGGGAAAAGGGCAAAGGAAAAATGGTGGACCTGTCATCGGTTGGGAATAAGTTGTTCGGCTGCAAATCTACAACACGTAGCGTGCCTCTTACAGATTACGTTCCCGGGTCCCTCGATTATACTGCCCTGCCAATGTTGGAAATGCCGGCCTGGGCCTCTTCTAGTGCTACAAGCCGCTTGATGAAAGACTTCAAGGACTTGATCCAGGTACAAAAGAAGGAACCGCTGCATGAGCTCGGCTGGCACATTGATGAAGACAAGATCGAGAACATGTACCAGTGGATCATTGAACTGCACTCATTCGATCCAACCTTACCACTGGCCAAGGACATGAAAGCAAAAGACATCAAGAGCATCGTCTTGGAAATGCGCTTTGGCAAGGACTACCCCATGAGCCCACCATTTGTTCGCGTCATCCGTCCCCGCTTTCTCGGCTTCATGGAAGGAGGGGGTGGCCACATCACTTCTGGTGGAGCCATGTGCATGGAGCTGCTCACCAACGACGGCTGGAGCGCCGTATCATCTATCGATTCCGTTCTTCTTCAGGTGCGCATGGCGATTTCCTCGCTTGATCCTCGACCTGCTCGCTTGCAGCCCCACGGACGTGGGGACTATGGTGTGGGCGAGGCGGTGGATGCGTACCTACGCGCGTGCAGTGTGCATGGCTGGACTATTCCTTCTGGCTTCCGTGAGATGGCCCTTGGAGCGACGACTGGTTCATCGATGGGTCCACTTGCAGCAGCTTTTTCGACACGGGCGCCCAGACAGGTATGAATTTCCAGGTAGCATCGTGACAGATGCGCCATCGTGGGAGACGATCCGTGAGATGTATCTTCTGCAAGACCTATGGCGGTCCATTGTCTGCGAGCATCCCGCGGGATTTTGGTTGTGAGCGTTTGCACAGTGGCGTAGCGAACAGGGGATGGATGGAGCATTGGGGTATGGCATTCGGAAAACACGATTCGTCTTGTGTATATTTCAAGGCAGATAACTTGAACATGTGGACGCATACAGGAGTATTGACGTTAATAGTGGCCATGAATTGATGAGGTAGCGTGCTTCTTTGCCGAAGAATGAATTGTCCTGAGATGTCCTATCGTGACAACCGTCTCAAAGATGCGGGACGTTCATGCTGGCAAGCAAGAGATTTACGATACTGAACAGGCCTTCGCCTAGAATCAGCCCACTTGCCAGCACAATGATGGGTGTCTCGCTTCTGCCCTTCCACCGTCGCCACCACAGACTGATCAATCCCCCAACTGTACGAGCCAGCGTAAAGGAAGGCGTATTATACATCCCTAAGGACCATTAGCAACTTTCCTCCACTTTTTCGACTCAACTCACCAACAGCTACAGCAATACCCCCCGGCACAAAATCAATCCACCACCCACTTTTCCCTTCCCTCTTCCTACCACTGCCCCACACCCTGACCATCGTCCCCACTGCAAAAATCACCGCCGCTGCCCCCGCCCACTCCTTGACCATGGGCGGCAACCCATCCCCCGTTACCAATCTCGCCGTGAAAACCCACACATACGCCGTCGGCACCTCGAACAAGCCCCCCGGAATTGTATACACGTTTGTATACAACTTGTACACGAGCGCCGACACCACCGCACCCACGGCGCTCCCAATCAACTGGCCGTAGAACTGCGCCTTGGGCGCTGCGCCGATCAAATGGCCGCACTTGAGATCCTGGAGTAGGTCGCCGGCCTGGAGTGCAGCGCTCTCGCTAATGGCGCCGGCAATGAGGTTGATGATGACTGCGTTTTTGGCGGCAGGGCCGGTGGTGGGTGTGACGAGGGCGAAGACGAGTTGGGTGAGTTTGGAGATGCCGGAGACGGGGTTGAGGTCTGTTTCGCCTAGGGCGCGCACGCCCATTACGGAGAGGAGGAGGGCGAGGAGCAGGGAGAGGAGGGTTAGACGAAGGGGGATGAGGGAGGGAAAAGAGACGTGGACAGCGAAGATGCAGAGAAAGAGGGAGATGAGGAGGCCGACGAGGGTGGTTCGAGAGGAGATTTGGTGATGGGGCGGAGCGTCTGGCTCAGGGGTGATTTGGGAGGTGTTGTAGGGGGAGAGGGGCGTGTAGGGCTGGGAGAGGCTGATTGAGATGTCAAGATTTAGGAGTTGTTTCCAGGTGTGCGTCTGGAAATTTTGTTTGACGGTAGGATAGTATCTTCTTCCGAGTCCGATAAGGGGGCGTAGAAGAAGCCAGCCTAGACTCACGAGCGAGTCTACGAGCATAATAGCGAGTGATATCCATACTATCCAACCTTTAGAGCCGTTGGTCCAGTCTGAAACTGGACCAGGGGCCCAATCTTTGCGTTTTGCGAGGGGAGACAGGATGCCCCAACCGATGATTGCGCCGACGAGCATGTGCAGTGTTGTTGCGGGACCCATGATTATGCCTTGGCCGACGTATGCGGGGGACGGATTCAAGGTCCAGAGCCAGGTTTGTGCCATGGAAAGACCGAATATGGGAATGTCGTGGAGTTGGGGGACGAAGTAGGAAATGACGGTGTAGAGTGCTGAGCCGCCAAAGGATATCAGTAAGAGCTGAATTTTCGCTTTCCAGTCGCCGTCTTCTCCGAGAGCCTGGTCATCATGTTGGGTTCGCACATTGATGTCCAGTGATGTCCTAAGATCGAGCACCTCTCGCTGCGAGCCCGAGCGCTCTAGCAAGCCCTGTGCCTCCTCCTCTTCCTCATGACGCCCAGCATCTTCAAGGATTTCCTCGCGTGCTGCCATATCTGACGATTTCTCATCGCCATGGAGTACCTTGATCAATAGAGCAGTTGCCGTCCCGCTTGGGAACTTGAGCTTCTCTCGAATGATCATCTCCTTCCGCAGCGGTACGGCAAATACGACACCAAAGAAGCATATTCCCACAGACCATATGATGAGTCGCCAAACACCAATATTCAGGGGGCCATTCTCCTCTGGCTTCAGAAGGTAGTTCAATGCTGGAATGACGCCGACGAATCCACAGCCCAAAGGCATCGTGCCGACAGATCCAGCAACTGATTGCACAAGGACGTTCTCCACTGGCGTGAATGGTAATTTGAGAGTTTTTGCGACGACCTTAAAGTAGGCGAATCCGATCAGAGCCGAAGGCATCGCCATGCCTGATACCCATCCTGTTTGCAGGCCAAAGTACATATTGGAAAAACAGATGACGATGCCGATTACCAAGCCCACCAGTACACCTCTCAAGGTAAAGTTCTGCGGCTGAGCGGCCTGATGAGTAAGATAATTTTCAATATGTCTTTCGTTGCGGCTGGGGCCATTATCTTCTGCTCCATCTTGATACCCGGCTCTTTCATTTTCCAGAGAGGGGAATCCTCGGTCGGGCGCCATGGTAGAGAGAATCTGGAAGGGGATCGACGAGGACAGCGTGGAAGTTGGGATAGACTACAAAGGCCTCCAAATAGCTTCAGGTCTCCGCCATACACATCGCTATGGCGTGCTGCATAACTAGTGGGTCTGTGTGATGCAATCAGTACTGTCACACATATCTCGGGTCTTTCACGTGACGCGGAGCTACAACTGGCGGCTTATCTCCGTTGTGCCAGGGATCAACAACGTGCACCGTGAATCGTGAATCGTACTCTAACCATACCCTGTATTTTCACCTCCCCACAACTCTATGGATGCAGTCTCCTTTTTCGATAAATCAGACTAACATCCGAACCGGATCACGGCTATGAAATTCTCCGCCGCCCTTCTGCCACTCCTGGCAGCCCCCTTCGTCGCAAGCGAGCATACCTCGAATTGGGCTGTATTAGTCTCTACATCACGCTTCTGGTTCAACTACCGACATCTCGCCAACGTGCTCTCGCTGTATCGCACGGTGAAGCGTCTTGGCATCCCGGACTCGCAGATCATCCTCATGCTGCCCGATGACATGGCATGTAACCCACGCAATGCTTTCCCAGGCACGGTCTACAACAATGCGGATCGCGCGTTGGACCTATATGGCGACAATATCGAAGTAGACTATCGGGGTTATGAGGTCACAGTGGAGAACTTCATCCGACTGATGACAGATCGCGTAGGCGAGGACATGCCACGGTCAAAGCGACTCATGACGGACGAGCGGAGCAACATATTAGTCTACATGACCGGCCATGGCGGCAACGAATTCCTAAAGTTTCAAGATGCCGAGGAAATCAGCGCCTTCGATCTTGCCGATGCGTTTGGGCAGATGTGGGAGAAGAAGAGGTAAATCCGACTCCCTTTTCACCGCCCCTCGCCGCGTTGTTATTAACAGGGAGCGACTAGATACCACGAGATGCTCTTCATGATCGACACCTGTCAGGCAAACACAATGTACTCGAAATTCTACTCGCCCAATATCCTCGCCACCGGCTCTTCCGAAATCGACCAATCCTCCTACTCCCACCATGCCGACAACGATGTCGGCGTCGCAGTCATAGATCGCTACACCTACTATAACCTTGAATTCCTCGAGACACAGGTCCGCGACCCCACGTCGAAACTCACAATGGGCGATTTGTTCGACAGCTACGATGAAGAGAAGATCCACAGTCACCCCGGGCTACGGTATGATTTGTTCGAGGGCGGGGAGCAAGCCGCGCGTCAGAGAAAGGTCATGGACTTCTTTGGCAACGTGCAGAATGTGGAGGTAGAGGGAGGTAAAAGGAACGAGACAGAGTGGAGGGAGGATCTCAAGGCCATTGAGAAGATGATTGAGGAGGCGAGCAGGAGGCGCAATGAAACTCTGGGCGTGCAGCCGCGGGTAGAGCATATTGCTAAACAGGTCAAGCAGCCGAAGGGTCTGCGCGGAGAGAGTGCAGCGAAAGTGGATGAGGAGCAGTCATGGACACAACAGGCTTACGGTATTGCGGCATTGGTTGGTTTTGCGGGATTGTGGCTTGTAGGAACATGGTTTGAGTCGGCATGACACGGTCATCTACGAATGCGAAGTTACCAATATACAATACTCAGATATCCAGTTATCATTACCTTGCCACCTTGAATAATCACGAAGATTAATGATATCATGGGATTCACTAGCCTGTTCGGACCAAGCATGATGATGCTTTCTTTATGTTTCCAGCATCATAGCGAATCCAGCAATTGCTATTACTTCACGTCATTGTACCCCGAATACTGACTATAGTATTTGCTAACAAATTCTTTTAAAGATGCCGGTTTGTAGCAACCAGACCCGATTTTTCTTCGAAGAAATCCCGTATTGTACATAATCTAGATAGGACGGAAAGTTTGTGGCTGCCTCAGCACTATATAAATGAATGGGCGCGTTGTATGCGCCCCAGCTTTACAATATGCTGGCTGGTGCGATCAATTTTGGAAGTACATTCATAAAAAGATCGTGTTTGGAATCGCTAGTGAGTAAGAGTACCGTGTGGGAATTGAGATACTTTCCATAAAAGTCTAGGTAGGGCGTGGGACACCAATGCTGGTGAGCGTGTTAATTTAGTGGCATAAACGTTGAAAAGACAAGCCACCCCCAGGCTCGAACTTGGTGCCTATCAGGGCAACAAAAAACTAGGCCAGCCTACCGTATGGCAGGCCATCATCGTCTTAGGGATCTGTTTGCATGTATTGATCAGATACAGCCAGAACCCGGGCTGCCGTACTGAGGTAGGAGAGCGGAAAACCGTGAAGTTAATGCGTCGTCGAGAAAGCAACCTACTCTGCGACCACCCGTTCCTGAACAACTTGAAGGAACGACGGTTTAAAAGGATTATAACCCCCAAAGAATAGAGAAGGTGAGAGCAGGCGTGCAGGGTCGCCGTTTGTATATGCTGGAGCCAAGGCTATATGGGCGTGCGTGGGATCCACCAGCAACAAACGCAGTTGACCTGACGTGACGTGACGTGACGTAGCACGTTCTACGTTATTCCGGCAATTGAAATCGAAGGTCCAGGTGAAGGGGAATCCAGTGCGGCCTTGGAGTTGTGGAGAATGTTGTCACCAGCGTAGCCCTTCGAAACAATGGCAGTAGCAACATGGCAATACAAGTCGTCCTGATGCGCCGAAGTTCTGTCGTCGACACATTGCAAAGAGACCTAAACATCCAAGGGCTGCAGGTGGCAGGCCTGACTGTGTGGTGCGCAGGGTGTTTATAGCACGCCATGGAGGAATGGAGATGGAGCACAAGGAATAAGAAATGGGGCACACGTAGAATAGGAAGAGAAAGTAGATGAGGAGGAAAGAAAGAACTGGTCAGATTTCTTTGAGGAGATTGATTGCACTTGAGAACCAAGAATATGAAATAGCACGACAC
>Ga0182210_1000199_pt1 | contig 13541 bp, 13 predicted proteins | sample G5R1MG_19_FD_129670 | JGI IMG/M metagenome (GOLD analysis project Ga0182210, IMG submission 129670) | Switchgrass phyllosphere microbial communities from Michigan, USA - G5R1_MAIN_03OCT2016_LD1 MG | ecosystem: Host-associated > Plants > Phyllosphere > Phylloplane/Leaf | place: USA: Michigan... | reverse complement strand
CCTCTCCCAGATGCCGTCTGTGGTCGCTTCAGCTGCCTTCACCAGTTGCCTGCATTCTGCTTCGGTCATGACCCCGTCAAGCACAACCGCCCAGGCGCCGTCATACTCAGACAATCCTGCTTCTGCGAAATTGATACCTGTTCGTGTAATATTGGGGGCTGGGCCTTCCAGGAAACTTTGGGGTAATATGCAGCCAGTCGTTGGAGCAGCCATTGCTGTTTGCGTTCCGTAGAGGAATTTTTGGAAGACAAAGTGTTCGGGATGCAATGCTATCGAGAGGCTGAGCCTCCTCGTACGAGGCTGTGCTACTGCTGCCTGGAGTGAGCGTCTCCGTCCCCCATGAATCGTGTGTATGGCCGGCAGTAAGAATGAGTCAAGACGAATAATTTCTGGAGACCTGGCGTCACCATGGCTGGAGATTCACCACGTCCGGCGACACGGTGCCGTGAAGGGCTCGATTTGCCCTCGAAAAACAGGAGAAAGCCGGCGGTAGGCCGGTACCGAGCCGACTTCGTCATTCCCGAAGACCACTATAAATGTCTGATATCCAGATTCTAGATAGTGATAGATAATGCCGGCCATCCTTCGTCGTACTACCGTCACGCAAACAATGGTCTTGGAAGGTGGCCTGTCCCCAGCCTTTTCGGTGGCGCTAGTCACGAGGGCCGTGTTTCAGGCTCGGTCGCCCGGCCAGCTCCATCGACCCTGTCGCATCCTTATCCTCATCACCACCCACCATCCTCAACTCGAACCAAGTCCACGGCACGACCACGACCGTTGGCCGGATACGACAAGCACAAACGCGCGTGAACCTTCAAGCTCCATTAGCGACGCGCAGCCAACGCGCATTAATCCCCTGCCTGTGCTGGTTGCTCCCCCAGTGATTGCGCCAAGCCTTAAGGCCGACTTCACTCCTAATTTCCCGCGCTCACTCTCGACAACAGCGACTGGAGCATCCCCCCACGCCGCCGAACTCACGGAAAAACGACACCCCCGCCTCTCCCATCGCCATCGCACGTTTCGACTTTCTCCGCTGCCGCACAGGGTCGTGGTTTTGTTTTGCTCCGCAATCGCAGTGCGCAGTCACGCAAACAAACACACTGCGGACTCCGCGCCCGCCCCGGACGTCGCGTCTATCGATAACTCCATCTTCTTGACAAACCTGCGACCTCGTCGCGCGCCATTCGTTACCGAAACAACGCCAAGATACCGCTACCATGTCGCACTTCGATCACATGGACGGCCACATGGAGGCCCGAAACCGCAATCGCTTCCCGACTTTGCACGAAGTGCTGAGCCGTAGCACAGTCGCCCCTCTCGATCTATTCTCCTTCTACATCTACATGCGGGACCAGCAACGATCCGTCGACTATCTGGACTTCTGGTAAAGCGAATCACGACCTGAGCAAGCTGCGGCATACTAACGCTCAACAGGCTTGATGTGTCGCAACATCTTCAGCTGTGCAGGCTTTACGTTCGCCGCCTGCACCGGTCCATGATTGAGGAGACACCCGATCTTGACAGGAATAGCAAGCCATCGTCCTTGATCTTCGACCATACTGGAGAGCCCATTTCGAACGAGAAAGCCGACAACATGTCTGATCAGCGTCTTTCTGCATTCCTTCGTTCGGAACGCGGAAGTCGCAACCACTCCCCCCAGAATAGTCAGGGTAGCAACCAGAGCCGTGAGCCTCTACCGCGGCCAAGCATGGCTTTGACGGGGACACCCGGCGACTCAGGCCATCATTCCTCCCTGGACAACAGTCAGCCACGGCGAGAAGATCTCCGCGCATCTGCCGAGAAGATTCTGTACACCTACCTTCTACCAGGATCGGAAAGAGAAATTCTCATACCCCAGAGTGTTCTCAATGAGGTTCAAGATGCCATCGAAGGACCAGAGCAACGTGCAGATCCTGAGCTGTTTGATCCTGCGAAAGACTATGTGTTTCAGGCCATGGAGCGCGATGCCTACCCAGGGTTCCTCCAGAATAAGGGACTTGGCAATCTCGTTCCCCAGGGTATGATGTTGCGACTCATCCTCGGTCTGATCTGCTTCTTCGCCGCAGTCTGGGCTTCCTTTATTCTCATCTTCCTCAACAAGTCGAGAGCCACAAGATGCTGGGTGTGTATGCTCCATTTTCCCCACCATGGGCCATTAACTGACGTCGCTCTAGGTCATCCTTCCTTTTACGATTGCGATTTACCTTATCTTTACTCACCAGTACATGCTTGACCCTATCATCGCCCTAGCGGGATACAGCGAGTACACCTTCTTCGACTTCAACACGATCAGAGAGCCTTTTGTTCGAAAGACATTGAACCGACGCTCGATTACCGTGCTGCTCATGTTCATCGCCTTCACGGCAGCTGTCTGCTGTCTCTTTATCCTTGTTCCCGGAAAGCGCCTCTGAGTGTCTATCAGGGCCCCTGTTGCAGCAATTGCAAACGCATCATGTCCCAATTGTCTTTTTGTTCACGGGCGTTTTTTTTCTCTACACATGTTTCGAGCGTATAGTATACTTTTGAAGGCTGGAAGAGGCAGTCACAAGAGTGAGTGAGGAAAACAAAACCTCAACTAGATACCCCTTCGCTCGACCAGACATACAGCCTACGGCCGAGTGTTTTCTTTTGTCTGCTTGGATTGTCGGGCTTGTGTTCGTTCCTGCCTCCCCCGGGCACCGTTGGCGTTGGGCACATGGGTGTTCATTGGTAGTATCAGACAGTCCGAGTAACAACCATTCATTTGTTACATTGAATTTTCTGGTGTCTCGTGAAAGAAGATTCAGTAACGTGGGGGGCCACTACCAATTGATCAGCGGCTTGTTGATGCATGGAGTTAGTTGGGCTGCAGGCTAGCGCAGATGACGTGAATCGCGAGTCGCGAACCACCGAGGCGTTGGAGTTGAAGCCTCCAGGACTTCGCATTCACGTATATCATCGCCTCGGGACGACGCCGCCCTTCTCCACCCAATCGAATATAGAATAGTGTGTGCCTGGGCGGAAGCAATTGCAGATAGGATGAGCGGACCAACCGCGAAGAGCAAAAGAGGGCCTACCGTGCTGATGACGGATGCGCGAGACGCACCACCACGCGGCCCGCAGCGAACGCCTACGGCACAGCGACTCCAGAGCGGCGGCAAGCTCATCTCGGTTGACAACATCCTGCAATACGCTTCAGATATTCCTTCGCAGCAGCGACGGGGTCCGCCTGTCCATCGCCCTCTGATGCACACGCGCACGCCCAGCGGCCGGCACCCGCTCGACCCTAAGCTGTCCGGCCGCCTCATTCCTCAGCACATGCCCACGCGATCGAGCAAACTCAGCGAAAAGCTGGTTCTGCTGCCTGAGACGGACGAGCAGGACGGTGACGAAAAGGGCGACTTCGACGACGACGACGAGGGCCACCACGGGCCACCCACCGACGAGGACCTGGCGCGGCAGACCGTCAAGGGCGGGCCAAAAGACAAGAGCTATGCCGAGCGGTTGCCCAAGGCCAAACGAACCGACAAGCTCTCGCGCGTCACGGCGTACTGCACCGCGCAAGCCTACAAGATGAAGAGCACGGCCGCGTTTGTCAAAGACCAGCACCATGCGCGCACCAAGCTGTATGACGACTGCCTGTATACTGTGTACCACCTACCCTTACTGCCCGGTAGCGACGGCTATCGCGTGCGCAGTAGTCCGGCCTTGAAGAGTCCTGGCGGCAAGACGGTTCTTGATGAAGAGATTGAGCGCAACGAGCAGCGCGACCACCACGAGGGCTACTTCGGCGACGAGGAGACATACTATGTCCGCGACGAGCACGAGTTAGACACGCCATATGATGGCCCCCTCGACCGCAGAGACTCACTCGAAGGAACACGCATCGCACCCAATGCCCTTACGTTTGGCGAAATGTTTGTCTTCTCCTACGGAGTTGCCGTTTTCTGGAACTTTACGGAAAAGCAAGAAAAGGACATCCTCGCCGACTTGACCTTTAGCTCTACAGCGACGGGTGTCTCGTTGGCAACGCGTCCCTTAACGGAGTCCGACTTTGAAACCGAGGAGTTCCATTTCGAGTACAACGCTGACATTCCACGACCGCGTGTGTACAACGACATGATCACCCTGAAGAGCGGAGATCACATGATTAAACTTGCCATGAGCCACGCCATCGCTCAAAGTACAAAATTAAGTCTCTTCGAGGAAGGCATGTCTCGAACCATGTTGGCCGCACAAAACGTGCCCAAGCGTCTTGCTCTGACTGGAAACCTGGGCATGGCGCGAACAGACGTCGTGAAGATGATTGGACAACTCTTCACCAGTCGTGTCGACGTCAACCTCTGTAAGCCTCCTTTGCCTCATGACTTCCCCTTGTCCATGCCGCACTCCACTAACCAGTCCAAATTCGCAGCATCCAATATGCTCGACACCCCCAACTTCTTTTGGGACTCTGAACCCACCCTCCACCCGCTCTACACCGCTGTCCGCGAATACCTTGAAATCAAGCCACGCATCCAAGGCCTCAACGAGCGTTGCCAAGTCTTCCTTGACCTGGGCGAAATTCTCAGCGATAGTATTTCCGACCGCAAGATGACACGCATCACCTGGATCATCATCATCCTCATTGTACTCAGTATCTGCGTGACTTGCTTAGAGGTACTGCTGAGATTTGCTATTCTAAACGCGCAAAAGAGCAAGGGGCAGCTTGTTGGCGAGATGGGGACTACGGTGGCGGGGAAGCTGGCGAGGATAGGGCCGCCGAGTTATGCGGGACCCAGTTTGTTGGCGGCAAGAGGGGTGGTGTGGGTTGGAAGTGGGGTTAAGAGATTGTTCTTCTAAGTGGAGAGGGCTCCAAGGTATTGAATGGCGTTGGGGAGTTTGTACAGACACCCATTTTCTTATTTTGCGCTCTGGTGGAGCTCTGGCATAGCGATGGCGTTTGGTTCGCGAAAGATGCGGCTCTTTTTATTGATAGACTTGGTTCCGTTGCGCAGGATCCTAGGCAGTACTTCGTCTGGTAGCGGTGTATCATCCCATTTTACTCCAATTCGATTCAATCCTGCGATGCTGATCATCACGTCGAACAGGTGCGCGGTGACGAACGTGCTCGTGGACCCCAGTTGTTCCCTTCACCGCGCTAAACGATCTTCGGCTCAGTCCGCGGTCGAATTATAACGTCACCAACCCCCTTAAAATCCAACGAACACGCAATATATAGTATCGTGAACACGGTACCAAGCCGCAATGAGAGCAGCCATCAGCTACTACACACATGGACTCACCGTACATCACACGCGGTAATACGCATGCATTCTGGCATGCCGAACTGACCAGCTCGTATGCGCCCCGGAAGAAGCGATCGGCAAAATTTCCACGGAAAGAGGCGGAAGGGACGAGGAATGGGTTACAGCTCGAGGCGCCCAAGGAAGTCAGGCGTGTGGACAGCGCAAACTTACGCGATAGAGAGGCAACCCCCAGCCAAGCTCTCTCTACTGCCGACACGCAGAAAAACCCATCGGAGCCACGAGAAGGGAGCCAGGTGCCCGTGATTGGCGTGCCCAAGGTCCTCGTGCCCAGAATTGAAGATCCAAAAGCCGCCGCCGGGTCGAATACCTCGCCCACCCAAATTCTCAAATATCTCTTCTCCGATGCTGGCCTCGAGTCCAGCCGATCCGAGCATGAGAACCGACATGCGCGAACCCTCGGCACATGCACCACAACCTACTCCCAGCTCCTCACCCCGTTCGAAGAACTCCTCTGCGCAGTCGTCCTCTCGCGAGCCATCCCCCGGGATCTAGGCCTACAGGTCATCCGCACCGTCCTCAACGCCCCGTACAACTTTTCCAGTTCCGTCGCTATCAAGATCGCCGGGCCTGACAAAGTCAAGCAAGCGTTCCGCCACGCACGGTCACAGAATACGGGTAAGATTGCTGACGAAATCGACATCATCGCCGAAGCCGTTTCGAACAATAACTGGCACAACGATCTTGCAAGGCTGCGCAGGCTGGGGAAAGGGTCGGTCGAGGCGGAGCGCGAGGTGCTCAGGAGGAGTATCAAGGGTATGGGGAAGACAGGGTTGGACATATTCTACAGACGAGTACAGTGGCAGTGGGAGGAGATCTTTCCCTACATCAGCCCACGGACGCTGTCCTCGCTTGAGAAGCTAGGGTTACCGAAGCGGCCGGAGAGTTTGCTGAAGATGATTGAGGTTCGATGGGCAGAGTTGGGCATATCAGACCTGGAGAAATTCAGCGTTGAGGAGAAAAGAAAAAGGGCGTTTGTCACGTTGCTTGAAAGGGCCGTCGGAGCGGACTTGGAAAAGAAGACGCAAGAGATTCGGGAAGAGGCGTCCATGTTGTTGTAAAAATGAAGCGAAGCGTCCATGGCAAACGCTCAAAGCTCGATATTCTCCTGCTTCTCTGAAACTGGTTTTGCCGTCTTCACCAGCCTGTTAAGCCATGTACCGAGCCTATACCCAGCCTTGCTGATTTGCAGCTCGACAATGGGGACGCCGCCAAGCGCATAGCCGTTGGTGCCCAAGTCCGTGTCATTGCGAACGTTGGCCCACACATAGTCACAGTCCCATCGATTGCTCTCTTTGGCGTAAGCCGTCGCACATAGTTCAGGCGTGGCAGGATCGCTGCAAGCCAGCCACAAAGCAGGCGGCGTGAGAAACTCGTCTTTGCGGATCCGAGAGACGAGGCCGCCGAAGAAGGGATCAATCGACTGGTTTGAGAAGGGCTTGCTCACGTTGGCGGCGAAATAAGGGATGTAATGATCCCAAACCTACATGTCATGAGTCGGGGCACAGCAACGATGGAGGAAGAATCCACTTACCGCATGCAGCTGGGTGGTGACATTGGCGAAGATGACTTTATATGTGTTGCCCCCCACGGCTCTCCCATTTGCATGAAGAGGCTGATGGATATCTCCAAAAAAGTGCGCAACCCATTTCAGTGCGTAGGAGCACGTTCGATTGCTGCCTCCGCCGACTGCCCCGGGTTTCAAGTCTTGTATGCATTCCCGCAAGATTCCCGTCTGATTCGCGATGGCGCTGACAACGCAGCCGCCCTTTGCGCAGTCCTTCTCATAGTCCAGATGGCAGTACTCGGGCGCGCGGTCATGGGTGTCGATCCAGTGCCATTGGTAGGAAAAGCGGCCTTCGGCAGTGTGTGCGTAGGCGTCTGCCCAGCCGGCTGCGCGGCCGACGGACCCTTCGTATTTGGGCTCGAGGAGTCGTGCAAGTACCGCTGTAGTTTCTGGCTCGAGGAACTGCTCAGCCATGAAACCGATCTGATTATGCACTACATCCGTCAAGTTAATCGAGTACATGCGTTGGGCGTCATCCTAGACTCCTGTACGCACCGTCGACATTCCACGCTGCCGCTGAGGCGAATAGGCCGCTGCCAACGAGCAGTGCTTTGATCAACATGCCGCCGATACGTCCTTGGTGTTCTTGATTGCGATCGGATAGTAAAGCATAACTGGGCCAGTCTGCTCCAGGTAAAGAGCCACGGGGTGCATGCACCACGTCTGCTATTTGTACAGCAGCGCAAGTGACGAGGTAGTAGATGGCAATTGGACGCGTGACGTTCAGCCATGGCGCGCCGGTGCTGTGCAGGGATGCCGGCGCTTACCAGGACTAAGTTAGTTATGTAGCCAACCTAATGTAGATGTAGATGCTGCCATCACTATCCATGTTGAAAAGAAAACAACGGTAGGAACACCCTGGGGGGTTTCCATGGAGGAGTTGGCACTGTGTGGCAATCGCCAACGGGTGTCCAGAATCGCCCCTCTGCGTTCGAGCTTCGAGCAAGACTTTCAACCACTACGTCTATAACGTACCCTACTGTGACCCTTTTCTCGCTTTCAACACATCCTTATCCAGAACCTTACCGCGCCTTCAAGTCGGCATGCTCAGATTCCCGCGCCCAACGATTCGCTTGCGCGCCCCAAGACCTTCCCTGATTCCAGCTCGACCATTCGTCTCTGCGCGAGCATCGGGAATCAACACACCCTTTCGCCCTACCGCTAGCCATCCTCAGCAACCTCGTATTGCTCCAGAACGCACGCCATTCGTGGTCAGTATATATGCTCAATCAGAGAAAGAGAAGGAAACCAGTCGAGCACCATGCCTAGCCTCCTTGACCCAAGACTTTCTGCTGAGCTCAGCTGGCTGCAAAGATGCCGCAATGCGGGAAGAAAAATCAACCGAAAGTTTCCAGCACCACCATAATCTGGAAGAGCCAAGGAATGCTACGAGATCCGCCTCCCCTCTCTCCTGGGAAGTTCCCACAGTGTGGCCCTACCTTTGGTGAATGAATCTCTACGCCCAGAGCCCGCCAGGTCACTTCCTACAGGTATGAGAACTGTGCTATGGACAGGGCGATTCGAGAGGTGCTTTGGATCTTGGACGCGGCTAGGGCAAAACAACAGCTGGCCGGCTCATGCTTACCGATCCGCAGCAGCAAGCGGTATGAGATGGTGTTATGACCTCAAAGTGTAATGACAAGGAACAGAAGTAGGATTCGTTGGTAGAAGCAGCAGAGTGAGCTGGAAGATCCTGGTTCGGTTCGTAAACATGGAAGAAAAGGCGATGACAGCCCCGTCACCCGTGGGTGGCTTAAATAGGCTTAGCGCGCCTACGTGTGGGGTACATGGTTATGCATGCCCTGTTTTGGTAGCGTCGTAGAAGACCCGTAGAGCGCTCTCACCTTTTTCCCATGTCGATTTGATTTCTCTCACGAGGTTCTCATGACATCCATCCTCTTTCTCAGAGGACACCTGCCATGTCCAGCTCACGAAACCCCGCCCACGGCAATGACGCGCCACGCGATAGCGCCCCATCTTCCCAGCAACCAGTTCAACCACAAAGTGAAGCTTCAACGTCACAAAATCGCACGAAGGCGGAAGGGTCTAGCTATGCTGGCTCCTATCGGCCCTCCGATGTACAGCAACAGGACTCGTCAGTTTTCCACTACTAGTAGTCTTGAAATTACTAATGAACTGGCCAGGATACCATTGGACTCTCGCTATGATTTTGATGCAAACCTGCCTCACGACAGTGAAGCAGCAAACCCAGACCAACCTCCACCAGCCTACACTGAGCTTCCAGGTCAAATCGACAACGAAGGACTGGGAACGAACGCAATCGTAGCGGAGGATGGCCGTGTCAACATCCGTATTGACCAAAAAAGCCGCGCACTCTCACAGCTGATACTCCCCCAACTGCAGCGCCAGCTCACTCAATCTCAAGATGACCCTGCACCTCTACCTCCTTATGTGCCCGAATTCTTGGGTGGCGCACCAGGACAGGAGCCACCGCCGCCCTTGAATGTTGTTATACAAGTCGTGGGATCGAGAGGCGACGTGCAGCCATTCATTGCGCTTGGCAAGGTGCTCAAGGATACCTATGGTCACCGTGTACGACTGGCGACACACCCCACTTTCAACGACTTTGTCACAGAAAATGGCCTAGAGTTTTTTAGTATTGGTGGGGATCCTGCTGAGCGTGAGTTGATCTTGAGTGCAAATATCTCTCTTGAGCAGAGCATGCTGACAAGGGTAGTCATGGCTTTCATGGTCAAAAACCCTGGATTGATGCCTGGATTTGATACTCTCCGCAGCGGTGATGTTGGAAAGAGGAGAAAGGGCATTGCAGAGATCTTGCGTGGAACCTGGAGATCGTGCATTGAAACGGGTAACGGGCTTGGGGTCGACCCGCTCACACAGACGGTGGAAGAGTGGATGGGCGTCGAGGATCAGTTACCGGAGCAGCTGAAGAAGCCATTTGTCGCCGATGCCATCATTGCGAATCCTCCGGCCTTTGGGCATATTCACTGTGCTGAGAAGCTCGGTGTTCCGCTGCACATGATGTTCACGTACGTTACCAACGACCCCGGCGCCTGTTGTACTAATTACCATCAAGTATGCCCTGGTCTCCCACACAACAGTTCCCACATCCTTTGGCAAACATAAGATCTTCAAACGCAGATGCTACAATCACGAATTACATATCTTACATTATGGTAGACATACTAACTTGGCAAGGTCTGGGAGATATAATTAATAGGTTTCGCAAAGACAGTCTTCATTTGGATCCCATCAGCGGCATTTGGGCTCCTGCTATGCTCGCGCGTTTGAAGGTACCCTTCACATACTGCTGGTAACTATGGCCCTCCAATGCAGGACTTCTCTGGCTTACACAGAAAAGGTCGCCAGCTCTAATTCCCAAGCCCAAGGACTGGAGTCATCACATCTCCGTCGCCGGCTTTTACTTCCTTAATCTTGCCTCCGACTATACTCCCGAACCAGATCTCGCAGCTTTCCTTGCTGCAGGTGAACCTCCCGTCTATATTGGCTTCGGGTCAATCGTGGTAGAAGACCCTGATGCTATGACGAAGATGATCTTTGATGCAGTCAGGATTACTGGAAAGCGTGCACTTGTCTCAAAGGGCTGGGGAGGTCTAGGTGCTGATGAGCTTGGCAAACCTGATGGCGTCTTCATGCTCGGCAATTGTCCCCACGACTGGCTCTTCAAACACGTTTCTGCCGTCGTACATCATGGTGGAGCCGGAACCACAGCAGCAGGCATTGCTTCTGGAAGACCAACTGTCGTAGTTCCTTTCTTCGGAGACCAGGCCTTTTGGGGAGCAATGGTATCGAGGGCTGGTGCCGGACCAGATCCAATTCCATACAAGGACCTTACCGCGGAGAAGCTCGCAGGTGCGATCAGTGAAGCTCTGAGACCCGACTCTCTCGAGAAAGCACAAGATTTGTGCGAGGGAATCAAGCAAGAGAATGGTGCACAGAAAGGTGCCCAGTCTTTCCATCAGATGCTGAGCTATGATGCGATGCGCTGTGCAGTAATGCCAAATAAGACAGCTGTATGGAGGATCAAACGCACACAGACCAGATTGAGTGCTAAAGCAGCCACTATCCTTGCGCAACAAGGCGAAGTTGACTTCTCGGAATTGAAACTGTATGTATGCTTGATAGAAGGATAGTGAAGACCTACTAACGGGGGCAGATTCCGGGCACGCGAATATGTACCAGATGAAGGCCCGTGGGACCCTGTTACCGGTGCCGTGGGTGCTCTGATGGGTACTGTAACTTCAGTCATGATGGGAGTTGCAGATATGCCTGTTCAAACCCTGAAGATGTTGAACATCCACCCCGACTCTAAGTCGAGGAAGGGCAAAGAGAAGGCAGTCAGTGACACGACTCTAATCGGCGAGCCAAGTCGCGATGCCCGACTAGGAAATTCAAGGACCACCACCAATTCCACAGATGCGTCCCTTGCGAGCGATTCTAATGTACCATTAACACATGGATCCTCGAATGATCCGGTACGCATACATTCCGATAATCGTCCGACCAAAAGCCCCAAAATTACGGGAGCATCGACCCATACGTCCACACTCGTATCTGGAGAGTCTTCTGTCGCTGGAATAGATAAATTATCAGCGACAAACAAGCGTGGGGAGGATTCTCACAAACCAGGACTTGGGGAGAGTATGGACTCTGCAGTCGACACTGGAAAAGGTCTAGCTAGGATTGTTGGGGCTAGCTTCAAGTCTCCGATGGACTTTTCTCTCGGCATAGCAAAGGGGTTTCATAACGCGCCAAAGCTATATGGTGCCGAAGTCAGACAGGTGGAGAAGGTCACCGACTTTCAAAGTGGAATCAAGACAGCTGCCAAGGTGTGATAGCGCAATAACATCAGTTGCGTGCCATGGCTAACAGCCTCATTAGCAATTCGGATTTGGACTCTACGATGGTATCACTGGCATCGTCACTGATCCTTACAAAGGCGCAAAGAAAGAAGGTGGTATCGGCTTTATCAAAGGATTCGGCCGAGGTATCATGAGCGTCCCCTTTCGCGTGATAGGGGGTGCTTGGTCAGTTCCCGGATATGCCATGAAGGGCCTGTACCAGGAGATGATTAAGAGTAAGGGTAAGAGTGTACAGAACTACATCATAGCTGCCCGCATCGCGCAGGGTTGCGATGAAGCATCATCTGTGACCCAACAGGAAAGAGATAACATTGTCAGCAAGTGGAAGTACATCAAAGTAAACACCAAGAAGAAGCGCAACCCTGGAGCTGAGCAGATAGACTCTCTTTACTCTCTCGTCGAAGAGAAGAGAAAACGTTGGACCAATCGCCAGGAACCTGTCAACTCGGTTTTGAACAGACTGGAATCTCATTCATCCTTGCCACCACACATGAGTCCAGCAGATAGTCATTTTGAATCAACTCGACCACAGGACGACCCGGAGCCGGAAATACGCTCTACAATCCCCAGCTGGCGCCAACAAGAGGCCGAGCGTGTCAGGGCCATACGCCGACAGGAAATCGACGTGCCAACACAAGCGCAAAACGCCCATTCTCTTGATTCCCAGCTCCTCGAGCAAGAAGAAGCCGAACGGCGCGAGCTGGACAAAGCCATTGCCGCATCTGTAGCCGAAGCCTCGCGCGGCAACCCGGAAGAAGACAGCCTAGTCGAGGCCGCAATCCGCGCCTCCATTGCTGAGCTCGAGCGCGCACCTGTCGGCACCAGCGCCTCCGACGATGAAGCCGCGCTCAAACGTGCTGTTGCCGCATCCCTCGCCGACTCGGGAAAAACCGACGTGACAGCGCAGGAACAAGCGGCACTGGAAGAAACGCTGCGGAAGAGTTTGCTCGAGACGAATCAGCGACATAAACATGGCAGTGAATCGGAGTGGGACTCCGACGACGACGAAAATGGCACCGACGACGAAATTTACCAGAGAGTCTTAGCTGAATCGAAGAAATTGGCGCATGCGCAAGGACCGGGCGCTGTAGATGCCATGGCCCAAGGGCATCACAGGCGTACCACTCTGAATTCACACCGCGGCCACAACGACCAAGGTGAGGCCACAGGCCAAGATGATGGCGAAGCCGAAGACGAGGATATGAAACAGGCGCTGCGAGAGAGTACAGAGGCGGAACAGCAGCGACGCACTTTGCGGGAGAAGCAGATGACGGAGGAGGACATTGTCATGGAGTATGTGCGTAAGCAGAGTTTGCTCGAGGAGCAGCATCGACGACGTGTTGGTGGTGTTGCCATGGAAGGGCAGGGTTGTGAGGGAGATGCGGCGGGAAAATCAAAGACGAATGAATAGGCATTTTGAGCTCCATGAAGATCTATGTACAGAGAGCTTCCTGGGAATCCTATCTTGGTTCTGATTTATATGTACATGGGACGTAGATGGTCCGTCGGGTTCTTTTGTTGTTTAGCACCACGCTCATGACTTTGGCGGTGCATTGTGGCTCTGGACAGGGTGTTGGAATTGGTCTCGTCTCTGCTCCCTGCTCCCACCTCCCCTGTGTGGCAGAAACCCAATGTCGTCATCGTTTGCGAGAAAAGAGGGCAAGCATTAAACGTACTGTCGCCAATAGTTAAACATACTATCGGCAAGCGTTAGTAAGCACTAGTGAGCGACAGTGCGCGCGCCATCGTCGCACTAACAAATTAGTACTGCGCACTGTGTTTCCAGCACCGTACGGTACTGACGAGGTATTATACTGTATTTTT
>Ga0182210_1000198_pt1 | contig 13598 bp, 6 predicted proteins | sample G5R1MG_19_FD_129670 | JGI IMG/M metagenome (GOLD analysis project Ga0182210, IMG submission 129670) | Switchgrass phyllosphere microbial communities from Michigan, USA - G5R1_MAIN_03OCT2016_LD1 MG | ecosystem: Host-associated > Plants > Phyllosphere > Phylloplane/Leaf | place: USA: Michigan... | reverse complement strand
TTCTGGGTATGAAGTTGTAAGATGTCGTTCACATGCTCCAGTGCGATCTTCGGGGCCAAGGGCAGTCTTGTATGCGAATATAAATGATTCTAATCTCATTGAAATATATAAATTTATCATTTGCGCTTTCGGACCGTATACAAATCTAAGTGTCCGCGCCATGTGCAAAATTCCAAGTATGGTGACACTTGAACTAGAGTAATATATTCTCTTCTCCTACATGGTGTTTCTCAACCCCCTTGAAACACAACGATAAGTGAGAATGATTTCCTAATTGCCCGCCAGGTAGTAAGCCGAAAGTTGGGCTGACTTCATGTAGGCAAATGAATGCCGGATTGTTACTTGGCCTTCAGATTCAACGACGATTTAATATTCAACACTAAGCATGCGCATAAGTGAGAAGACTATGATATTTCTGGAAGCTGCCGCGGCAAGCCGGCATCTACAAGCCGCTACTGCGATAACGTACAGTCTCTGGAATTGCGAACACGATGATCATGATAGTATGTTAAGGGAAAGCAGGAGTAATTTCCAAGACACCTTCCTCAACGAGCCTAGTCGTCGAGCTGGCCCCTGTGCATGGCTCAGAAGCCTGACCACATTACGAAGCTTCAAATTAGAGACTACTAATGTTTGTCTCAATTCTTATGAATCAGCCTCGATATTCACGTATCGAATTCAATGTTCATGACGTTTCCTCCTATCCATTTCACGCGGATACTCATTATGGTATTATTCCTCCATCCCATGCCCATACTGCGCCGTACTAGAGGCCTTGCCAAAATTGACCTATGTACGTGTTCGTGCCGGACGATCTCTCATCAAGACATCCGCCAACCTTCCTAATCTAGTACCGTGCATGCATGGTTCAGGCTGTATTAAGGTGGCTGCTATCCATTCAGTATCGCCTATTCGTCACAACATCAAGGTCTTGCCTCATTGCATATGATTCATTGCCTTGATAAGAGGGTTCGCCCGCAGCTATGCTGTCTGAGCAGTCGGATCCGCGGCATCATGAGTCTTGTAGACAATAGTTATAAAGTGGCCAGGGCCTCGCTTTGGTGCCGGAGTAGTCTGAGCTTGAGACTTCACTGTCCTCAAATATCATCTCGTTGCAGCGCAATCAAGTTGCCACAATGGCTCCGCTCCTCCGTACACTTGCGAGCTTCTCGCTGGCTTCCGTAGTGCTAGCTTCGCCGCTTACATACCAGCTATTCACCCGCTATAATGCATCGAGCCCATGTGCGCAAGTTGGTGCTTCTGTTGCCACGCAGACTGCCGCAACCCCTACAGTACCTGCCCAATTAGCATACGAATGTATCACGTCGATTCCGTTCAACCAATCCGCTGCGTTGGAACTGGTTGACAGCATGTACCCTTACATCAAATGGCAGTCCTCCACGGCTTGGATCAAGGATCCTCCAGCTGAATATGTGGAGAAGGTACAAGATCCTGTCGATATCTGGGCTGGAATGGACAATATTAGGGGGAAGGTCCGCCGTGGCGAGTATAACAATGAGTTCGAAGTAAGTTATAACTTGTTATGTACACTTCCTGGTTCATCGCAGCGATGCTAATCGGTGTTAGTTTGGATTTGAACTCTACAAACTTCTACAAAGCACACACGACGGTCATCTTGTCTACGTGCCCGATGTTGTAGGCACAGTGTTCAATTACGCAAGACCTGTGCCACTCGTTTCCGTCTCATCCGACGGTCAGGAGCTACCAAAGCCCTACGTTTATGCGGATGTACTCGCTGAGTCTCTCAGTAATGCAACCTTCAGACCTTCCCCAGTATCCAAGATAGACGGTCAAGATGCAAAGACCTTTCTTGAGCACTGGAGCCAATATGGTTCACTGCAAGATCGAGATGCATTATACAACAACGTCTTCTACGAACTGGCCCCAGTATCCTTGGGCCCTGTCGGCTCAGGAATCGGTACCTTTGCAGGTTCTGGAAGAGGAAAATGGGTATGTGCAGGTTGACAATCCCGGGCATCCTTTTACAAGATGGCCTGGACTAACATCATCGCAGATTTACCCAGGCGCAACAACAGAATTGGAATTCGAGAATGGCACTACTCGTACATATGATAACTTTGCTAAAGTCCTCATCCCCTTCGACGGTATCACAGATGGCGAGAGCTTGTATAAGATCTGGTTCACTGGAAACCAGCCCACAAAGACTGGAGTGCTGGGCCCATCAAACTCCGCCAGCCCGATACCATCTGCGTCTACTTCAGCCACTATTGTGCCCGCAATCCCTGCACCAGGATACCCACCTCCAGTACTTCGCGAAGCTCACAATCTGATCGGTGGATACTACCTTGAGGACGACAAGTCGGATATCGCCGTTCTCTCTGTACCATCATTTGTTGGTATCGATGCTCAGAAGGAATTCCAGGCCACCGCAGCAGACTTTCTGGTCACAGCCAAAGCTGCTGGGAAGAAGAAACTCATCATCGATGTGCAAGCCAACGGCGGAGGCACAATCTTGCTCGGCTACGACCTGTACAAGCTCTTATTTCCCAGCAAGGTTGACCATGCAGCCGCCGACCGCTTTCGCGCTTTCGAGTCCACCGATATCATCGGACAGAAGATCTCCGACTACTCCGCGCCGTTCCCACGCGTCGAGGCAACGGAAGAGCAAAATAAAACACAATACGAAGCGAACCAGATCATCTCATCCGTCTTCAACTACGAGACAAATCTGGACGTTGATTCGCACAACTTTACGAGCTGGGACGACATGTACGGTCCCGTGTCCGATAAAGATGACAACAACTACACCAACCTTTTCCGCTGGAACCTGGCCGACCCCCTGATCTTTGAGAGCGGCGGCATCGACATCCACGGCTACGGAACGCTTGCAAATTACTCCACAACGCCCTTTGCTGCCGAAGACGTCGTCGTCGTCACCGACGGCTACTGCGCTTCAACATGCACCATCTTCTCTGAACTGATGCGCCAGCGCGCAGGTGTCAAGTTTATCTCACTCGGTGGCCGTGCCCGCGCTGGACTTACGCAGGCCGTCGGCGGTGTCAAGGGCACCAACAATTTCCCCTGGTCGCTGATACAAAGCTACGCTGAACTCGTCGTGTCGGGCATCAACTCGACCGTCGAAGAGTCGCAGCAGCTCAACAAGACGGAACTCGGCGACTACTGGAGCAGCGTCCCCTTTGCTCGCAATACGATTGGCAATGCTATGAATGTCAATTTCCGCGACGGAATCCGCGATGGCGACAAGACGAATACGCCGTTGCAGTTTGTCTATGAAGCTTCGGATTGCCGCATCTTGTACACAAAGGCAATGACGGTGGATGTTACCGCTATCTGGAGTGCCGTTGCGGAGACGGCGTGGGGTGGGAAGAATCATTGTGTTGCTGGTAGCTTGGGTGGAAATAACACTGGGTATGCAAAGAGAGACCTGACGCACGAAGATCGGGCGTTAATTCAGAAGATGAGGCAGTGGAGGAGTCAGTTGAAGGCAGCAGACTACCCGCTTGATCTCAGGCCTAATATGAGGCAGACTAGTGTTTATGCTAATGGTCTTATGTGGATATAAGGAATTGATTTGTTACATACTATGATAGATGATGTTTACTATAGATGAGTTTTCTTATAGATGGCGATCACAACCCCTGGTCCTCGACTGTCGCAGTTAATGCATCCATAGGTCTCTGGCGTCTTCGAAAATTTTCATATCATCACAGCAGCTTCATGAGATTTGCAAAAATACACCACTGATTTACTGACCCTGCAATCCCAGTCCATTCCCACCCAACGTAACAGTCTTGGTCGTCACATACTCCTCAATCCCCAGCATGCTCCCCTCCCTGCCAAAACCACTCTCCTTGACTCCGCCAAACGGCGCCGCTGCATCCGAGATAATTCCGGTATTCACACCAACCATGCCCACTTCGAGTGCCTCGGCAACACGATACACGCGCTGGATATCGCGGCTGAAGAAGTATCCCGCAAGTCCCACGTCTGCTGCATTTGCCAGCTTGACGACGTCGGCTTCTGTGTCGAATTTAAAGAGCCCAGCCACAGGGCCAAATGTTTCGTCTCGTGCAATTTTCATGGTAGATGTCATGTCGCGGATGACAGTGGGTTGGTAAAAGTTTGCACCCAACTCTGGAAGTTTCTTGCCACCAACGAGCACAGTACCGCCATTCGTAATGGCGTCCTGCACGTGCGAGTCGACCTTTGAAACGGCACGGTCGTGGATCAAGGGGCCGTGTGTGTTTCCTTCCTCAAATCCGTTGCCAACTTTGAATGCCCTGACCTTTTCCGTGAATTTGTCGCAGAAAGAATCGTAAATACCGGATTGAATGTAAAGCCTATTTGCGCATACGCAGGTCTGACCTGAGGAGCGGAATTTAGAGGCAATGGCACCGGTGACGGCGGTGTCGAGGTCGGCATCGTCGAAGACGATGAAAGGGGCATTGCCACCCAGCTCAAAGGAGAGCTTCTTGAGGGTTTCCGAAGATTGCCTCATAAGGAGTTTACCCACGTTGGTGGAACCTGTAAAGGAAACTTTCTTGATGATTCTGCTGGTTGTGATAGTCTCGCCAACTTCAGGTGTGTTCTTCAAGGCTGTGACGAAGTTAACGACACCTTTAGGGATGCCGGCACGGTGAGCCAGCACAGCCAGTGCAGCAGCGGTAAAAGGCGTTTCTCCCGGGGATTTTGCGACAACAGTGCAACCTGCTGCGAGTGCAGGACCAATCTTTCTCGTGATCATAGCAGCGGGGAAATTCCAGGGTGTGATCAACCCGCACACACCTACGGGCTCTTTGACAGTGAAGACCCGGTTTCCCGCGACTGATGCCGGTATGGTAGCGCCATATATTCTAGGCGCCTCTTCTGCAAACCATTCAAAGAAGTTGGCAGCATAAGCGACTTCGCCCTTGGAATCAGCAATCGGCTTGCCATTCTCCCATGTAATCAGCTTGGCTAGATCATCGGCGTTGTCCACCATGAGCTGGTACCATTTGCGTAGCATACGCGAGCGTTCGCGGCCGGTGAGTTTGCGAAATGACGGGAGGGCAGTAGATGCAGCAGCTATAGCGGCTTCGGTGTCAGAACGGTCCATCTCAGGCATTGTTCCAATGGGTTCGCCTGTCGCCGGATCTGCAAGAAGTCAGAAAGTTCGTTACAAGTAGGTCAAAACTCGGACGGACCGTAGACTTCAAAGGTCTTGCCTGACCTTGCGCCTATCCATTCTCCATTGACATATGCCTGGGTCTTCAACAGAGACTGGTCTTTCAACTGTAATTTGTGATTAGCACACCCTTCCTTCTTCACACACTAACATGCAACTTCGAAGACCATACTGTGGGAGACACATGGGCATATGTCCTTGAAGCAACGATAAACTGAAGCGGTCTTCTCCGAAAGTTACTATGATAAGTGCCTGATTTCGCAATAGCTCTTGTAGTTGCAGCAAAGGACCTCATGGCTGCGTCTATCTGGAATGTACTTTATAGACGGTGACAACGCATCTACGTCTCAGAAGCAATGGCGCCCTGCACATGGATAATTTTTGTCGATTGCCGCAACTTGCTGACGAACTTTGTGGGTGGGATAAAGTCGTGCCTATGACGTCCCCGGGGAGAGCTATGACCACTTTGCGGGGTCGATTCAGTACTCAAGGAACGGAACAGCTTAAATCCTCTAAGATACAATTTATTTCGTAAGTACACTCTAACGTATCAACCCAACCTCCCTTGCTCTTGTAAATCCTTGTGTACATGGCCGTTGCCGGCCTATTCATGTCATTACCTATAACTATATACTCTTAGTTATATACGAAGGTCACGTGCTCTCCGGCGCTTATGCTTCGGGCTTCATTCAAGCCTCAACACCATGTATTTCCACCACACTACGTAGTTAGCACTTATTCTCTTCTAGCAAGTCCACATTGGTAGCTCTTTGCCATGCTTAGCTCATCTTCTCTAGGCGCCTCCATAGTAGGCGTCCTGCGAGTCGCGCCGCTGCTAGCGAATGTTGGTCTGTGACAACATCACCTCGTCCACACACGCCCTGGCTAACCGCTCTGCAGCATTCGCCGCCCTTTCACGCTTTGTCACGTACCCGTTTCGCAGCATCCGCCATGCACGTCTCCACGATGACGTGCTCTGCGCAGCCATTCGCGCTTTGGTCGACCGCCTGACCATCGCGCAATCGCGATACCTGATCCCCACCACCACCGAGCAGTACCTGGCCTTTTGCAACAAACACGGCCTGCGCCCTTCGATGCTGCAGGCCAAGGGCCCACATGGCGAGATCGCTGCCCACTGGATCGGCAGTCCCGATGCCGACACGCTCATCGTCTACTTCCACGGCGGCGGCTATACCCAACCAGCCACGGCGGGCTGCTTCATCTACCTCGAGAGACTGGTGCGTGACATCAACAGCGACAAAACCTGCCGCTCTGTCGCAGTCTTGATGCCTGCCTACACTCTTGCGCCGGAAGCCACCCACCCAACTCAGTTGAGCCAAGGTGCGACGGTTCTGTCGCATCTCATTCATGACTGTAGCCGTCCGCCCTCCTCCATCTTCCTCTTCGGCGATTCATCCGGCGGAAACCTTCTTCTTTCCATATTGTCCCATGCCCTGCATCCTCATCCTCAGGTACCGGCTTTGTCACTGGAGCAGCCCCTGGGCGGCATGCTTTTACTTAGCCCTTGGACTTCGTTCCACACCGACTATCCCAGCTTTGAAGCAAACAAGACCCTAGATATTCTCACTCCTCTTGCTCTTCGCAGATGGTCAGCAATGTTTCTTGGCACGACCGGTCCCGCTGTGCCAGAGTCTGGCCCGCGTCCCATTTATGGCGATACGTGGACTGAAGCTTCCCTTAATGCCGCATCCTGGTGGCACGGTTCCCATAATGTCGTGAGTGACATCTTCGTATGGTCTGGCGGCTTTGAAGTGTTCCGCGACCCTATCAGAGAGTTGAAGCAGCACCTCACCACTGGCTGGGTCGATGGTGGTGCGGACCCAGACCGTTTAGTGTTTGTCGAGACCGCGCAAGAAGCCCATATCCAGCCCATTATCGATGCTGTCCACGCCAATACAAATTCAACCAAGGGCGACGCCCAAGTTGCTATCGAAGCTTGGGTCAAAGCCCGTCTGCAGGTGTGATATGACTTATTTGAATGCTGTGGCTTGTGCAGAGTTGAGTGCTGAAGTAGCCCGCGCAAATGCGTCTGTTCGAAAGATACGATAAAACGATTCAACCAATCATCTGCAACAACGCAAAGTCTTTTCAAGATCTTCTACCCTCCAGGAAATATTCAGTCCCTTTCTTGGTACATCAAGTGCTAATGCCTGATTGCAGTGGCAAGCAGACCTCAATCCCATCTCGTGATCTACTAAGAGATGAAATCACAGGTAATCGTATCAATCAAGTAATATAGCTATGACACTGGCCGATTTCTACCCAGCTACAATCTCTTTGTTGAGTATGGGGCTTATTTGACGCGTGCAAACTTGACTGCGAACCACTGTTCCATTGACTGGACATCAAAGGGAACAGGCCCGATGTCAAGCAGCAAATCATCTTCGCGATCATATCCAATCCTTGTGGCATATGCGATGCGATCATCTCCCCATATTCTTTGTTTTCATCAGATTTGCTCGCTCTGGACTCATTGTTGACAAATCCCAAATGCGGACACAACATTTCTTTGTCTGTGTCTGTGAGCAATCGCTACGCCCGCCAACATAGCCAGCAACCACCCTCTCACTTTGACTCACACTGTCCTCATAACACATTGTATCTCCTGACATAGACACCAAGGTCGCATCAGAATACACGATGAAAACGCCAGCGCATTCACAGGCGCGAGGATCGCGAACGTCCGATCATCGTCGGCGGTACGATCTCTCGTTCCTCGACAACTGGGAAAGCGACAGCAGTGTGTATAATCCAAGTCTATCATCGCAAATTGTTCGAGACAACGAGCATGAGATTTATACGTCGAAGCCGGGTTCGATGGCGGCGGACAATCGCTTTCCACCAAGTACGCCTCGATCGCAGCATGTGGTACATCCCATTCCTTGACCTGCCATATGGTACTTTGCTGATTCAACCCAGGTATCCGTTGTTGCCGCCATTACCTTGCTGTGTTTTTCATGCTACAATCTCTACCTCGTGGGTCCATACCTACTGCAGTTTGTCGCTAGGTTCCCACTTCTCGTCGACTTCCTCGTCACGCTCTACATTGTACTGGAAAGGTCCTACACGCAGAAAGTTTCAGAAGTCCGCTGTATTTACATTCCCCACGAAAATTACGACGGCAGCAGTGACAGCGACAACGGCAGCGAAAGCGATAGCAATCTCTCTGCACTCACACGTCCCCACAGCCATGTCGGAGGCCCATTTCCCGCGTCACCACCACCGGTTGGTCTACGCCCACCCGTCCCTCGACCGCGCGTTCTAAAATCTCCCATTCTCCCGCCTCCAACCGGCCAATTATCCGCCTACCAGCGCTCAGCCCGCCGACTCAACACGGTTCAACACGCCCAGGTTCCCTACCGCACCCACACGCCGTTCTCCCTTCTCGCTCCCACCACCTGGGCATGCAAAGAAACGTGGGAGTACACACTCCCAGAGAGAATCCCCGTACGGCCCACCATCCACGAAGGGCTGACGCAAACGCTCCCGCGTCTGCGCCACTCGCTCGTCGCCCTAGGCACGCAGCTCGCCACGCTCGTCTACGACTGCCTCAAATTCCAGCGCTTCGTCCTGCCCGCCCTGTTCGCCCTGGAAGCCTGCACGGCGATCCGCCAGGGCGAGCCCATGCGCTACAACTGGCTGCGCTTCCCCCGCAACGCGCGGCAGCTCAAGGCCCTGTTCTGCTTCGACCGAGCCGATCCCGTCCATGCGCCGCTCTTTGACATCTACGACTTCTGGTATGGCTGGATCGTCGGCCTGGCTCGTCTCGCTTTTTGGAGATTGCCGCGCTTTGCGCTGCGCGCGGCGAGGGATGGGCTGCGGCGGGGCGCTGGTGTGGATGGGGAGAGGGTGCGTGGGCGAGCTAGGCACGGCGGAGGAGTAAGATAGGAGAGTGGAGTGGCTGATCGTCTTGTGTGTGTGTGTGTGTGTGTGTGTGTGTGTGTGTGTGTGTGTGTGTACAGAGATACTCTAGGATTGAGTAATTCCCTTTCTCCCTCCCCCCCATTTTTTTAATAGTTTGCAAAGAACAGACCGGGGCAGTCGAATCGTCAGCAGAACTCGTTAATTTCCGATAAGCTTTTGTTTTCCTTCGGTGTCGTACTGTAGGTAACTCTTTATTCTGGGACATGCCAATGAGCTGCGTCGCACTGCGTTACGTTGTAACTGTACTATGTACGTACCCAGCGAAGTTTCGCTGTCCCATGCAAGAGAAAACGAGAAGCGATACTGTACGACGCGAGCAACCACCCCACTTTTTTTCACGAATTGTACTGGTAGAGATGACGCCAGTAGCACGTATTGAACTAAGATAGTATACACGGTAGCATGAAGAAGTATAGACAGATATACACAGTAGTCCCTTCCTTTCCTTTGTAGCACGCCCAGCGTGTAAAATCAAGAACCCAACCCGCCGCCCCTTTACCTGTTTGAAAATCTTACACAGCACCACCAACATCTAATAAAGTGGAATCTTTCTGCCGCCTTGCCACCCCCCTATGCTACACAGCAGACTTTAAACCGGAAGGAAAGGGAAAAGAAAAGAAGGAGAGAGAGAGAGAGAGAAGCTGGATGCTGCTATACAAGAGAATAAGGCGAGCGTCGAGCATGGAATCCAATCCAATCCATTGAAGCGCCTAGAGATGACCATCCATGGCAATAGGGGAGGGGCGCGAAAAAGAACAGCAATATGCAAACTCCGTATCGTAACTTCGTGATGGTGGTATAGGGGTGAATTACGTATGGCGGAAAATATTTTTGTTGTTACAAGAGAAGACTGCACAAAGAGATCAGTAAATGGGAGGCAGCATACGAAATAGTGACCTTAAAGTGTCAAGGATAGGGTGGACGATAGTTTGGAAAGAAAGGGAAAAAGGGTTGTAATGGTGACTAAAAAGAGTTATATGGGGTACTTAAAAGGAAAAGGATTTAGAGAAAAAAAAAGATAGGGAGTGGGGAGAAGAGGGTCAATAAAGCAGTGTGTATGTGCTCAGTGCTCCACATCATGGACCCAAAGGCTCCACATAGTAGCTGGATCCGATACTGTTACGAAGCTTGGTCCTCCTCTTCTCAGCTCTCCTTTCTTTAAAATTCTCCTTAACGCCGGTCAAGCCAATGTACTGAACATGGTATTTCCGGATACCGGGTAGACTGCGACCTTGACGCCACGAAGCACGCCGTCTGGGGGCTTCATACGACATGTTGGAACGTAGGCTGTTGTTGGACCGGCGTTGGGAGACACCATCGCCTCTATGGGCGCTGAGAGACTGGGTTGGGGGATTGGAGAGCAGCTTTGGCGAAGGAGGATTGCTGGCAATACGAGGAGGAACTGGAAAGTGGGCTGGTAGTGTAATGTGGTGGCGACGTCGGTTGGAACCGTGGCGCTCCATTCCAAGCGAATTGCCAATCAAGAAGCCTCCAGATGATCCACGAAGACCACTAGTTAAATTCTTTAACGTCCGCTTTCGGGGTGGAGGTGGTTCATCGTCCTCGTCCTCGATGTCGCTGGTATCTCCGCCACTGGGGAGAACATCTTCCCCGTCACTCTCGTCGTCGCTGTCTTCGAAGCCATCCCAGAAGCCACGAGGTCGCCAGAATGGGTGTAGGGTACTGCCATTTTCGTCGTTTACATGAGGAACGCGCGTATCCCGACGGGAACTAGCAGCAGAGTCTTTGGATTGGCGATGACGATTAATGGACGCACGCGCAAGGAGCGGGGTGAGGAGATTGCCAGAGTAACGACGGGCACGTTGGACAAGCTTCGAACGGCGATGTGGTTGGCGTTGGGGATGCGAGTCCGATCGCTTGGGCGGGCCGGGAACCAGTGGGCATTCCAGCTCTTCTGCTGGTGTAGGCGGGATAAACATGATGATGGGGGGTTCAGGCGGATCTTGTGAATTTTTCCAAACAGAGTCAGTAACGTCTGGTTGCGGAAGGTCGAGGTCCACTGGTGGTGTAGAGGGCTCAACGTTGAGCGTGGGCTGTGGGAGGTGTTCGGCCTCCTCGTCGTGGGTTTCGCTAGCATCGACAAAGGGCGGTGTGGGCGTCGACTGCATGTCGCGCGGATCTTCGGGTGTCGAATACCCTCCATTGTTTAACAGAGGCTGGTCTGTATTGAGCGAGTTACTGCGGGGTGCCTGCTGCACAACCAGAAGCGAGTGGTTATTGTGAGGATAGATGCTGACCGCCGTAGCCTCGCTGACTTCGAGGGTGTCGGACATTTGTGAAAAAGGGGTGCCTGGCGCGTAGAGATGTCGTGGGTTGGCGTGTTCATCGCCCTGCATCGTGGATAGATCAAGGCTGACCCGGCCCACATCGGTAGACTGCCGCCATTCATGACTACGACGGGTCATGTCTTCTGGTGACATTCGATCTAGGCTTGGGCGGATTCGTACTTCTGGAGATACGGAGGACCGATCCTGGCTGTGCACACTCGACCGACGATCGCCAGGGCGGCCTCGTGACGAACGAGAAGCCCGTCTCGTGGGCGGTGACAATTCCTGCCATGTTGAAACTTCGCTCACGAGTTTAGGGGAGGCGGGAAGGTGGTTGAACGTGGGCACGAGCGTTGCCTCATCAGTGCTCTCATGGTCAGCGACAAGTCGTCGAACCCGGTCCATCAGACCGGAGGGTACACGCTTCTCTTCTTCTGGCGCACCCATGTTTACAGCGAGATCTGATTGCGTGACAGGCGTTGGCTTTGGCCGAACGGAGCGATCCGGTAGCGTCGAGACTGTCTTGTCAGGTACACTACTGGCATAGGAAGCTGGTCGTGGATTTCGGTCCTGTTTGCGTGAAGCCGGCGTTGTGAGATGCGGTTTTGGCGACAACGTGGGTCTGCGGTCCTCTACAAGTGGTGGACTCTGTGGAGGGGATAATTCTGAGAAGTTTCTAGGCCCCGGAGCGGCCAGTGTCTTTCGTACTGACTCTGGCGCGGAGGTGTTGCGCCTGTGGTGAGTGGCAGCCAGAGGCTGTGACGGTGGCGGTAGCTGTCTGAGGGTGCTCGATCGACTTAGTATGTCCGCAGCAGGCTGCAAAACTCTACGCACAGATTCTTGATGGGCGAGGGTATGCCGGGAACTGTCCATTGTCCGCGTGCTCCGCATGGATAGAGCGGGGGACATGTTTCGCTCGTAGTTTGGGGTGCGTTGATAACCAAGTGGCCGCTCATGGCTGGACGAGGCATGTTCGTACCCTAGCAAGGAACGTTCATAGCCTGGTGGACCCGAGTCGGTACTGATGCGCTTCGTTCGGTCAGTGACGCTGAGGCGTTTGTGAACAAGACGATGCAGTGGGGCGTCGTCCATGTACAGCGAGTTGCGGCTGGAGTGGCAGTCGGAGCCGAACTCGGCCGGCGAGCTCACATCCCTCCGATAGGCCATGTTTTTGCCAGAGTGACGGAGCAGCTGGTGTTTGCGCGGGGGCGTAGCGATGACCATGGCTTCGACCATGGTTGAGGTGGTGGATACGGTGGACATGCGCTTGCTGCTGGCGTCGCGGGGCGTCTGCCTGGGCACGTCTCGGGACTCGCTTGGCCAGCCAATGGACTGGGCAAAGTTTTCCACAGAAGGCGTGACAGGGCTGTTCTGGCTGGCCTCGACGCGTTCGCGCAAGGCGGCTGTGCGCCTGGTTCGTGTGCTGGATGTGGGCGAGGCTGTTTCGACGATGACGACGGATGGACGGGTCGGCTTGCGCGGGGACAAAGCGGCTTCGCCTCGCCGTGATGGTGCCATGTGTCGCTTTGCAGGCGACGGCACGGGGTCGTCGGACGGTAGTTGGCTGGGGTCTGTGTGTGGAGATGGCTTGGGGTTGCGCTTCCGACGGACCGTCACGTTGCGCATAAGGTCCATGTTCCACTCTCCGTCAGGCAGATCCGCTGGGTGCGGAGACGCGTAGTCTTCTTGTGCAGCCGCCGTGGCATCCAGGCTCGGGGCAGGGTCGAAGTAGCGTGGTCTGGTGTTGGTTGGGGTGGTGTCGTCGTCGTTGTCGTCGTCTAGGCGCTCGAAGGCCAGGCCCAATCCGCGATCCTCCTGCACGGTACTCAGGCGGTCGACCGTGGGAGGATCGTCGGTGCTATCAGGGTTGGAGGAGAGATCCTCGCAGGCGGTGCGGAACGATTCGGCACGTGACTCTGGCTGATTGAACAGCGTTGGACAGTCCGGGTGGGAGGCGGGCACGGTGCGCGGTGGGCTGGGGTCGGGCGTGGGCGGGCTACGGGTGTGAATTGGGGTGCCGAGGGACGACTTGTCGGACAGGAGGGCGTGGACGGCGTCGGAGGCATGCGGGGGCGGTGGCGGGTTTGGCGTCTGTTGCACAAGGCCGTCCTGGGACGGGGGCGTCGGGGGCAGGCCGTTGGAGGATGTGAGAGGCGGTGGTGGTGGTGGTGGCGGCGGGGTTGGCGTGGGTTGGCGGC
>Ga0182210_1000197_pt1 | contig 13621 bp, 11 predicted proteins | sample G5R1MG_19_FD_129670 | JGI IMG/M metagenome (GOLD analysis project Ga0182210, IMG submission 129670) | Switchgrass phyllosphere microbial communities from Michigan, USA - G5R1_MAIN_03OCT2016_LD1 MG | ecosystem: Host-associated > Plants > Phyllosphere > Phylloplane/Leaf | place: USA: Michigan... | reverse complement strand
GGTAGCATTCGTGATATACAGTATCTACAGAGTACCCACCATACTACCACCATTCTCTACTGGTGTATCTACCTTGCGTTTTTCTGAGGCGGTTTGGGTCGTTGGCGGATTGTAGAAGAGCTATTTACTTGATGCCACTCCGATGAAGTCATATTCTGCATGGAATCAATGGCAGGAATGCCATGAGGAATGTTGGCAGGGAGTAATAGAAAACGCATTCAAGGTCAAAACGTCTGTCGGGCCAATCTGTCAGCTCTAGACCCCGGACTCTGGACTAGTGCCTTATGCACGGGCTAGTATTGGCTGGTACCTCACATGTTCGTGCTGACGCTCTTCCCCCAACCCCCAAACACCCGCCCATCAGCCACACCCATTCCGTCTCCTTCCCTGGTCTCCACCTACCGCTTTTTCTTGTTCTGTACTCTGTTTTCCCACTTCCGCACCCCATCGCACCCCATCGCCATCCGCAGCCGACACTCGTTGTGCAAGCAGTCTTGCCACGCACTCTCGACCTTAGCGACTTACCACCGGCAGTAGATAGGCATTCCATCGCAGCCCCGTCTTGAAAACAGGACTACGGGGCCGTGTCCACCACGCCGCACACATCCGAAACGGAGAGCAGCGTCGAGAGCAGGCTCGAGACGCCGACTGCGACAAACTCGGCGTTCTGGCTAGCTAGCCGCCCCAGAAGTTCAAAGGGCAGTAGGGAACCAAGTGTGCGGTCGTCTGTGTGGGTACTGTGAGTGGCACAGCCACTACTTGCACGGTTACGACTTGCTGCTGTTGCCTTTTGCCTTTTCTCGCGCATTTGGGTCGTTGAGGGGCGTTGGTGGTCTTTCACGCCTCCTTATTTATACACGGGCAGAAGGCGCAAACACACACACACACACACACACACACACACACACAGCAGCAGCAGCAGCAGCAGCAGCAGCAGCAGCAGCGACGATGGTATTGGCAAGGAGGGAGGAATGTTTCCAGGAAGTCGATGGGATCCACTGCTACGTGGACGGGGATGGCTTTTGGTACACTGATGTAAGTGGTTCACGTCCACGCATACATACATGCAAGCAGATGGCAAGCAACTAACCGAAATTTGCCAAAAACAACAGAAAGGTATAATCGTCAAATGGATCTTGCTCGTCGCCTTCTTCGCCGTCTTCTTCGGCTGGTTCGTTGGCGGCTATATCCACGCAAAGCGGCGATTACGCAGAGGTCTCCCGCTCCTCCCCTATCATCGCGTACGTCATCCTCCCCATCCGCTTCTTCCACCCGCTTCTTCCATCCGCTTCTTCCATCCGCTTCTTCCATCCGCTTCTTCCATCCGCTTCTTCCATCCCCCTTTTCGGGGAAATAACAAAGAATTCAAATCCTAACCTCAAAAACAAACAGTTTCTAGTGTCCTACTCAGAACGCCGACGCTACGGCCAGGCTGCCCCACCTCAAAACCACTTTACCTTTTATCAGACGCAGAATCCATATCAGCCCAACGCGACAGCATATCAGCAGCGGCAGGACGGTGCATGGGCGGAACCCCCTCCGCTATATCACAATACCGACGCGCCGCCCCAGTACTTTGCGCCACCGGGAGCGACCAAGGCGAATCAGAACCAGGGAGTCGGTGCAGGAGGAGTCGAATTGCCATCGTATGGGGTGGCTGGGCCGCAGGGGGGGCAGCAGAGTGGCGTGGTTGGTGCGGGTGAGGGGGCAAGTGGGAGTGGACCTGTTGACCAAGCGGAGTCGAGCACACAAGGGTTGCCACCGCGACCGGAGACGGCCAAGACGAAGTTGATGGGCATGGTGGGGAGGTTTCGACGATAGTTATTGGCATAACTGACTGACCTTGTGTGGCTGGAACATACGTGGATGCAGTGGGTGGCGCATGAGGTAGACAGGGACAAGTGGGATAGCGTAACAAGATTGATGCATGTGATCCAGGCAAGAACATGGGGTTTTTGGTGAGCTAATCAATATCCATGGCATCCCCATCCACCATGGCCATACTGGTGGGGGGCGGTAGACCCTGTCTCTCTCTAATCCTCTCCCTGGCCTCGGCGATGGCCATGCGCACGCCATCCCTCTCCCGGTCGACCGTGAGGCTCTGTGGTACATGGTACAAGACGACCTGGTTGTGCTGCGTGGGCTTCGGGTCGGGCGCGCGCAAGAGATGGGCGGGTATCTTGGCCAGGTGCTTTTCAATGTCGGCCAGGAAGATGGGCGTGTCTTCGTCGGACTCAATGTCGGCGAGCTCCGCATCGAGGCTGTGGATGTAAATGCGGTGCGGGGTATCTTCGATGTCCATTGTGTCCGTGGGAGTGGTGGCCAAGCGGGTGGTTGGTGGGGGCGGCTTGCGCGAAGAGACAAAGGCTAGGGGATCGGGTGTTGGAATGGGCGCCGCGGGGGGCTGTGAGGCAGCGACGCCATCGGTAGAGCCGGGCACGGGGATGTAGAGGCGTGTGGCGGTGGTGTTGTTATTGTTGGGGTCTGGCGGGTATCAGCATGTGTCCGTGTGGTGTGTGGGCGTGGGTGAGGCTGAGGCCGCGGGTGAGTAAGATGACGTACCCAGGCTCAGCAGATCGAAGCGCTTACTCAGCCGCTGTTCGTGATGCTCGAGAGCGCTGTCAGCAGCTCGCTTGCGGCCATGGGGGCCATTGCGTGGTGGCGGCTGAGAGTGGTTGGCGGGGGCGTTGGGCGCGACGAGCGAAGTCATCCCATCACAGGCTCATGCAGCGAAGGAGGAGGGGTCCTATGATGAGTAGTACATGGCAGCAGCTCGCATGGTATAGCAACTGGTACTGGTAGTGTGGTGTGGCGAAGGACTACCGACTCTCTACTAATGTAGGAACAGTCCGACTACGATCGAGTCCGCGGAGAGGTGAAGCTTCTCGAAGGGTGGAGAAGGCGCGGTAAGCTCTGCGGTGGCGTCCCGGGTGCCAAGCACGCTAGCCGCACTGTAAGCTACCTACCCCATGCAGTATGGCACGCTTATGGGATGTGCACTAATCCGTATGAATGCTTAGCCCAGTAAGCCTACTGCCCCACTATGCCGCAACCCTCCCTCAGCCCTGGTGGCGGGGCGGTCGCTCCTAACAGATTCGTTGTGGTGAATGCTGCCACCACCTGTTGCCCGCTGTCTGAGTCACCCGCGGCACCTTGAGCCTCTGGCTTTCCTCCCTCTTTCTCTTCCTCTCCCTCGCCCTCGCCCTCGCCATCTCCCCCACTCACTCGCCCCCGGCCTTGTCCTCCCCCGCCTGCGCTCCACCGCCACCAGCACCACCATGGCATCGCACCCCTCCACCACGACGCCTGAATGGGGCGCCGCGCGCGTGCGCCAGACGTTTCTCGACTACTTCCAGGCGCGCGGCCACACATTTGTGCCTTCGTCGTCGGTGGTGCCGCTTGCCGACCCTACGCTGCTCTTCACCAACGCGGGCATGAACCAGTACAAGGCCATCTTTCAGGGCACCGTCGACCCCTCGTCCGACCTGGCCGCCCTCAAGCGCGCTGCCAACTCGCAAAAGTGCATCCGCGCTGGCGGCAAGCACAACGACCTCGACGACGTTGGCAAGGACAGCTACCACCACACCTTCTTCGAGATGCTCGGTAACTGGAGCTTTGGCGACTACTTTAAGGAAGATGCTATTGCTTTTACCTGGGAGCTTCTCACAAAAGTCTATGCCATCGATCCCCGCCGCCTCTACGTCACCTATTTCGAGGGCGCCGACGGCCTCGAGCCCGATCTTGAGGCCAAAGCGCTATGGACACGCGTCGGCGTGCCCGAGGACCACATCCTGCCCGGCGACATGAAGGACAACTTCTGGGAAATGGGCGATCAGGGCCCTTGTGGTCCCTGCTCCGAGGTCCACTACGACTTGCGAGAACCGGACGCCGGAAACTACCGCAACGCTGCCGCCCTCGTCAACAAGGACGACCCAGAGGTCATTGAGATCTGGAACAACGTCTTCATGCAGTACAACCGCGAACCCGACCGCTCGCTGCGGCCGCTTCCGAACAAGCACATCGACACGGGCATGGGCTATGAGCGCCTCGTCTCGGTTCTGCAGCACACAAAGTCAAATTACGACACTGACGTCTTCACACCCCTTTTCCAACGCATACAGGAGATAACTGGAGCCCGTGAATACAGAGGCGGATTTGGCTCCGATGACCCAGACGGCATCGACACAGCCTACCGCGTCGTTGCCGATCACACTCGCATGATGACTTTTGCCATTGCTGATGGCGGCGTGCCCAATAACGTGGGTCGAGGTTATGTGGTTCGCCGTGTCCTGCGGAGAGGTGCCCGTTATGCGCGCAAGTACTTTGAGGTGGAGATTGGCAACTTCTTCTCCAAAATCATCCCTACGCTTGTCGACCAAATGGGCGACATGTTCCCGGAAATCCGGAAGAAGCAGCAGGACATCATCGAAATCCTTGATGAGGAAGAAAAGGCGTTTGCAAAGTCACTAGATCGTGGGGAAGTCATTTTCGAAAAGTATGCACAAAAGGCAAAGGCAAAGGGCTCAAACGACTTGCCTGGAGACGATGTCTGGCGGTTATACGACACCTACGGCTTCCCTGTGGATCTCACCAAGCTCATGGCTGAAGAGCGTGGTCTCAATATCAACGACAAGGAAGTTGAAGAGGCGCAAGAACGCGCACGTGAGGCCAGCAAGGGCGACAAGAAGGCGGGCGCTGCTTTGGTCAAGTTCGATGTACACGACCTCGGCGCGTTAGACACCATGAACAATGTGCCCAAGACGGATGATTCCCCCAAGTATGGTCGCGAGAACATCACCGCTACCATCAAGGCCATTTACCACAACAAAAACTTCCTCCAGAGCACCAAGGAGGTTCCCCAAGGAGAGCAGTTTGGTGTTCTTCTCGACAAGACAAACTTCTACGCAGAGCAGGGCGGTCAGGAGTACGACACCGGAAGACTTCTCGTCGATGGCGAGGCCGAAATTAGCATTGACAATGTCCAAGTGTATGCAGGATATGTGTTACACACTGGTTACCTCAAGTACGGCGAACTCAAGGTCGGTAGTGAAGTAATTGCCGAATTCGATGAACTTCGGAGACATCCTATCCGCAACAACCACACCGGCACACACGTCCTCAACTATGCTCTCCGCGAAGTACTCGGAAACGAGGTTGACCAAAAGGGCTCGCTCGTAGCACCAGAAAAACTGCGCTTTGACTTCTCACACAAGGCTGGACTGTCAGATACGGAACTTGAAAAGGTGGAAACCATCTCCTCTAAATACATTAAAGACGATGCCAGCGTCTACGCCAAGGAAGTACCCCTCGCCCAAGCCAAGGAAATCACCGGCGTCCGCGCCGTCTTTGGCGAAACCTACCCCGACCCCGTCCGCGTCGTCTCCGTCGGTGCACCCATCGAAGACCTCCTCGCCGACCCCAAGAGCCCTGCCTGGGGCAAACTGTCTATCGAGTTCTGCGGCGGCACCCACGTGCTCAAAACCGGCGAGATCAAAGAACTTATCATCCTCGAAGAATCGGGCATCGCCAAGGGCATCCGCCGCATCGTCGCCGTTACGGGACAAGAAGCCTACAACGTGCAGCGTCTCGCTGATGACTTTCGTTCGCGCCTCGAAGCCCTTGGCAAGCAACCTTTTGGTGCGGCCAAAGAAGCCGCCGCCAAAAAACTCCAAGTCGAGCTCAACGGCCTGACCATTTCGGCCCTGTCCAAATCCAAGCTCCGCGAGCAGTTCAACACGATACAAAAGTCGATTCTCGACGAGCAAAAAGCGGCTGCCAAGGCGGATAGCAAGCGCGTGCTCGACCAAGTGAGTCAGTTTTTCGAACAGGACGCCGGCCACAAAGTCATGGTGCAAAAAGTAGATTGGAGTCCGCAGGTGAGCAAGGCCATTAGTGAGGCCATCAAGGCGGTTAGTGCGCCCAAGAGCGCACTCAAGGATAAGAGTGTCTATCTTTTTGCGGCTAGTGAGGACGAGGGCAAGGTGGTGCACGGGTGTTTTGTCAGCGAGGTGAGTGCTGAGCTCCCTTCCCCCCACCTCCACACTACTCCCCGAGATGAAGTTTGAAGTTTGGTATTTGAAACATTTGAAGCGAAAGATGACTTGAAACTTTTTGTGCTAATCTCTTCCACCCATACAGCCTTTCAAAGCAGCGGGTGCAGACGGACCTAAATGGGCTGCCGCTGTCACACCGATTATTGGGGGCAAGGCAGGGGGCAAAGCGGGAGCGGCGACGGCGGTGGGACAGGGAACGCATGCAGATAGGGTGGACGAGGGGGTTGAGGAGGCAAGGAGGTGGATTGAGAAGTTGGGGGTTATGATTGTTGAATCGTCTTGCATTGGGAAGGCAGGGAATTGAAAACAAAAATCTCAATTCGAATCCAAGTCACGGCCAAAAAACGACGTCGGGCTTCTCGAGCGGGAGCTACAGGCATTATTCATCCATGGCTCAATTCCGCCTTCAATCCCTCTCGTCCTTCACATCCAACCATATCATCCCCACCAAAGTAGCCCCACATACACCATCCCACCCCATCCGACAACCGTCATCAGAGTCCTGCGTACCTCGTACCAAAACAACGACATGCCGCTTCTCCGTTGCCGCATCCGTCGGAAGGCATGGGCGTGGTTTCGTTGTGCTTGTTTCTCGCGGACTTTATCCGAGTCTGTAGGCGGGGAAGTGGCAGTAGTAGTAGAAGTCTTGGGGTAGAAGCCTGCGTGGTTGATGAGGGGGTAAGGGTAGGATGGGGCATGTGGTGGGGGGATATTGGTGGTGACGGGAGTTGTGGAAGCTGATGCCAATGTTGATAATGTTGAGGCGCGGGGACGCGATTGTAGGCGGTTGGTGTCACAGCCTGTGGAGGAGTTTGAAGAGTGTGACGATGACGGTGATAGTGGTGATGTATTGGTGGTTGTGGTGGCGGTAACGTGCTTTTCCTCCTGGTCATGGAAAGAGGAAAAGGGGTTGGTTATTGGCAGCAAGGTGCCTTCCCTTTCGCGCGTCTCATCCACCTTGACCATGCCTGCTGCTACCAGCGCTGCGCGCACGGCCAGCAGCATGACTGTGACGGCAAACAACATGGCATAGCGCAAAAAGGTGCCAATCTGATCCGGCAATAAACATAACTTGGTCTGTACCGTTTTGGGCCCCTTGCCTACACTCTTGCCCTGCTTATCCACTGGATTCCACAGGCTGACCAAGACAACGCCTGGGCGTCTCACGCCCATGGCCCAACTCACACTCTTCACGGTAATCTCCTTGATGCCACCAGCCGCCGATGCATAGCCCCGGTGCAGCACCTCGCAGTAATCGTGATCGTCGCCACTAAAGGCATATTGAATGTCGCCTACTTTTTCAGCGATGGTGGCGCTCAGGTTGCCCTCGAGTACGTTCTGGTACTGGTAGCCACCGCGCACGGCGATGGCATTGCGGTCATCGCTCTCGAGAGGCGGATGGCCTGATGGTGGGGGGGTCGGGGGCCAACGTTCGCGAAGGGGACCGCAAGGCGTGCCTGGGGGGCGGTATAGGGGTATGTGCGAGAGGAGGATGGTGGGAAAGTCTGTGGTGTTGTTCGTAGTGGTGTCGGTGCTGGTGTCTGTAGGGTCTGCATTGGTCGAGTCGGCGGTGTCGAGCGAAATGACGTGGTGTGGCAGACGCGGTGTGGGAGGTAGGCCCTGGTAGAGGCGCAGCTGGCGCTGAGTGAGGCGATGTTTGTGGGTTTTGGCCGTGTCGAGAAAGGCGCGCGTGGGCTGCCACAGGGATGTGACCTCGTCAGGGTCTGGCTGGGCGAGGGCACTGAGCGAAGGGGTGTCGAGTGAGACGAAGCTGTGGTTGGCGATGATGTCGATGCGGTTGCCGTCGCCAAAGTAGGCCTGGAATCGGTCGCGCACGCCGCGCTGGACGCCACGGCCAAATCCGAGGTCGTGATTACCTGGTAGGCTGGTGATGAAGCGGCGGCCTGGCTGGCCCGGCCGCGGTGCATTGCCGCCGCGGTGCCAGTTGTGCACAAAGATGCGACCAAAGCGGCGGTATTCGTCGAGCCACAAGGCGTTGCCGTAGCGGCGGAACTGCGGGTCGGGCGACGTAGTGGTGCGCGTGGCCCACTCGCGGCCACCGTCGAAGAGGTCGCCGAGCAGGAAGAGTGTGTCCGGGCGCAGGCGCGTCTGCAGGCGCGTGTAGGCGCGGCGCATGTAGGCATCGGTGTAGCGGTACGCGAGCGGGTTCAGCGGCCACGGGCGGCCGGGATAGGTGTGCGGGTCGATGAGCTGGGGGTCGGCGATGAGGAGCAGGCGATGGGCGTTGGCGTCGGTCTCCCACGCCTCCCACCGGTCCCAGTGGCAGGCGTCGACGGCGCCGTCAAACACGCCCCGTTCACCCCAGTACAGGACCACCGCCCACAGCAGCACCAGGGCATTTGCCAGCGTGGCCAGTCTCCGGAAGCCCCCAAAGTGCCGTCGGCAGTAGGCCAACAGCGCCCTCGCCTGCCGCCACGCCTGCTGCCCGAGGCCTTCGGGCTCGGCGTAGGCGCCCACGGGAATGCCATAGTCGTCGTACGTCGTCATGGTCGGACGAGAAGGCGCCCCAGTCGTTTGCACTGCATTGTTGTCGTTAGGCCCGACGTTGGGCGCCTCGTGGATCCGCTTGGTGGGATAACGGGTGGGGGGTTGGCCATAGTCAGTTGGGCGGTGGTCGTTTGCGTCGACGCGGACTGCCAAGAACCGTCCGTTTCACGTTAGGAGAGAGAAGCGGCGGCTCGGTAGTGGCAACAGCCGCGACTCCAACCCCTTCACTGCCAAGCCCTCTCCAATCCCATCTCACGAGAACAGGTGGCCCGTATTATTCAACAGACTCCTACCTATGCACTGAGCTACAAAATCTCGCTGTCGCCACACACAACCACTGCCAAGCGCCCTCAGTACTCCAGCGTCACCTTCTGCCCCTTGACACGCCCAATCACAATCTCCGGTGCATACTTGGGAATCACCTCGTCGTCGTGCAGCATCTCAAACTCCTCCGACGCGTCCTTGCCCATGTGACTGAAGAGCGCCTGTGGGCCCCCCGGGTGCTCGTCCGTCCAGTGGGTCACGTCCATGACTATGCCCTTGACCGCGATCCACAGGTCGTTCTTCTGATTGTGCTTTGCGATTTCCTCGAGCGAAAACTCCTTATCCGGCACGGTAAAGTTCTTGACCTCGTTGGGCTTGCTGACCTTGCCGGGATCCGACGAGTCGGCGCCGCTCTTGAGGACGGGCGCTGCCGAGAATTGCTTTTGCTGCTGCACTGGGTCAGACCCGCCGCTCGATGCGGCGCCGCTGCCAACGCCGCTGCCCCACTCCACAGACACTTTTCCAGGCTGCGAGGGGTCGATGTGCAGAGAGATTTGTCCAAGCCGCGATACAGCCGCGCCACCCGCGTTGTTGAGCGCTTGTTGGAACAGGTACTTGGAGGCCGAGTCACCGGCAACGCGCCCGTAGACAACGCAGCCGAGCAGTGATGAGCCTCCCAGACGGTTGGCTCCGTGCACACCACCAGCAAGCTCACCACACACATAGAGACCCTCGAATGGTTCGCCGTTCGAGTTCAAGCATTGAGCCTGGTCGTTGATCTCTATACCGCCCATGGTGAAATGAAGCACCGGCTCCATGTGGGCCACGTGGAACGTGTCGTTGATGTCAAAGGGCAGGTTGTGGAAGTACTTCTTGCCCCATACATCCTTCTTCTCTCCTTTGGCAATGGCGTTGTAGCTCTTGAACTCGGCTTGGAGATCCTTGTCGCTGACGCCAATTTCCTTGGCCAACTCGACGCCACTCATCTTCTTCATCAGACCGCGGCCAGAGTAATGTCTTGTGTGGAAGTCGAGAATGTTGGAGGCCTTGGAGTTGAGCACGAGGCGGATTGGCCAGTTGCCCTTCTCCTTCTCTTCCCACATCTTTCCGGAAACGTAGTCACGGTGACCGAGATCGTCACAGAACCGCTTGCCCTTGCTGTTGAGCAAAATCCCGCCCTCGCCACGAAGAGCTGTATGGGGTCAGTCGATACGTTGACCTGCGAAGTTGCTGATACATACCTTCGGCAGCCAGGAACTTGGTCTTTGCGGTTGGGTCCTTGGGATCAACAAGACCAGTAGGATGAACTTGGACTTTGTCCATGTCAATACCATTAGCGCCAATCTTCATCAGCATCTTGTGGCCGTCACCCGTGGCATGGGCACCATTGGTTGTCGACAAGTTGAAGGTGTCTGGCCTGTGCTTCTTCAGAAGCGAGTCCTCTGTGAAGTCGGCAGCATAGCCACCGGTCGCGAGAATGACTGGGCCCTCTAGTGTCGTCTCCTCGTTGTTGAAGAGGTATGTGACACCAGTGGCGCGGTTGCCCTCGGTGTTGACCTTGAGGACCTTGGCCTTCTTGACGAGCTGCACGCGCTCTGGCTCGGCCTCGGCCAGCTCCTCGAATCGCTGCATCAGCGCATAGGTAATGGCCATGCCGGGGAACTTGGCGTCGTGGCCACGGTGCGTCCGGGGCTGGGAGTGACCACTAGGTCGAATGTCAGTTTTCTGCTCAACTGGAATCAATACACGGGCCAACAACATACCCCAACCGCGAAACGAGCGTCAAGTCGAGGTTGAACACATCCATCAGCCACTCAACGGCGGCGGCCGACTTGTAGGTGAGGACCTTGATCAGATCCGGCCGCGCCTTGTCTCGCGCAGACTTGAGTGTGTCATCGTAAAACTGCTTGACGCTGTCGCCAATCTGGTGGTCTACTTGTGTCCTTGTGAGGGCACCGTTGATTCCGGATGTGGCCTTGGTGGAGTTGCCTCCCATAAAGTCTACCCAGGTCAGCCTCGGATCAAAGACGTTCGGGCCCGGGGCGACAGACTGTTCTTGTCGAGGAGCACTACATTGCCGCCGGCAAGATAGATGGTGTGAGCAGCGCTCAGGCCGGACACTGTCGCCGTGATTAGCCACCGTCCTCATGGGGCGTGGTCCAAGAGAGATTGCTTACAGCCAGCGCCAACGACGATGACCCTTTGTGGCATGGTGATGGAATGGGGTATCTGGGGAAAGGGGATGGAAAGTAGAGATGGGGTCGGTCTAGTGAGGTGTGGGGAAAGGGCAGGCTGACAGACAGTCTTTATTCCAAGCTGGCAGATCACACTGGTTCGGCCGGTGTCGTGAGTCGCCAACTTGAGCCTCGGAACTTGGGTGGAGAATGCGCTAGCTCAAGCCCGGGGGCGCTGCAGCGGCCTCGTCCAATCACACGCCTGGCGTTTGTACTATGGGCGCAGCGCAGCATGTGAAGGCGCTCAGCTCGATTCGCGTGCACATGACCCGCTGCAGGGCCGGCCGGCTGTTCACCCATGGCGGAGGCGTCGTCGAAACGGCGTGGTTGGCAGGCATGTGAAGAGTCGGTGCACTCCCTCACGGCAGGGGGTTAAGATGCCGAGGTCGATGTTGTCGTGCTGCAGGTACTCTGGACGGGGTTACTTTGACCCTTCATATACGACGTAGGATCCGCCGTGGGGATGTGATAGTAGGTACAGAGCAGCAGTACGTATTGGCACCCCCCTTTCTCTCCAACCCAGCCTCAACCCTACCGCTCGCATGGACCGGGTCTCGGCCAGGCTACATGACATGTCTACGCGTTTCCTGTGTCTCTTCTTCAGTGGCAAGCCACCGTCTTCGTACTCGATGACTGGCTGAACATCAAGTACCCCATAAACGCCCCCACCGCCACGGCCAGCATAATCCAACCGTTGTATGTCATGAACAGTAGCCTACCCACCATCAATCATGGACCCTTGACGAAGAACGAGCGCTGTGCAGACTTACATGATGAAGAACGAGTAAAAGACCTGCACCGCATACAGCACTGCCTTGACCATCCTCTGCTGCTGCTCCGCTTTCCCACCGTTTCGTCCTGCAGGGCCAAGTAATGAGCTCGATTCATCTGCGCCGTCTTTTGTGTTCGCGCTGCTCTCAGCCAAGGTTCACAGGGCACAGGTGACGGAGAAGACGAGTGGAGGACACAGGCCCAGCCAGTCTCCATCCAGGCCCGTCTGTGTCCACGAGATCATTTGCTGCCCAGGGAAAGGCTGATCAACTCACCTCTTATATCCCCACCCCGTCGCCCCTCAGCCGCGCCCTGGGCGTATGCCTCGTACCGTCGGGACATCTCGCGGACCGCTTCGTAACCAGCCGTGAGCAGGATGATGGCGATGAGGGAGACGATCAGGGAGATGGTGCCGTCGATGCGCCAGCCGCGGAACACGATGCAGAGGTTGGTCGTGTCCCATGTAAACAGCATCTACCGAAGAAGCCTTGTCAGCGACACACTCGAGACGCTGGGGACGAGTGGAGAGCGAGGCCGTACGTTCATATTGCACGTTGGCGCGTCACCGCCCATGCCTGGCATTCCGGGCATGCTGTGGTCGCCGTGGTCCATGTGGCCGTGGTCCATTGGTGAGTGCGCCATCGTGCACGGCTATTGCAGACGCTGTTTTAGGGATCCGTGTCGGGTGAAGACAAGACATGGCTGACCCAATGCACGCAACCTGGGTAGCTGTAACGCGTCGCACGGGCCGGCGCGCTCATTGCGGGGTTGAGCAGGTTACGCTCACTTCTCCCTCTGCCCCCGCATGCTCTGGTGCCTACTACCCTAGTGACTACTGTAAGCAGGTACCGATCCTAGACAGCACACACATGACACATGAATTTCCGGGGCTGTGACGGGCATCAAGAGTAGTCGATTCGTCATGACATAGAGCATAAAAGGCCCTGAATTTACGGTTTCCATACAACCGGTATAAAACACACCACGCGCTTCTGCCGCGAACGCCCGCTGCATCGCATCGCCACTTCACCATGCCACAGTCATGGAGCCCACTTGGACCGCCGTTGAACATTCAGAAATGGCACGTATCAATCCAGAAGCCAAGCGCAACGCTACGTCCCATGCGTGTCCACTGACCTCACGTTCCAGGGTCGCCGAAAACTCCCACATGCTCAAGCCCCCAATCAATAACTACTGTGTGTATAACGACGAGGCAACCGTCATGATTGTCGGCGGCCCCAACGAACGAACAGACTACCACATCAACGAGACGCCCGAGTGGTTCTACCAGTACAAGGGCCCCATGCTGTTAAAAGTCGTAGATCAGGCTCAGCCAGCCGGCCAGCAATTCCGCGATATTCACATTCACGAAGGCGACATGTTTCTCCTGCCGTCCAATACGCCGCATAACCCGGTGCGCTTCAAGGACACCGTCGGCGTGGTCGTGGAGCAGAAACGGCCACGGGGCAGTCTGGATCGTCTGCGGTGGTACTGTCAGAGTTGCGAGGACCAGGTGCACGAAGTTTCGTTTCACTGTACGGATCTGGGGACGCAAATCAAGGAAGCCGTGAATGCGTTCAAGGCCGATCATGAAGCGAGGACATGCAAGAATTGCGGGACGCTTTGCGATACGGCGCCACAGAAGAAGGCGTAGACTCTTTTGCTGCAAGACCTGCCGGCGCTGCGTGTCCCTTGTGCGGCGAGTAAGTCACAGACCTTTCCACATGGTCTTTGTAACGTGATCGGGTTTCTTTCGGCTGGGCTTCACTAGACCCAGGTATTTCAATTCAG
>Ga0182210_1000195_pt1 | contig 13642 bp, 18 predicted proteins | sample G5R1MG_19_FD_129670 | JGI IMG/M metagenome (GOLD analysis project Ga0182210, IMG submission 129670) | Switchgrass phyllosphere microbial communities from Michigan, USA - G5R1_MAIN_03OCT2016_LD1 MG | ecosystem: Host-associated > Plants > Phyllosphere > Phylloplane/Leaf | place: USA: Michigan... | reverse complement strand
GCCCGGCTTCTACGTGGTCCACTGCACAAACCGACTATCGACTGATCAGTGGCCCGGTAAGCAAAATGATAGGCAGACTAGGTGTCCTACGGTCTAAATTTAATGCGTACCATTTACACCCACCATGCGGGCCAAAGTTTTGCGTGGCTACGTGGCTCTGGTCCTCCTGGGGCTATATCTATTGAATGTGTTTCGTGGCGCCTCCAGCAACTCAGGATTTTTCCTTTGTCGTATACTTATAAGCCGATTAACGGTCCACTTATCTTGGAAGTGTCGGTGTGCAAATTTCTTGCATGAATATGCTTACACAAGCTAGCATAAGTTACGGTTGTCAATGGCACTGTAGGCTTTACGAATACGAATTGGTCGCAGCATCACACGCCGCATCGTGCATCAGCGCGGAGTAGGTAAGCATCCGCGGCATGTTGCGGTAATCCTGGTCACACGCGTCCCAGGTAAACTGCTGTGCCACCCTCAAATCTATTCATCAGACTACATTCCACAGCAACATGCTTTTGCTGCTTCGTTTTGGTACCATGGCAGCCATCATCGCTACTACCTCACTAAGATCACGGGCGCGATCGACCAGGATATCAGGCGATGAGCCCAGGCAGCGGTAGCACGCGAGCGGAATAAGACTGCCTGTAAGTTCGTCCGTAACTTCAGAGGCCCAAAGATAGAGTCCCTCGCTGATACCATCCATTTTGACCTCAAGCATCCGGGACTTTGCCTCCCACCAAGTAAAACCACACATCATTTCCCTCCCTTAAAATCTTTCTACCATAAACATCCACCAGCATATCCCGACGAAAGAAACACCTCATGCCCGCCCTGCATGTCTACACCGAGCGCGACAACACTTCCAAAAGCCGGTGGCCCTGGAAGACCGCCGCATGCCCGCTCTCAGCCCTCCAGCTCCACGGCTAAGCCTTCAACATGACATTCGCCTCGCATCCCCACACCAAACACACGCTCTTCCACTTCCTCCCCGCCTACGAGATCCTCTTCTCTCTCGCCCTCCCCATGCCGCTATCATCGGTGCCGCTGCAGGTCCCTGATCCAGAGCCCCTGTTCGACCAGCCCATTGCCGAGCTCAAGCGTCATGATTGGAATACCATGCTCGCAAGCTGCTCTCCGAATGCGCTCGCGCAGTGGCTCAGTGCCTGCTGGCGCATCAGCGGGTACGAGTTGAGCGCCGACACGGTTTGCGAGCGCTTGACGAAGAATGGAAGTGTCTCGTTCAGAGGCTTGAGCGATGCCACCGAGGGCGCGTTTTCGCGGTGGCAGAGCTCTCTGATGCGGGTTCTTAGGCGGTGGGCTGAAGTGTTTGTGTGGTGGATTTTGTGCAGTAGGCGTTGGGGGTGGAGTCCTGCCGAAACCAGTCAAAGGGAATATTTTGCTCGGCCATGGCAAGTTAGTCACTCCAAGGCAAATTCTAGCACGCTATCTTGCGCTACACAGTAGAAGCCCAGTAGCCCCACAGCCCGCGAAACAATCTACAATGATCTTCTAAAAAAGTATATATTGGTTGCTCATAGCCAATCCTCCATTCAATGAGAATAACACAAGCTGTCTGGCGCAGAGGAAGCGCGCGGGGCTCATAACCCTGAGGACGCAAGATCGAAACTTGCGACAGCTATAAATTCTTTTTTTGCTCTTTCGACCATCTCAAAATTTCGTTTACGATCTCGCCTCTTTCAACATTAGAAGAGCAATTTTCACCTTTATGTGGACTGCGTGTTGAAGTGAAACAATGGGTGATTGATTTTTTACAAAGCGGACTGTACAATCCGCCAGAGGGCACGGGATACATGACCAATGCGAAGGCCCTCAAGCCAAGTTTTTTATGTGCACATTGTCAAAGCACATGTACAAGTAGTCTCTTATTTGTTGTCGGTAGTTGCAGGCATCATGCGTTTATACGCTCAACCCATACGCCATGCGCTATGCAGACATCGCCAATAAGCTATGAAGTGGTATCCGCGACAGATTCATCCTGGGACGCCAACCGTCAATTGGAAGCAACAGATTGGGGCCTATTTTACCAAGGCGAGACTGGTGAATAGTGTAGAAATCAGACACAAGTAGATTGAAAGCGCGAGCCAAATAGAAACCGAGTAAACTTGACCACATGAAGCCTGTGTTTCCTTCGGTGGAGCATATCGATGGCGTGATAGTAATGACTGAACGGGAATCAATACATTCGATCACTACTGAGGCCTCCAACGCCCATGGCCGTGCCAAAAAAGTTGCCCTCACCACCACCATAACCGGATATGCCGCTACTTATGCCACCCATACGGCCCTTGCTCGAGGATTTGCCGTTTTCAAGGATTTGGCTTAAACTCCCGAGGTCTCGAGCCGCAGATACTGAATTTGTGATCGAAGAGAGGAGGTTGACGAGCTGAACATCAGAAGCCTCCTGTTGTGATTCGAGGTTGAAGGCATCCGAATCCGGTGGTGCGAGAATATTAATGCGGGCAAGCATGGCTGATACGCTGCGAAGAATCGGGTAATTAAGTGGTAATCCCGTTTGAGTATCTCCAGACGGGGTTACTGGTAGCGTGGGATCTGATAGATAAGATGGTGGGAGTGCGTCGAGATAGGCTCGGAGGAGGTGTATGCGGCGACTCAGCATACGGATGGCGTTTATTTTCGCTGTAAGGGAGGAAAGTACTATATTTGTCAATGTGTGATCGACAGACCTCAACTCCTCGTGTCTGCTTACTTTCTTCATCCTCTGCTGTAATGGCCATCGACTCATCGAATGCAGAATCATGCTCCCGATCTTTCTCTCTTTCTTTCTGCTTGCCTCGATTTATACGAATACCGCCAGGGAACTCTTCAGCGGTTACAGCATCGACTTGGGGGGTACTAGAGCTTCCAGATAAGCCTTCCACTGCCGTCGCATTGCCTCCTCCGCGTGCGACAAAGTCGACAGAAATCATCTCAGCCTCGCCAGTCTCGATGGAATATACAAGCTCTCGAAATTTTGTAGATTTTGCTTGTGCTGCGCCGTCAATATCCATAGCCTTTCCGTTGGGCTCACTTGTGGTCGTCACAGACACCGACTCGTAGAGAGTGAGGGGCAGCTTGCCAGCAGCCGTCGCTTCGGAAAATGCTCTTTCCGGGTGAAATAGTAAAAGCAGCGGTGATTCGGTGTAGAGTCTCGATATACACGAGTGGATAGGGAGGATGTGAGGTTCAGGGCCCGAAATCGAGCCGAGAGTGAACCAGCCTACTAGGTCAAGTGGCGGTTGTTTGTGTACGTCCTTGACTAGCAAATGTAAGCTCCACAACATGCAATTACAGCCCGTGGGAACTCATAATAGGGTGTTGGTACTCACAGTCTTCAAGCCGCTTGCTAAACCATTCATCATCGAGCATTACATCTCCATGAGTATTCATCTCGAGCTTTGCTTGAAAAGCGACTTCCATTGTGACGTTCTGGCCATCTTGAGCACCTAATATAGCCCCCACGATGGGACCTGTCTGCTGGCGAAGTGTGTGGCGCGTAATGCAGTCCGATATAGTAAGGAGTACCAACGGATGCAATTGTACGGAAGGCGAACCATCAGATGCCCGTGTGGTGGAGATGAGTGGGTTCTGTGAAGCCACCACCATGCTTGCGACTGGCGGTTCGATCGATCTCCCTTCTTCCTACAGGTAGACCAGGCGAAATGATTGCCTGTTGATGAGTAGCTGGGGGTTGACGTCGATGGAAGGCAATCACGTTGGAAGTGGTGGGGTGCGGAGCTAGCTACCAGGATCAGGCTGCGGGTCACTAACTACCCTGTGGCTCACGTGATAGCGCGTTGCGACTTCCTCTTACCTTCCACGCGAAGGGCCGTCCTTTTTGCAGATGTCGCCGCGGATTCACGCGCAGTCGCATCGCCTACACAATGTAACGGCCATAAATATGACCGATTACCCAACTCATGGGAGCATCTGACCTTGAACCACCCTTCTTTCGCAGCCATTTCTAAAGACGGCTCTTACTCTTGCACACCAACCCCTGCTCCTCCAACCATTGACGAATAATGTTATTTGCTTCCTCTGGCTTCTGCGTCAAGGCCTAATGAGTGGCTGCAGCCTCACCACGAGTCAAATTCGGAATCAATGTGCCCATATTTTCCGACATCTCCGACTTGAGCACAAAATCATATGTAGCCCGAATAAACAGAACAGGCTGCTGTATCACTTTTTTTATCAAGAAGCGCTTGGTCTTCCTCCCAATTGGTACAATCCTGGCGGTACCAATGCACTATGGCACATGTTAGTCATGCAGCTCGAGCTCGTAAATGGGCAGCCAAACAGACGTACAAGTAGGGTGAATCCCATGCTTGCTGTACTCTTTGACGTAGTAATCGAGGACCTGCATCATTTGTCAGCCCGGAATCACCTTCTTTGAAACAGGCCGTTGCGGAGAACAGGATAATATCTATAGACAAGGGACCTTTTGGTATCGAGCCTCTGCACTCGTGGGTGGCGTATTGCCGTCTCACAATACATACTTTGCCCTTTATGAGTCGACTTTCTACCATCTTGGGTAAATTTTCAATAATCAAGCCTTTTTCCGGATCAAATTCAAGTTCGCCGTTGGGTCCCCGAGCCCCATACACACCCTTCAGGAACTGTCTGAGTGACTGTTCATCCTTGACGCTCTTTTCTACCTCACCAGAAGCGAGATGTAGCTGGTATGCGAACTGGGGTAGCGGGCCCCTGACGAGATCTTCCGTGGACATGAACTTGTTGCGTGGTGCAATATAAGGAGCTATAGCCTGATCAACATACGGATACGGAGGATCTGCGGCAGTTAGGGGAATCTTACTACAGATGGAGAACATGTGGGTCACTAGGTCGGATACCACGCTGCCGCTCGCCATACAACAACGCCCCCCCTGGCAGACTGTCAGCGAATGTTGACAAACACAATGATCATAAACATAGCGACTTTGTGTTTGCCGAAGTTGATCACTGATCGACCTACCAGTCATGGCCGCCAAGCACAATAGTCTTAGATCCTATTTCCTTTGCCAGCGCTGCAATTCCATCTAATGCTCTCTTGATTCCATACAGACTGATAGAGTTCGGGGGCACCTGAGGGGCATCCTATTCTCAATGCTTAGTGCGATTGTGAAAACAAATCATATTAGCAACGCCATACTGTACCGCCATAGCCTATCATATCAGGCGCCACGACTCTAAGCCCCAGGTCAACCAAATGAGGAATCTGATACCGCTATCCCATCGACAAATCAGGCCATCCATGAATCTGTATTCCGTTTTAGCGCTCATTATTGTACTTATCAAACAGGCACTGCTACAGCCTTGGCTATATTCACCTAGTGGATTGCTAATACACGTACCAAAAACACAGTATTATTCCATGTCCCAGAATTGGGCTCTGCATAGAGATAATGATAGGTGTAACCATTGAGTAGTGCTGTCTTGTGCTGAACACGCGAGTCTGACTCTAGATCGATTGGCTTGGCGAACATGGTTATTTGAAAAGCGACAGTTGCTGAAAAATTATCGCCAAGTTACTCGAGCAAGGTTAATAAGGGTTGATATTGTGGGTTTATTGGCTAACGAGGTTGCGTGTAAGAAGCGTTTAGTAAAGGCTGCAGCTTTACTCGATATGTTTTCAATGTATGTACTAGGTATGCGTGATAGAACCCACTTGGGGTTTGCATCTTAGCCTGAGGTAACTAGACTCTGCATTTCAAAGCGGGGTGCCGGAGCGATTGTCAGCCAATGTAAGGGCGTCGCCATTAGGAAAAAAATTCAGACTAAGATTAAGAGCAAGAAGGGTATATACTATTCGATCATTCTATCTGTTAATTAATAGATTACTGCAAGTCCTCTTAGATATACTACTGCAATGAGGGTTAACACAAAGGTCTTACAGCAGTGTTACTATAGGTACAGTCTGGGACACGTTACTCACGAAAGGCTGAATATACACAGCCATGGAGTCATAGTAATTATACTACTGGCACTGTTGAGTATACAACATGGTGTAGCATAGATTTTTCAATGATGTAATTGTTGCATGCATCTCCATACCCTTCTATCCAGAGACATCCAATACGACACATGCGACTCAAATATGCTTTGTGATACCTACTTATGTCCGGATGTAGATAGCCCAAAAATGCAGAGTGAGGCGATGATATTCGCCTTACCAGAAGTTATTTTTTGCCAGCGCTTGCGGACGTGCTCTTGTATATTCACTGGCTGGGGATAGCACGAATGGACCTTGCACACGGGATCTAATTTACCAAGTCCCGCTGGTTACACCGTATCCTTATTATCGTGCTGTCATACCTTTTTCCAAGAGATAGAAGAGGTCAAACCGGCTGTCTATCGTAACAGGTGGGTTTGTGATGCATGGTTAGGCTTTCATAGAAAGGTTGACCAGGGTCTCTGTCCAGCTATGTATGGGCTGTAGTGATGCAGAGCATATATCCTGGCACTGGATGCAGTTATGCTAACAGGATTGACTGCTATGATTCGAGAGATAGCGAACCAGCAAGCAGGCTATTAGCCGAGAATACAATCGAAGAGAGCACGTTTATCTTCAGTAAATGACGGTATCTTCTGCGGCTTCTTCGACAACATCTTCTCCATTTTCGTCATCGTCGTCCTTATGAGAATCCTCAATGGTCGCTTCATGGCTTGGCATGTCAGTGATCTGTTCGACTTCTACATCGTGCTCCATTCTCGTCGCTTCGATTCCAGGACCGTGATCAAGATCGTCTTTCATTTCCAGGTCCTTGGGAGAGTGTGCGCCACCATTAGTCCCACCATTCGCTATGGGTAGATCTTGTTGCATGTCCACATTGCTGTCCTGACCAGTATTCGAATCATCTCCATCACGACTATTCTGTCCACATAAAATCCGCTTCCCCATAGTGCCCTGCTGTTGACGGGTGTCGTATTCTTCCACTTCGCGCTTTATTGTCTCCTCAGCCTCGGCTATTTGATTTTGAATGCGATCATCTTCGTTATGTGTGGTTTCCCATGGCTGGTAATACTGGAAAGGGAGTTAATGACGCCACGCTACATGCAAAATTACTACAGCGGACCTACAAGACGAGGTTCTGTCTCTGTCCGGAGGAAGTTGGCCATGGCTCGTAGACTATCGTGTCGCGTTCGCATCTAATTACGCTGAGTAATCGTTCGGACATGTAACCGTGCCGGAGATCCTACCGATGCCCGTTCGAACTGCATCTGCTCTATCCAGCGCTGCTCTTTGCGCCTGGTTATGCGCTCGGCCTTCCTCTGTTCACTCTCTTCATCCTGCTGCCTCCGCTGAGCCTGTTGTCGTTTCTCGATTTCAAACCGGCGTTTCTGTGCTGCACTGGCAGAATTCTGTGATAATGCTCCCAGGGCAGCACCAAACAGTCTGCGTTCTCTCCCTCGTTCAGGGCGCACAGGAACAGCAGGCTTTACCGGTTCCTCGGTGTTGCGAGTATCCGAATCACCTTCGAGACGTGGTCTTTTGCCATTATTGTCTGAAGCGGAGGATTGCCGTCGTTTGTGACTTGATGGCGAGGCTGGTGCTACGAGTTCGTCGGGCAAGATTACAGCGGACGCAATCGGGCCGTGCATTGCAATACTAACGTGTTAAAGTAGAGAAGACTATGACGCCCTGAAAAAATGGGGTTGGATGGCTGCAGTTACGTAGAGGTCACGTTTTTCTTGTAGCTAGTATGGCGGAGTAGTCGGCAAGTGAGGAGACTCGAGTAGGGTTTGCACATTACATAAGCTCGGTGGTCCGCAAATCGAACCGCCAACAACCACAGCCACAACACCGCACGTCCTCTACACCCACATCCCTCACTACACCCAACATGTCTCGCCACCATCCGTAAGTCTTGTACTATCTCTCCATATCCCCATGAATTTTCTCTAAAAATCCCAGCGATCTTGTCATGTGCCGCAAGCAATCCGGCATTTCTATCGGTCGCCTGTGTGACAAATGCGACGGCAAATGCCCCGTCTGCGATTCCTACGTGCGACCCACCACCCTTGCTCGTATCTGCGACGAATGCTCCTTCGGAAACTACCAGAATAAGTGCGTTGTGTGCGGCGGCGAGGGCATCTCCGACGCCTTCTACTGCTTCGAGTGCACGCGGCTGGAGAAGGATAGAGACGGGTGTCCGAAGATTATCAACCTGGGAAGTTCCAGGACGGATTTATTTTACCAGAAAAAGAACTTCAGAAATCACTAGCACGGGGACATGAAACGATCAGGCGCAGTCTCCATGACGTTTTAGGAGCGATACTGCATAATCTGACATTTCACGAATTGTGGAATACCTGCCGAGTCTGAAATTTACACCGCGTTTTGATTGGTAGAATACTCACCCTCCGCTGCCTACAAATCCCTGGCTGACGCTTTAAAGATACCCTGAGTGACATGGCCACAGCACTGTACGCTCGCATCGTATTCCAACCCTCAACCTTTTGCAAGTCGGCTCTATACGCTCATGATACTGTAATGGCAGCCGCACTTGATTTCCCATACTAGCATCATGTTACTCACCAGCGTCTTCTCCCTCAAACTGCCAATACTCGTCTCCTGCCTGTCACTGCGCAACACAACCCTAATCGCGATTACTCCTTTCATCTCCTCCTCCGCCATCCCACGACTCCTAACCGTCGTCTTTGAAACGCCCTTGCAAGCACTATCTGATACAGACACTTCACGGTCTCGCTCCGGGGCTGCGCGTTTAATCAGACCGATTGTGATGCGTATCCCTTGGATAATTAACGCTGAGCTGTATGCGAAATACGAGCCGTTTTGCTTACTATATATCACAGCTTCAAGCTTGGGGACAGGAGTGTCAGTGCGGCTCTTATTTCTCAATTGGATTTGAGAGCAGGTTATGATTCTCCCATGTCGATGTTTTACGTATAACAAGCGTTACTACTATGTATGTGTATTCACAAGGGTATTCCGAGAGGCAACAATAAGAAGACCACTGCACCGAACGAGCCGTCCTGTTATATCACACCACATGGGCTTGTGTAAACCTTTCTAGCACGTACTCTCTGTACTTGATATGCTGTCCTGCTCCGAGGCAATCATGTCCCACTTTTCTGCCCCATGTAGTCTTTGATCAAGTAAGCCCCATAGTCGAGAAGGATGGTTCACACGTAATGTGAAAGACCGCAAGTCACCTTACAAGATGCAGACAGGGCTAAATACAATGTTGATTAATGAGTTTGGCTTTGTTGGAAAGCGATGCCATTCACCGCGGGCTACCATAGCTTGTTCGGTAATGGAAATGTATTGAGTCGTATTACTCGAATCGAGCTATGATGCGTGCCATGAGAGAGCGGTACAGATGTTTCTTCCAATGTCGGCTCGATCAACGATATATCAACAAACTTAATTCACCAAAACGCCTGCCAACCGCAGCTACTTCACGGAAAAGTGTGCAAATGATGAGAAACAACGACTAGTCAGCCATACTGAAAATGATGAGCATCTAGTCTTAGGACAAAAGGAAAAGGAGACAGCGTGGACGTTATCAAACGCCCATGGTAAAGTCGTGTTCTATGCCAGGTGTGACGCTGCCTCATGTTTAGTTTTTGTAATCCCAGTCAAGGATTGGAGTCTCTTCTCACCTAGCCATAAACTTCAAAAATACAACGAGGTATTGATCCACTCGGATCGCTACGTCGTCATCGCCGCCTTCACTTAGAACCTCCCAGTCGTCTTTCCCTTCATCACCCTCTTTGCTTTTTGTCTGCTGGGTAAGCTTGAGTAGCCGAGTGTCGTCCACGAGACCCTCCATGCCACTATCAATCTTGCTGACGTTCTTCCCTGCCTTGAGCTTGGTGAGACGCAGCTTCAAAGCGGCGTCAGCACGATCCAACAGCACCTTCATGACTGAAGCGTGTTTACAGGGATGCACAGATGCAGTCTTCAGGGCGTGTTCAAAGAGGGGAAAGTCTTCGATGGTAACGGTCTTGTCCTTGTAGTCTCCGACAATGTCTTCCATCATCTCTTGTGGCTTTAGCGGTACGGAAGTAGAACCATAGCCAGAGAGATATAGTCGCGGCGTTCGGTAGTGGGCCGAGTATGTGATGTAGAGTGTGTATGTTCGCAAGGGACTGCTACCTATCAGTGGGGTTGACTTCAAGACAGGCCATGTCCTCGGTTCATTCGCCAAGAAAACTCACGCTTTGGTGTTTGAGCCGGCCTGAGGATCTCTTATTATAGCCTCGTCGTCGTCCTCATCGTCCTCCATGTCTGGAATCTCGTCGTCCTCTTCGGCTGCCCCAAGGTTGCCGCTTTCGTCGACAGTCCTGACGTCGCGCACCTTTGCCTCCTGGCTTGCCGCCATTCCCCCAGTGCGGAGCCAGCCATCATTGTCTGTGGTACCTTCACCAACAGCAAAGCCATCGCGGACAATCGTCTCATCCTGGCCAGCCTCGCCGGCGAAATTGTCATCTAATCGGCGGTGGCAGGGCACACCACGCGTCACCAGGAATTGCTTGCCGTCGGGAAGATAGGCGACACGTTTTGCAGGCGACGACGCGTCGGCCCACTGCCAAGAAGGGAACTTGAAAACAAGGAAGTCTCCCGCGAGAACAAATTCCTCGGGAGTGATTTGGCCCGTCTCGCGGAAGGTCGATGTGTGGCTGACGGCAGCGGTCCGCTCACGGAAGGTGTCTATATACGATCGGACGAAGTTGTAGGCCATGTTGACTTGTGCAGAAGGGCTAAGTGGCAGCGATGTGGGATTTTGGAAGGCAATATGACTGGACTGTGTGATGTCGCTCAGGTGGTGCTGAAGCAGCTTGGTCACGGTACCGGGGTTCGGGGGCGGGGAGGGCCATGTGAGAGCTCCAGCCACAGTAGCCACCAGCCACAGCAGCCTCCAGCCACAGCAGCAGTAATTACGTCATATACCTGAGAACCGTCTCCTCTTCAACGCGAAATGATCCTGTCTGCATTTCTGAATAGTTATGATGGCGCTAACCGTTTTTTATATCACCACGCGAGCCTGCTGCTGAAAAATTTATGCGAACACCCGCCAGTGATGACTCTTCTGAAGGGGAAAGAATATGTTGTGATGAGGTTATCAGAATGACGCGGGGAATTGGATTGGGAGGCGCTGGAGATCCGTGAATTCACCACCGTTTTTGTCTCGTGTGACTTCTTCAGACGAAATACTAATATATACAGGTAAAGCTACCTACCTTGTATGGTAGGTATTGCAGAAAGTCGTGGCACATGCAACCAAGGCCTTGAATTACTCTATGATCCTGCGGGAGGAAAAATGTATGCAAATTTTGTAGATGCAGTCGAGCGTATTTGCTTCATAATTCATTCCATTTGAAATTGCTTTGTGACCATGATGCCGCCCGCTTTTGTACTTGACTTGGCTCGCGGTAGGATGCTCTCCGTGCTGCCGTTTGATTGATCAAAAACCGACTTTTTATTATTGCCTTGGGGTTGAATTTCTGAATGGACACCGGTCACTCCATTGGTACTATGAGTCCCCAGCGTTGCCATGGTGAAATTTCCCCCGTCATTTAGTCGATAGGGGTTATGATGTCCATCGTTCGTTCCATGGGTGGCTCTGTGAAAGCTGCGTATGGTACTGCGCATGGTGTCAAAGAATTTGTTGAAGAGTGGTTTTAGGGCTGGAAGTGATGCGGCGATGATTCCCGTGTCTAGCTCTATAAAGCTCCAAATAGCGTACGAGTCGTGAATCAACGGCTCCGGGTTCTTGGAATCGCGCATCGTATTTTGACGAATAATGCCAGCAACTGCTGCGAACAAACCGAGGGACAAGATAAGGACGAGTGTGAGACGCGTGCGCAGTGGTATTTGGAGCTTCCAAATGAGGGGTATTGGCAAAAGTGCGAGGAGGAAGTCCGTGAGGATATTGATTACTGCGTAGAATTTAGTACAGTATTGTAGATGGGGAACGAGAGCATGCTCACTGCCATTGAACAGGCCAATCTTCATAAAGGTCGGACTGCTCATACACCTGGCATGACCCGTTCCCAGTGGTGGGGGCCGTAGTCGGATGTCCCAGGCTGCTGTTATAGGGATGCATTGGAAAACCTGAGATCAGGATTGGTCAAGGGCGACAATTTGGGAACCCCATAAGATAGGACTTACCAGTGTGCCTGTGCAAGCGATGGTGAAGACGGTGAGGAAGCCGATGATGGACCACAGGTACCATGCGTACCTCGGTACAAGACGCATCAGAAGCAGCGAGACTGATATCTTGACTAGAGATATACCGACCACGATGGTTGCCATATGTATCTGGCGTAGCTTGCGTAGCTCTCGATTCCCCTCCTCGTTTAGTACAACGACCACGATGTACTTTCCAACACCAAGAGATATCTCAACGACGTACAATGCGAAGCTTGCCGTGGCAAACAACTATAGTAGGGAGTAAGCGACCACAAGGCTGTGTGTCCTGGGGGTAACTAGTACCATAGCAGCCAGCATAGTCCAGTCATCCCGTCCGACCGACTTGACGACGAATATCCGAGTGTAGCATCGGGCAATCACCACCGCAGCGGCAATAGCAAAGAAAGTTGCAGTGATGCTAACAAGCGTTCCGCCATTATTGTAGGCGAGGATGTTAGGAGGTATAGGCGGTGGAGGAGCAGCCATCGTGATGAAATGGCTGAATGAGGAACATGGGGCAGCGTCGGTGGTTTGCTTAAGCTACCAACCCTTGCTCCCTATATCGGATTTTTCGTACGCGGCGTCGCAAAAAAACAAAACCCTGAACCTGCTGTGCAAGGTGCGCAGGGTCCTTGTGCCCGCGTACCTGGCTGAAGCTATCCCGCCTCAGTGGGGTTGGTTCTGCAGTTAGAGCAGTAGCCAATCTCCAAGAAACGATCTGCCGTGAATGACATGCTTGCGGTGGAAATCGAGGCACATGTCTGTTACTACGTACATAGCTTCTATCTACCTAGTTGCTGTCGTTCCCTGGACCGGATGGAACACCGAGTATGTTCGCGCCGTGCGGCGTCTTCAAGCCGCCCCGTTGCGGTCATCGGCGGGGCATGATGGGATGAATGGCGCTCCCGGCGCAGGGATAGCCCTACACGGCCTACTGCGCCCGAGTGGCAACGCTTGTCCACTCCCGGACGATCCCATGGGTATGTACTGTAGGTATGTACATACGGTACATGTACTATGTATACATACATAGTAGTAGAATCGCAGACCTCTCTTTGCAGTACTGGAGATTTCAACAGTATGCCGGCTCGAGCTTGGTCGAGAATACGTTACAAAAGGCGATTGATTGGAATGGAAGTAGATGTCAGCAACGCCACCTTGGGATACGCAGAAGAGGCACGGGTAGCAGATAGATGGGCAACGTCAATAGTAGATGGTATTGCTGTACCTATCCTGATGGATATGGATAGATGGACGAATCGCTACCCCTTTGGTGTACATACATAGTAGTACGAATCAAATCCCAATATATACATAGTATGTATGTGTGGGCAGAGTCGGGCCGAATACACGCCTACGCGAGACTTGTACGGCCCGTTGCCTGACAGTAGGTACATACCATAGTAGATGGTAGAACAAGTCGTCGACTGCGCGAGAGAACCATGTGCCACCACTTGCCAGCCTTTC
>Ga0182210_1000193_pt1 | contig 13648 bp, 14 predicted proteins | sample G5R1MG_19_FD_129670 | JGI IMG/M metagenome (GOLD analysis project Ga0182210, IMG submission 129670) | Switchgrass phyllosphere microbial communities from Michigan, USA - G5R1_MAIN_03OCT2016_LD1 MG | ecosystem: Host-associated > Plants > Phyllosphere > Phylloplane/Leaf | place: USA: Michigan... | reverse complement strand
TGTACCTACCCTGCATATACGCAACAGGTTTCTCAAGTCTCTCCTCCCTGCATAATTGGAATGATCCAAGGACCGCGATACGTACTACTACTACGTAGGTGGTCGTTATCAGAGCGATAGGGCATCACTCAACAAAATACCCATGTGACGTCAGCGTGCATTTAAAGACTGTTACCTACCACGATGTATTTATGGGGTGGCTAGTTCTCTCGAAAAGAGAATTTAGGGGCTTCCCCAGGATGGATTTCGGAGGATCACTATGGAGGAGCTGTGTGGAACAGTATTGCAAAATGACGAGAATGAGGACTGGTGGTGTGACTCCGCGCTGCGCCACCAAGCCGCACCGCACCGCAGAAACCACGTGGTCTCAGTCATACACACCATCTTGTTGTACTGTTTCTCTGATTTCAAGGTTCATCTCTTCCATACATATCCTTGTGCAGTTCTATACACGATAGTCTTCCCTGAACATCACACGAGGCTGGAAACTCGATAACTAGTTGTTGCCTGGGAGTGTCTTGCAATCCACACTAAAAAGCATCGCCATTGCAGTTACGATGCCGGAATTTGCATGCTAGACAAAACTCACGGTTCCACAATCCCGTACAATTGAGAATGCATCTTCCCAAGATGGCAAGAAGTGGCGTCTCAAGGGCAATATCTCAAAAAGTTCGTGGCCGGGCTATCGGGGCCAATGCTACGGACAGGTTCTAGAGTCACCCGAGACCGTGTGGCACATTACCGGCAAGCGATCGCAGTCTGGTTTATTCCCGTCAACACTGATTATGTTAGGATGGAATTCGATCGACTCGCTTGAAAGTTATGAGAACTCTATTGATCGGACTCTTCAACGTGAGGCCCAGGCAGAATTCTCTTCCTCAACATTGAAATCGCATCGATGCGAAGTTGGCACTAATTCCTGGTTCAACAGGGCAAATCACCTAGGCTTGATCGATGTCTTCTTTCCGTCAAACATTACCTAGGAGGATAAGGAGGCGATCAGCAAACTGAAGGGCCTAAAGTATGTCAGTCGATTATCAGAACACAGTCCATTTCACATTCGTCCATCACGCGGCTGGATATTAGAAACGCAGGAATATGAGGGGCATGCCTCAGTAGTGCTGCGATTCTGGCATTTTTGGGCAGGAAAAGATCGGGAATTGCATCACAGGACAGGCGAGGGTGAAATCACAGAGGAACGTCAGAGAAGAAAAGAGGAGTATTGCAATGTATATCCCCGTTTTTTAAAACGTCTCAAAGATGCGGGAGCGCTCGGAATCCAAGAGTTCCATTTGTCGGGCGAGCCACTCTGGGATTTCTACACGGAATCGAATGAGGAGGAGAGGGATGATTCCGACGATTTTTTCACTCTCTGATACCGGTGTGCCACTTTTGTGAGGGATTGGCTTTCATTTCGAGATAGTAAGACCAGACAAAGAAAACCAAGCTGTCCGGGTTTTTTCTAGCTCGTGAGAATTTTTTGTTTGTGATAAGATTAAGACACTCTAAAGGTTTCGCTGAGAGTCCATTAGTTATATTTCTTATTAGATAATTTTTGGTCGAATTACTTCCTGAGTCAGGGGTGTTTTCGACGCCACTGGTCATGTGGAGAAGTTCGTGAAATAACGTCAATGATCGCGGTGAAGTATCCTGCAAATCAATGCTAATTGCTCGCTTGAAACCGTAAGAAATCAAAATATTGCATCCCTTAGATTGATGGTTTTAATATCGATTATCAAGAATTCATTTGTCCCATTATTGGGCAACTGCGAGCCTGATCAAGAGGGACAGGGGATCGATCGTACTTGGGGCCATATGATCCCACAAAACCCACGCCGCAATTATCAACGGAGACCGAGATCAGAGACACCAAGGATCGACAAAACTACGGAGGATCAATTATGCATGAATGACGACAGAAATAGAAAGAATTCAAATGCTGTTTCGAACGTGTTGTATGATCGGGGCACCCGGGAGGGACTTGAGTACCTTGTTAGACTGCTTGGTGAGCCAGAGGACTTCGCGTATCTGGCTGAGAACACCAGGTTCTACTCGGCAATTTGCCCCTAATAGATCTATATCCACACACAAAAACAAACCCGTCCTATAGTTTCCTTTTCTAGTTTAGCACTTTTTAGTATTTACCCTCCCCCCCCCTGAAATATCGACCCTAGTCGCCGAAATCGAAATTTCAGTGGGGCATTGTGTTACCTCGATTAAATCGAATTTCAACGCATCCTAGGGACTTTTATTTTTATTTTTAATAGAAGTAAGTTCTTAGAGAGAGCTCTAAGATATAATTAAGATTTGAAAGACTACTTTTTTATAAGTTATAATAGAAGGTATCTTGTTCTTGGTCGCACAGATTGCAGGGCTGTGATTTCCGAGCGACTAGGGACCTTACTTCAAGCATAGACTATAGTAAGAAGGCAGTTTTGGGTGGCAGAAGCCGCCCATTCAGTCTTCTTCAAAGCAACCCCCTAATAAGGCACCTAGCCACCGACCTACACTAGGCCTAGAGCCATAGCATAGCTAGTGTTTGCGCTTACCCGGCGGAGCGTACTCCACACGAACGTGCGTTCGCACAACCCAAAAAGTAGAGAACTGGCTATCTGAGGCAGTGCGTCACCACTGTGAGCCCTGAGCGTAGCCCGTCCGCATATCCCCTGGGAGGTAATTAGATAGAACGTTAAACAAATATCAATCAATCAATAAATGTATGATCGGGGCTGAGAATACGGCACAGCACTTATGTCTCATTTCGGCACAAACCAAGATCCCAGACCCCACTTGTCTTAGATTTATATATACTCACCGTTGATTTGCCGTAGAAGCATATAAAATGGTCCTCAGGATTGTGCGCGGGTCGTTTGTCTCTCTCATGAGCTATTTCCTTCTTTTTCCTTTGATCAAATTATCCTGGACCAGGAATCCGTCAACAAAACCTCGAAATGATAGCGTCACGACATTATTTGATCAAAGCCGGCTTTATAATGTTGATTCAGGCTGTCTTTTCTGAAAAAATCCCAGTGACCACTTCGCTTTTGAGGTTTCGCCGCTTCGAGGCGTGGTCGAACTCTACAAACTTGTCGTACCCTCTCTCATCCTCATACGAAACCACGGTCGAAAAAAGCGCCAGGATTTCATTCGATCCTGATTCTCTGCCTGTTGTTCCGTCAGGAAACAAAAGTGCCTCGTTGATCATTGCTTCAAGCAGCAGTGTGATCACCAACACTCCGGGACACAGCAGTACCATCACAACGGATAAGGTTTTAGCAATTCCTGCTCCAAAGTTGGGCAGTTCAAGCAACAAAATAACCCTATCAGCGGCAACGAACGACGCGAAAAGCAAGGACACGAGTTCACTACATGCCGCATCTAGTGACAGATCCTGGGTTGGCTTGGTTCTTTTGTCCATCATTAGAAATGCACAACACCGCTCAACTGTTTCAACGCCTGCTTCCACTTATGCGCCTCCGACCCCTGCCCCTACTCCACCTACTTCACCAGCATCCACGCGCGCGCTATCTATTTTCTGGCATGCACGTACCTACCTCCAAGACCCTGCCAGGTTCTCCTGGGTGTTTTTCACCACCCCCCCTGGAAAACCCATCGACTCTTGCCGAGCTCCCGCACTCGATTTTGATCTCTATAACAACAGACCTCCATGGCCTGAAGGTGATTTCATCCTTTCTTTGTACGAGGAGGAAAATTGCAAGTACACCGGGAACGCTACAGGACCAGGCACACTGAAGTGTCCCAGTATGGAGAAAGAAGTGGTATGTGTTGAGGATTCCGACGAGGGTGTGAGAGGGAAGTTGGAGGCATGCACTAAGCCGGACCAGGCGGTCGAATGGTATCGTCGCACCGTGTTCTGTCAGTGGTAGGGCGGCGATTTATTAATCGACTGGAAATATTCACAATATTGTATACAATGGATGGTATGACAGCCAGGTTTTGAACATAGGTTATCAATCTTTGACTACAACTATTTCACATATCGTAAATGTACACTTTCATTGACACATGAACAAAAAAGATTATTCAAGTGCTCAGTCGTGGAATTTTGAGATTTATGATGCTATCGACACAGATCGTTGCACTGGGAAAGACTACCAAATTGAGATACGATGACAATAAGAAGAAACAGCATAAGGATACTCGCCGAATAGAAAATCCAAAATTCAGGCGCTATAGTGTGTTGCTGGTTGCCGCAAATTTCCATAAGAATGAAAGAATTGCTAAAACGAACTTTCGAGCAAGCTTCATAGGATGGTCAACCATGACTAATAGTCCCATAGCTCGGCTCCTCCTCTTCAAGCAGATTCTCCATAATAGATCCAACTTCAGTGTTCGTAATCGTAAGCGCGTCATCTTGATCTAACCGCTTTTTCACCCGGTAGACTTGGATTGTCACATAGATGACCAGCGTTGTGCCTGTCAGAAAAGCGGAGGCGGCTAGGAACACATTTATGGGCACTGGATCACCATCAAACGCACTTTTCGTTAGGGCGTCGATAGCAGTCTGCGACAGATTGGCAAGTCCAGAGACGCAGATAATAGTTCCATAAACACGACCGAATGTAGCAAATCCAAAGACTTTAGTGGCATAGTCGGACATTGCAGAGTAGTAGAGAGGACGTAGGAAGACGAAGATAATGACGTTAACGTAGCCTGCCCATAAGGCGGAGATGGAGCCAATGATGCCGATCGCTGTGGTTAAGATTACAATGATGAGTAGCACACCAGGTGTACTCACGTTGTCGAGCAAGGCACCCAGGAATGGAGTTGCGACGACTCCAGCGAGGGGTAGAGCCCAATTGAAGAGGTTGTTGACCTTTTCAGCAAGTTTGGGAGAGCCTAGCATGTATGTGTATTGCTCGCGTATCGTAGCAATGAAGTAGTTCATGCGAACCATCTGCAAAACAGTGAGAAGCGTCAGAAGGATGAACCACGGTGTAAGCATCTGGTCTTTGGCTGACTTGCTGTGAAGCGCTCCCCATACACCGGAAATTTCGTGTTTATATTCTTGTTTCTCCTCTCGAATCTTTCGCGCTCTTTCGTCGCCTATGAGGTTGTCAAGTTTGTTGATACGTTGGCGGCGACGGACGCGACGCGCCTTCCTACGTTTCCAAATTTCGTCGTCGGACAATTCGTCGTCTGAAGAATGCAGATCTTGCATGGGGTCGTCCGCTTTGTGGATCTTCATCTCCAGCTGTGGCACTGTTTTGTATGCCTCGCTCGGTAGGAAGGTGAGCTGTGCGATGACGATTGTGGCGGGCACGATAGGATATACGAGGAAGAATATCTGTGGCTTGAACATGCCATTGCTCGCGTCGTACGTCAATCTGTAGAAAAGAAACACGGCAGCAGATGCATCAAAAGCACCTGTAACCAGAGCGACAATGGATCCAGCCATCTTTGGGAAAGCATTGGCTATTTGGAAAGAGGGCAGAAAGACACAGGTGCCCCCCAGAGCGAGGAAGAAATTCCCTATTGTATATCCGTCAAAATTCTCAATCCGGAAGGCAAGGCTCATGAGGAGACTGCCAGTGGCAAGAAAAAGCGAGCCGAGCAGAAAGCAGACCTTGGGCCCATAGCGGTCGAGAAGGGTGCCAACGGGGAGAGCCGACACATTTGCAGTGGTAGATGCCAAGGAGAAAAAAAAGTTCAGTCGAAGGTCTTGCTCAAAGCAAACCTCAAGATCAGCGTCTAGCTCTTCAGGCGTGCAGAGGTTCCTGTAAACGCCTTCTTTGATCAAGATAGGTTTGAGCGCTGCAAACCCAAAGACAATGCCGCTTGCGAACCAACATGCGAGAACAGTTGCAGTGACCTGTGCTGTGCTGAAAGTTAGCTCTTCATCTACTATGGCAATCCTAGGAAATATGGCTTACCAACACGCTTCGAATCTGATATTTTGTATGGTGTCAATCCTCCATACTCCTCTCCAGCAACGGGCTCTTCGGATCGCGGAAGTACGTCGTAGCTGATGACCCTCTTCACTGTCCTGCCCTGCAATCCTGGATATTTGGCCGTGGAGATGGCACTCTCAAAAGACAGCCGACGTTCCGTGGCCTCCTGTCGGCTGTTCGAGCGATCGACCGGCGACAGAAATAAGTCTACTAGGGCCTCATCGCGATCGGTGCCTTCTTGCTGGGTCACGTGCTGAATCAATGACATGAGCGGTACACAATTAAACCGGTGTCTGATTGAAAACTGCGATTTAATCAATATAGAAGGTGCCGTGGAAGCACTGGTAGAGACAGGCGAGATTCGCTAATACACAGGATATGCAAGCGTCGGGTCGGGCCATCACGCTATGCAGACAGAAGCGCGAGTCATGTCACATGGCTGGTTTGCGTGACACTCGGTGCAGAAGTTCACACACGATGCAACGAACGCTGGTAACTAAGCAAACCGGTGCACGCGACTCGCTTCCACCGTCTGGATACGTACATGTAATGCCAATTGAATTTCCTGTGGCAAACAGGCCCACGTTGCATGCATTGCTATTTACTTCAAGTCGGAAAATGGTACGTATTGCTCTCCACTTGCCTCGGTCACTCGATCTGCCGCCCTCTTATAAGCGTCCCTCGTCTGCAGTCTACGCATGTACGCGTACAGCTTCGGGTAGTTCGTTTCGGTCAACGGCGCTCGCTGACATGCAGCTTCTACACCGAAGTGCATCATGATATCAGCGCCGGACAAGGTAGACCCAGCGAAGAACTCCCCACTAGACTTGCTCAGGTAATCTTCCAGGAAGTCGAAGTGACTTTTCATCTCAGGATCGACGAAGGAACTATCTATTTTACCGGCAACACCTTTGACAATTGGTTTGATGAAGAACGGGACGGGCGAGTCCTTGATCTCTGAATATGAAGTAAGTGCAAGTTCCTTGAACTAACCGCGATCAACATACTGCCCGTGATTAATGCCACAATCAGAACAGTGAAAAGTGAGCCCTCTGCGTAATCCATAAGGAACTAGGGCATGGTTAGCAGGTTGCTTCATCACCAATCTCATATATGGGCATACCTTGTACCTCATCCACTCATCTGTCTCTGCGCCCAAGACACCCTCTTTACCCTCAGGGTACCGTTTTGGAATCAACTGCTTGCCGAAGTGCTCACAAATATACTCGACAATGGTCTCACTCTCTGCGACGATAATCTCCTTGTCAGAGCCAGCAGGAGTAATGCCTATTGTTGGCGATTTGCCGAGCGGGTGAACTTCCTTGAGGTCATCTCCTGCACGCCCAGCCTCGTTGCGCATAAAGACTTTAATTTCATAATCGAGCTTCAACTCTTCGAGTAGCCAGATGATGCGCTGGCCACGAGACTTGTTGAGCCTATAGAGTCGTCAGCACGGAATTGTAAGCGGTTGCGCGTGGATGGCGTGGATCACGAGGTGGTGATGGCGGGGTATCCAGCATGCTTACCAGTAGACCGTGATCTTTGCGCCTTGTTGGGCGGAGGCCATGATTGCGCGGTTATGGTACTATAGAAGAATCGAGAGCAACAACAGAAGTCGACTTGTAGGTTGTCTTGGGTAGGAGATGGCTTCACAACAGTACTTATCGCCGAGGCTCTTTGCTTGCTCTTCAATCACAAGCGTCACTCTCCACTCGGTGCTACCTACTCTATGACTAGTGCCGGCAGCGACCATCTCCGGAGGCGCAATCTTGATATCACCCTGCCCACTTGGAGGCTAGGTACTTGGAAGTTCCGCGAATGATGCGGGTCTTGAGATACATAAGACGGCGTATGTTTCACTAGAATCAAATTGCTTGCTTTGGAGCAGTCTGAAGAGTACACCTGGGAAAGTGAGGATACCTCAGGTAACGTGGTGCCTATGACCGTCCCAGACGAAAGAGATGGCAGTGTTAGCCTTGGAGGTTTTTGATGGCCGTAGCATACACGGACAAATAGTAGATAGGTATACCTACATATGTACAGAGTATGTGCTGTGAATCGTGACGAGCACCACCAATCTGTGCCAAGCTGCACAGTTGCCGAGGACATGCCGACCCGACCTCCTCACACCACAGCTCCAACCTCACCACCGCGCCAGCACCACACACACACACACGCACAAAGCTCGCCCTCCAAACTCGGTAACCTTATCAATATGGCGGGCCACGGTCATGGCAGTACGTTCTCAGTCTCAGCCCCAAGTCGCCGGCGCGCAACGGCTAACGAGATCATAGTTCTCCACCCCGACCCCGCGGTCATCAAATGGAACAGTACGTCTCGCACACATTCAACGCAGCCCATGCGCAACCACCATCCATTCCCTCATGATTTGCATCATGGAATAGCCACACACACATGCTTGGATCAAGGCCGAGAGCAGGAGTGATACCAGGGCATGGGTCGGGACTGACGGCCCTTAGAAATGACGACCAATCGCCACAAGTACTTTCGCTGGACACCAAGAACAGCATGGATCTCCTTCGCCTACGTTATCCTGGTTCCGAGCATATTGGGCACGATGGGGTGTATTACCGAGGTCAGTGTGAGGCCTATAAATGGAATGGAATGGATACTGACACAGGGCAGGGCAAATGGGAACTTCGCGGCAAAAGAAGGGGCGACTTACTTTCAGAGTACTAGGAGGGCAAAGGAGTCATATATATAGGATGATATCACCGTTGAGAAAAAGATGTGTTTCGTATGTCGCGCTATGGTGCCTTGCATCTGATAACCTAAAGGCCTCCTCTCTTTTCAATATATATCAGACGAATGATTGCTGTCCGCGAGCAACATTCCCCAGCTTTGCCTCCCTCTTCTGCTCACTTTCCCACCTCAATAACCATTCACATTCTTCATCATCAGGCGCCATTGACAGAGGACGTTGTACCGCACGCGTCCAGTACATCATCGATCTGTCGCCAATATGAATAGCCGGATCATCAAAGACATCTTGCAAGGCCCGGTAGAAAGCGTCGCACTCATTCTGCAGTCCGAGGACGCGGAGACAGCGTAGAATGCGAGTAATGCGAAGATGGTTATGATCGAAGCGTACGCACCATCTTGACGCGTTATTGCGCCACTTGGGCCCTCTGACGATAGAATAGCCGGTGGGCAAAGGAGTGCTCGGTTCAGAAGCCATAGTTGTAATAGGGCAATCTTTCTTGACGTTGGAACAGCTGGATACAGTGCCGTTGTCTATAACGCTCGTAACGCTCGCATCAATGGTGTAGTCCGTAGTGCTGGCGTCACTATCCTTCTCGCTGTCACCTTGCCTCCGCGTGCCGCCTTTGACCATAGAGCACAGAGTGAAGCCATAGAACTCAAGCATACGCTCGTAGCTTCGCCGCAAACGACTGCGCAACTCGCTCCTTGACCGAAACGCATCAAAGACTTCACGGTTGATGACCGGAGCTTCGAAATAGAATGGTGAGCCCTCAGGAAGCGGAAACAAGATCTGAATGTAGTTGTGACAGGACTCTAGTTTCGAATCACTCCAGGAGACGATGTCTTCCTGGGTTCGGCCACGCGAGTCCTTGGCTTGCAGGTTGTGATCATAGAAGCGAATAACAAGGCTGGTAGGTGAGGCACCTGCTGCGGTTCTGGAGCGTTCCATAGTGCCCAGCTTAATGCGTTTGTGGAAGGTTGATGCCATGAGCGGTGGGTCTAATGGTGACGATGAAAGCGATGTAGGCGTGTACTGAGAATCCACACGTCCTGTTTGTAGTTGTACTAATTACATGCGATTAGGAACAGAACCCATGGTCACAAGCAGTAGTTAAGGTGAATGAGGAATGAGAGAGCGTTAGGCAGTACTATGGTCGGTACACACTCGTGGTGCGACTCTAGTCCGAGATAGTAGTGGCTCTCACCTATACTAAAATCTTCTGGCTGTGAATTCCTAGTGAGTAGCACTGTGTGCAAGGGAGTGCTGTGAATGCCTAGATCAACAGGTTCTTTTACTAGTTGGGTTGACAAAAAAAATATCCATCTACATAGTATGAGCAAGTAATGCATAAATGTCTTGAACGTGCGCAGGCTCATGGAGATTGGAGTCTTTAGCGGATGACGTTGAACTAACTAACAGTGGGTCTGTGCGCGTTGTTAGGGCAAGGAGGATGCGTCTCCTGGGTTTGTTTATCGTCCGAGCTTGTTCCACAACACCACATGCACTGCAGCTTCCTTAGCACCTTAGCCCTTGGCCATTGAACAGTGATTACTCCTCTACAACCTGCCTCCTCTTTAATTTCTCTTCCTTGCCAACACAATATCGCCAAGTTGGCGCGCCTCAACGAATCCCCGGTCCAGATGGATCCGCCCGTCTCGCCGGTCAAACCGCCATTTTCGCGGGACATGCCCGTGTTTCCAGCGAGCCCGGTACGTGGAAGCACACCGCCACGATCACCGCGATATTGCGGCGAGTCGCCCGTCATGTCGCCTTCGCCGTCCGCTCCGAATCTCCGATCACAGTCGCCTTTGCGCCAGTCTCTCATTCAACACCAGCCCTCCCCCAAACACTCGCGTGCCCAATCCGAGGTCTCCGTCTCCGGACTTGCGGTGATGTTCGAAGGCCTGGAGGTTAAGGACCCCAAGGACGCGGCTAAACGGTACAAGGAGGCGCTTGCCAAAGAGAAAGCAAAATCTGTTAAAGCAGGGGAAGAATACATAATGAAGCTGGAGCGGAAAGATGTGTATATTGAATCACTCAAAAAGGAATTGGAGACTGCCAAAGCCTCACTCGAAGTTGGCGTCACCAAATCTAGTTATGAGAGAGAATACAAGTCCAATCGAGAAAAGGTCGCGAGCCTTACACAGAGACTGAACGAGATGGAAAGCCAATATCGATGCACCCATATAAACTTGGTATGTCAATCTATTTGTCACGGCGCCTCTACATACTTACATACTGTTTTCCAGGAACGCACAGAGAGACATCGTCAGATTTTTGAAGAAAAATACATCAAGTACAAGCGACAAGCTCTGGAACTTACAAAAGATAATCTGAAGGTCTCTCGAAACATTCCAACATTACAGGCAGATATCCAAGCTATCCAACGCAAGCTGAACCGTGCCGAATCAGATGTCCGCTTCAAAACCGAGGAGGCCGCGAAGTACCAAAACCAGGTCTACAACTTGCAGATAGAAGTAGAAGCTGTTGGCACGCGGTTAGGTGAACAGATTCAGTCGCTGCAAGAAAAGTTGAGGGTCGTTGAGGAGGAGCGAGACGCACTCAAGACCAGCTTAAGGGAGGAGGAAGTCATGCGTGTCGCTGCCGAGGGTAGAATTGCACTTCCTACCGCTGCCGAGGACGAGAGTGACGAGTTTGGGTCTCCGGTACGCTCGCCACGTAAGCAGCGTGTTTTCCAGCGGAACGAGGACGACAAAGAGAATGTTTCACCAAGGAAGGGAGCTGTGGAACTACGATTCCTTCAGCAAGAGTTGGTGGCTGAGAGACAGCTTCGTGCACGCGCTCAAGAGCAAATCGACTTTATGAAGATGGAGTGCCAATTCGAATGCTGCTCTTGTCGCATTGCTGAGCGACAGGGCAAGCGGTACGTCCATGACAATACGTACGCTACAGTGATGGAGCGTATCAAAACGGCCATTCCAGTCTTAACACCTCCTGCTAGTAGCCATGAGGATGATGTGATGGATGATGTGGAGAGGAAACAAGAGCCCAGAGGGCTTCATCGTCCATACACACCACCCTCCGAAGAGTCTTTGAGGGCCAATCACGACATCAACCATGAAAACACTGCTCTTGCGCAAACAGAAGATCTCGAGCCGGAAACCGTCGTCGCGTTCTCGCCCTCGACTGGTACCTTCCGTTCTGTTCCATCCCCTATCAAGGCCAATACCTCCGCATGTACTCTTCCACCATTACAGCCGTCGCCTTCAATAGAATCAAGACTCAGCCCCAATCTTATCACTGATGTTCGATCTGCACCGGAAATAAGACCGCACTCTCGGGCTGAGTTCATTCACAGCGAACGCAAGGAGGATAAGACGGGAGACATCAATATTCACGAAGATGCCATCGAAGACAACGAAGACGAGGAAATGTCGCTACCAACGCCAACTCACGAACCGACTGGCCCAGCCACACCATACTTTACACGAACTATTACCACCACCACTACCATTCCACTTCACTTTTCACCTGCAACTCCAGCCTTGAAGCCAGGTTTCGGACCTATGACGCCTTCTACTGTTGCCCACGCCGCAGCAGATGCTCGGACTCCTGTTTTGGGCGAACTTTCACTCAACAAGCTACCCTTTGACAGAGAGGCCGCCCTAAAGGCGATTAGGGAACGACGTGGCCGTGCTAGAAGCATGGCTGCGGGTCAGGGGACACCAATGAAGCAGATGGTCGAAGGGCTTAAGGAACGGAGAGATATAAGCGCACCTATTCCGCGGGTACGAAAATGAGTTCCGAAGGGGTGGAAGGCGTCATACCGAATTCTTTGCGATTGTGTGCTAATGGCAGTGTAGCAAGACTCTTCTCCGGAGCTTTCTGACCTTTTGGATTTTTGAGTTGGCGTCTTCTGGTTCTCAGCAGCATTGCAAGGCGTATGACCACCTTGGAGGGCTTCTTTTGGCGTTGGAAGATTGTTCTGGTTACTTGCGAAAGGAAAGATAACTCGGCATTATACCAGAGTCTGCTTTGTTGGATCTTCTAGAATAGCATTTTTGTTAATTGACATTGTTTTGTTTTTGAATTCGTATCCGCACGTTGTCATGATCACCCGAGATAAAACCATGTTGTTCGCACAAGTAGCCGCCCTGTACGTCATGCGCCCCGAGCTGGCTCATGATGTTACCCAGGCAATCTGGATGGTGCTGAAGCACGCCAAGCCTCGCTTTTGCGTCATTGGCTGGTAAGCGAGCAGCGCCTCGCACTTGCCTCGACCGAACATCACGAATTTGACTTCCAGCAGCCGACAACTTCGAATTCGACGCCCACCTCCCTCAACCTACCACCGCCAATCGCAATCATGTCTGACGGAGAAATCGAGGTCGAGAGCCCTTCCGGCTACGCCATTCTGCCCAAGGATGTCACCGACGAGATCGGCAGCGTCAAGCTGTTCAACAAGGCAAGAGCGGCACTCTGCTTCGCAAGACACGGACAAGGCTAATAATGTGCAGTGGTCCTACGAAGAGGTCGAGGTTCGCGACATCTCATTGACGTACGTTTTCCACACGATGAATACCTTCGTTCGCACTCTTTCCGCATAAGAGCTTGGTGGCTGGCCTTTGGGATACTTTGTATTGCGCTGCGAGACCTTCGGCTGACTGAAGCCGCAGCGACTACATTCAGATCCGCACACCCGTCTACATCTCACACTCGGCCGGCCGTTATGCCGTAAAGCGATTCAGGAAGGCGCAGTGCCCCATCATTGAGCGTCTGACCAACTCGCTCATGATGAACGGCCGCAACAACGGAAAGAAGCTCATGGCAGTGCGCATTGTCGCACACGCCTTTGAGATTGTACGTGCATCTTCGCACTTACTCCAGACCCGGGAATTGTCGGCTGGAAGATTGGCATGAGCTTGACTGACTAGTGCAGATTCACATCATGACCGACCAGAACCCCATTCAGGTCGCCGTTGATGCCATTGTCAACTGCGACCTGAATGGGGTTCTGGTCGGTCATGATGTGAATCTGCACTAGTCAGTC
>Ga0182210_1000192_pt1 | contig 13674 bp, 15 predicted proteins | sample G5R1MG_19_FD_129670 | JGI IMG/M metagenome (GOLD analysis project Ga0182210, IMG submission 129670) | Switchgrass phyllosphere microbial communities from Michigan, USA - G5R1_MAIN_03OCT2016_LD1 MG | ecosystem: Host-associated > Plants > Phyllosphere > Phylloplane/Leaf | place: USA: Michigan... | reverse complement strand
TGAAGAAAAGATAGCCTTGATCATGTCAGCGACACATATTTCAAGCATTCCGATATCGAGAACTCATACCCTCTTTACTCCCCCTATGTGCTTTGACGTGGTACGCCTTGTCGCCTTTGCGATGGCTCTCTGGCGTCGCACTCGCAAACTCGTCAGCCTGCGGGAAGACGACTTCCTTGCCTGTGCCAGCCTGGATCAAACAGTGGTGTATCGCCTCAGCTACCGGAGCCGGGCCAGGGTCCTCGCCCTCAACAATGTTCTTGCCTGTCGCTTCCTCAAATGTCCACACTATGGGCTCTGGGACTGAGGACAGGAGTTCGGGAACAGGAGCAATGCCATCGCCGTGGACGGGTATGATAATGAAGTGATGCTGTTTTTTTGCCTTCTCTGGAATGGGCAAGCAGAAGACCTGGTCGACGTCTTTCCACGCAATTGAAAATTCGACAGTGCCATTGACTCCTATAGCCCGGATGCCGCCATCCTTCTTATCAAGTAGCTCGAGGGTGAACTTCTTGCGCTGAGGAATGGCAAAGCTGACGCCTGGAAAAGACCTCCAGGCCTTGGCGGATGTGTTCAGAAGGCTACCACTGGGAGCAGACTTGCCATTGTTTGCGCTGTTGGGCTCTTCGAGTCTGCGTTTCTTAGCCGCTGGTTCCGCGGTGGGCAGCTGGGAATACTGATCCAGAATGAAGGTTGAGATGTCGCGAAAAAGGTCAGTTTGTGCAGGATTGGCATCTTTCAGACTGGGTCAGCAAAATTTTCTCCCCATGGCACGACAGCAGCGCACCTATAGCGGCGTGTACGCGCTTGCGCAACTCATTATCACTGGCAAAAGCACCATCTACTTCCGCTATGCGTGACACGGGCGCTGGCACTGGAGCTGGTGCAGACGATGGAGCTGATGCTGGCGTGACAAGCGCCGCATCCTGCTTGTGCTGCTTGTTGAACGCCGTGAAGGCCATATCTGGTGTTGTATCGGCCTGGGCGAGTGTGAGTAAGACGCGTCGCAGCTGGGTCGCGATTTCTCAAGGGTTGGCGCTCGGGCCCTGACATGACCTTCACACCTCCCCACGGAACAGTCCCGCAGCTTGAATGGCACTCCATCAAGAAGCGCTTTGTCTCTGATACCTCATTGTCATCATCAGCGGCCAGTATGGTCGTGGAAATCATCTTACACAAACCTGCCGCAACAGCAATATCAGGTGCGCGGCCATGGGTGATGCTGCAGAGGGCATGTATGCGGTTCTCGACGGCACTCATTATATGATGACCAGTGCTGCTTGACAACGGCAACGCTGATATCAGCAGCGCCGACACTGAGAATGGCCACATGAAAGTCATCTATTTCAGTGACAGTTGCATCTAGCGCGCTATCAACCTAATATAATCGTCCAAGACTAAATGCCTCTTGCTTTGACCCAATGAGTAAGGAGGGTGCTATCATTCTCGGAATTGGCGGTGACAGCATTATCGGTGCACAAGGCACATTCTACGAGGTATTCATGACCTCTGGCTACCCGACCGACATTGCAGCCGCTAAATATAGCACTACATCACTTACAAGTGGTCCAGCTCTCACAGTAAATTCTTCCATCTCATTCCAAGTCACGAAACCTGGATACAGCGATCGTTACATATCTCACATTGGCTCAGCTGTCAACACTAAAGTCGTCTCTTCGTCTAGTACTAAGCTTTTCAAGCAACAGGCAAGCTGGAACGTTCGCATCGGATTGGCTAACAGCGTATACTACTCTTACGAGTCCAATGACACTGTCAGCGGTTTGATCCCTCACTACAACTTTATTATTTGAGTCAACGCAAATGATGTTTCCAAGTTTTTCAAGGAGGATGCAACGTTCTGTCTGCAATCTGGTCTAAAACAGATACGACAATGGACTCGGGCTGACAGTAAACAAGAGATATAATAAAACACTTACCTCAACAGTGGATTTAACCTGAACCTATTACTGTAACCTGGTGGCTATAGCAGACAACGAGCGCATTAATGAACTAAATAAGGATTCTTGTGGTCTCTATGTTTAAATTACATTTTCGCATGGGAAAAGCTGTGTCAAGCTTGTTGTTTTGTTTTCAGCTGGCTCAGATTTTTCACGTTTTATGGATGTATATTAATTCCTACATCAAAATATCTAAGACTATAAGACGTTGTGTCTCTCGATACAAGTAGGGTTATATTATTTTAACTCTCGCCTTTTAATAAGGATTGGTCTATACGGGCTAGAATCGGGTGATAATGTTATATCAATAACATAGGTAATAGGCAAACACGCGAGGCGCTACATACCTGAAAAATCTCATGATGAACGCAAAATAAAAAAATAATGATCTGCTTTCCTGCTACTGAATGTAACTACCGCTCTATCGTTATACCGCTCCAAAGTCCGCCACAGGGGAGGTAAGATTATGGGGTATTCCGTAGTAGTAGGTAATACCGCAATGATTAACAGTACCAGGGTAACCAATACCGTACCATGGAACGATGTTGAACTAGCTCACCAAGAACTTGCCTGATTGCTTTTCCGGTGCTTTCCTTGGTGTAGTCCATCTTTAGTAGGTGATAATCTGAGAAACAGCTAGATTGAAACTGATTCAGAGTGTGATGGTCTTTGGTAGATCCACTATTCAGTTTCGTTCTATACAATATGCATGCGATGACCCAGAATATATAGCGGAGACGAAGTCACGCAGAGAGTTGATTTTATGTATGAGTTACCACTTGATTGGCTGTTTGTGAACTTACTGGTAGCCTAGATATTGATGATCATACATTAATCAAGGCAATCGCTGCAGATCTGCCATTCCTGGATATGAAATTTGCTAAATCGGGAAAGCAACGATGGGATAAGATTTTCTCGTCCAACTTCAATACTGCAAGTAAATTCATGGAGATCAAAAATCTTGTTGGGTAAATTACTTGATCAGGTTTTCGAATGTTAGTACATAACATGGGGAATCTTTTGCTACATACAGTATAGGGCGTCTTTTTCTCCACGGTATGGGTGGTCTTTCTCTTAGCGGTATAGGTGATCTTTCCCTTCGAGGTATGGGTGGTCTTTCGCTTCTTGGTACCGGTATCCACAACAATGCAGAATAAAGAAAGAACGTCTGGGATTCCCCACTATTCTTTGGGTCCTAAAAAAGTCCAATTATGTATAAATACCTAAGAGGAAGCAGCACAGAAGTCCAGTTTTTGCCACAAACATCTTCAACCGCAAAAGATGAAGTACTCCGTTATCTTCACGGGCATTACTGTTCTGTCCAGCCTGACGCATGCCGCATATCTTCCTCGATTTAGCAAGGCCGAGATTGCAAAAGCGTACTCTACAAGTAGTGCGCCGGAATTCCCTGTCACGGTATCGTTGACTTCTTTCTCAAGCCGAATTCAAGCTGACAGAAGATTGAGCTTCCCAAGTGGAGGGGTAAGAGGGGTCACAGCCTCTACAAGCGTTCGAAGCCACATTGTGCAGCCCCTGGTCAGTGGAAGTGCTACAGGAAGCATTTGAAGACTTCGATTCGAAAGGGTGAAGAGTTCGACTCCGATGAGGCTAAGGAATTCTGCAAGACAACTGGCGAACGAAGGGTAATTTTTAAATTCATTATGCTTGAATGATCCAAGCTTATCAAACTCTATTAGCCTCGCTGCGACGCTTCAGATGAGGATGAAATTGATCCCAAAGATATGGCGGATATTCTGAACGAGATTGAGGAAGACAAGCGAAACGAGGAGGAAAAAAAGAATGAATCCGAGAAAGAAGCCGAGCTGGAAGCTGCACAGCAAGCAACGAAGGTACAAGAGGAGGCTGCGAATGAGGCTGCTGAGAAGGAGAGACTGCGTCTTGAGGCTTCGAGGCCAAGTCCGACACCTTTTGTCGATCCACTTAGAGAACCAGACGAATCTGAGCAGTTACCTCCCTAATAGGAGATCGTGCAATTGGAAAACGAAAACACGAAAGTTTCGACTTGAGCATTGCATCGGCAAAATCCGAATATGGTTCATAAACCGCTTCTTCCTGCGAAGTGCTGTTTCCCACTGTTTCAATAAAATTTAGGTTAATGAAATGAATATCAAATAGTGCCATCTGAATTCTATTGTGGCATGTTACGGCAGTACTAGAACAGAGCCTCTGCCTCGGCACGTACCATCTATGGATGCTAACATTGCATAAAATAATCTGTTGCGCGGACCATATTGAATTAACTCATGACCTGAGTTAGCCGCCTTTTCGCAAATGGCCATGGTTGAGAATAGGCTTGTTACAGCAGCCAGCCTGGCATGGCGTTCCTACCAACTTCCACAGGCCATCGGGACATGGGCAACCCGACACGCCATGTATTTTCTGCCGTCACCGACATGAATCATAAGCAATCGCATCAGCTTAGACTTATGCCATGTCAGAGTGTATATTCTGGCCAATACGTCAGTTGCCTTAGCTGGCCACGATGTGTGTGTGCCGCACCTGCGCCATCGGCTCCCCACGCGATTCCCGATGCTGACCGCATTGCGCATGCAGTATCTAGCGTATGACAGGACACGAGCACTGTGGAATTTCATGGGTACTCCATGCTCACCCGGTCCAGCCTGTCACACATTCGCGTGGGTGACAAGGTCTAATGCTGCAGTGATTGTGTGTGCAATGTGAGGTTCCGATACTGCGCGTTGTCGGTGGACGGAGATTTTTGCACCGATTTATGATGTTAGCGATTGAGAATGTGGTATGATAATACCTCCGTACCATGTTCTTAAGACCCAGGTGGTGTTCCCAGTAGATTTTCCAGATACCTTCAAAGTGACTTTCTGCATTCTAATGCGCCCTGAAGACATTTAAAATTCATCCTGGCTACTGACTATCATCCTCCAAGCCTCCAAGCTGAATTCAACAGTATTACGATATGGCGAGTCCAACTGCGAAATCGTCGAACAAAAAGGATCCTGGTTTGGCGCCGGAAAATAGGACACCAAGCGAACCTGTCTTAAATGAAAGTCATCAGCCGTCCTACAACTCATCTTGCGAATGGGAAATGATTGCAGAGGCTATTGCAGAATTATCCAACGACTGCGAAGATGCCTTCGACCGATCATCGACACTGTACCATGGCCGGAGCCGATCCTCCTCTTTCGTTGATTTTCAGTCGCAAGGGCAGGAACGTCTTTCTGCTTACTATGGTATCGCTATAAGCTCTGATAACACAATCGAAGACACGAGCACTCCAGTTCAAGTAGCTCCACGCGCACCAGACTCGGAAGAACATGATTGCGTCCCGGGGCCGTTGTCATATCGCACCTCAAGGCACTCGAGCTTACGATCTGTGTCAACGAAGTATGGTCCTGAAAATTTAGATTCGGTCATCAGTCTGCCGCATCAGAAAGAGAAGCGGAAGGGCAGAAGAGGTCATCCTCAGGGTGCTCCATCAGCAAAGGAAGATGATCAAAGTCCACTTTCGACAGCTCATGATGGAGAATTTGACAGCCAAACGCATTCCCCGACGTACCCATCAGGGCCTAAGACTGCCCTCATCATGATATCGTTATACATTTCTATCTTTTTGGTGGCGCTCGACAGGACCATCATCGGTCCTGCCATTCCCGCGATAACAAACAAATTCAACAGCATCGATGACATTGGCTGGTATGGTAGCTCTTACATGCTCACCTCCGCGGGTTTCATCCTCCTCTATGGTCGGATATACACATTTTTTCCGACAAAGCCTGTTTTTTTGTCAGGCATATTTCTCTTTGAAGCGGGAAGTGCAATATGTGGTGCTGCGCAGAGCAGTATAATGTTGATCATTGGAAGAGCCATCGCAGGCTTAGGAAGCAGTGGTATATTCACTGGCGCCATCCTTATCATGCTGAACACCGTCCCGTTACATAAAAGACCAATGTTGCAGGGACTATTCGGCGCGTGTTTTGGTGTCGCAAGTGTGGCCGGTCCTTTACTTGGCGGTGCTTTCACACAAAGTAAGGCGACGGTATGTTGTTCACGAAACTATGATTGTGAAGAGACTAATATATAGGTCTAGTGGCGATTCTGCTTCTACATTAATCTACCTTTGGGCGGCATAACAATATTGGTCGTTGGCTTTTTTCTTAAGCTGGAAGAGCAAAAGCCAAAGCTAGCAAACTGGAGAGAAACTATCAAACATTTGGATCCTTTAGGAACAGCATTATTCCTCCCCTCCATCACTTGCCTTCTCTTAGCGCTGGAATGGGGCTCAGAGGAACTTTCCTGGGCTTCTCCGAAGATCATCGCAGTGCTGGTGGTTTTCTCCGTCCTATTTATCTCCTTTATATTCTGGCAGTATCTTACAAGGCATACCACAGCGACTATCCCCGCCCGCATAGTTCTGCAGCGAAGCGTGGCGTTCGGCGGTATATCACAATTCTGTGTCGGGGCTACCATGCTCACAGTTTCCATCTACATACCTCTATGGTTCCAGGCTATTAAAGGAGCATCGGCCATGCAGTCCGGAATAAACACCATTCCTCTCGTTCTGTCTGTCGTTGTTGGGTCGATCTCATCGGGAGCACTTATCCAGCGTATCGGCTACTACACTCCTTTCATGATCCTCGGCTCCTGTTTTATGGCAATTGGAGCTGGACTTCTCACAACTTGGAACATTGGGACCAAAAATAGTCTATGGATAGGCTACCAGATAATTCTTGGTATTGGAGTAGGATGGACGATGCAGCAGCCAAATCTTGCGGTTCAGACTATCCTCGCTAAGAACGATGTACCCATTGGGACTGCAGTACTGTCTCTTTTTCAGACGTTGGGTGGCGCTGTGTTTACAGCTGTCGGGCAAAACCTTTACATTTCCAAGTTTTTTAACGGCCTTGAACGTATTGGAGGACTTGATCCTCAACACATTCTCGACGCCGGCGCCACAGATCTCACAAAGAATATCCCAGCAGCAATCCAACGCCAAGTACTTGAAGCGTACAATGCTTCGCTCACCGGGGGAACCTTCTTTGCAGCTCTTATCGTCGCCTGTCTAGCAGTCCCTGCCGCCTTTGGTATGGAGTGGCGAAGTGTGAAGAATAAGCAACCTAGGTCTCATGCGCAAGATGAGGAGTTACAAGACCAGGCTCCAACAGTTTTGACTTCTCAAGAAACAAGCGCTACAAGCAAGCCATCGGAACAAAGTGAGGAACAGCTTTCTCCACCAGTCTCGACCTGGAAAAAGTTGTATCGATCGAGCGGGCGATTCTCATCGTACCTCACGAAGAAATTAAATCCTGATCTACGGGGTGAGCTAGGCAGTTCCAAAGCATAAGGAAACAATATGCCACTACGGATGCATTTTGTCGTTAGTTTTAAGGCGTGAGGTCCAGTTTCAGGTCTGATATTGGCGGTACAGTTTTTTTGTTGACTTGTTTGCAATTGATGCATAGAGATTATAATAATACATGTGTATCCAATTTGATATCTAACCTTTGACTAGGTTGTATTCGATCTAGATATAACTATTGGTTATTAAGATAATTAAGCTTCAGCGGCTTAGCTTGTTTATCGTGCTTGATAGGCCAAAGATATTTAGATAGCTTGGATAATGCTCAACCAATACGCTGAATGGATAAACGCCAATCCGGCTTATATCACGTGGTGTCACATGTACCTTGTAATGCCCTTTAAGCTCAGGCCGTACTAAGCAAGCTATTTATCAAGCCTTAGTTTGAAAAGCTTGATTTATAGAAACCCCCATACAACAGAGGCATGATTAATAGAATTGGTAATTTACGCTTGGCTTGATTTCTGCCAAGTAGTTATGCTAACTAATTACATAACACGTTGGCCAAACTCCGACACGCCGAGCACAGTAATATGCAATGAAAGCGATAAACACAAATATAGACTAAAAGCTCAGCTTGACATAAAGCCTTCTCAATCTTACCGTGATGCTCACACACTACGCTTACTTCAGGTTTAGACTTGTCAGCGATAGGAGCGAACAGTAGGTAAGCCCGGAGCTGGATCACGCCGGAAGTATGCGTTTGCGACGGTTCCCCGCAGGAACGACTGGATTGATGCAAGTTTATCAAGTGAAGTCCTCAGTCATTCATTAGGTTATCGTATGGGAAGTAACGTGTGGCTGACAACCTAAGATCAGGTGCCAATTACGCCAATCAGACCCGACGCCTCAGTCACACCGTCATTACTCCACGACATGTGCAGGTAGTAACACAGCCTTCATATCCGAAATAAAGGAGTGCTCGTATAGATTTCGATCAGGCCTCGACTTTAGTTCTTCCAAAACCAAACAAATGTCCTAAGGTTCCCACGTACTGGGTCATTCATATTCCTCATCTATAGCTTTCAGACATATATTTGGCTAAGATTTATTTAGGCCCGCCTGTACCTCCTCTGGCTTCAGGACATACATTCAAGAATGGCATCCAACGATTTTTACATAGTTCTTAGCGTCGCATGGCAAGATGCCGGGGATACCACTCGTGCCATCGCAATGGCGATTGCACTACGAGATCTATGCCCGCCAGGGATCAACTTGAAAATTGACTTTCTCTCGTGTGGATCACGATTTGAGTACCAGATCACGGAAGCAGGGTTCAACATTGTGCCGGCACAACCACGGGTCAAGGGAATATCGGTGGCGCACGATCTCGGATGGGACTGGCCCGAATTCTTTGGCTCAGAAGAAATTGCAAGAAGTTTCATCGAAGGACAGCTCGCCGCCTTCAAGGAGCTGAGACCTGACATTGTTTTCCACGGGATGTGGGCGCCAGCTTCGATTGCTGCACGCCTTCTAGGAATTCGAACAATCAGTTTCCTTCCCGTACCACTACACCCCGCAGCCTTTGCACACGGTCTCATTCGGGATCTGCCCGACATGATGCCTCTCATCACTCGTTTGCCACGTCCTATCCGACAGCGCATGGCTTGGTGGGCAAGCGGCCTGATGATCAAGGCACCAATTTTTCAGCAGAAGCGTTTGGGAGCGGCGGCCGCGGCTGCAGGATGGCCAATCTCAGGGCCAATATCCCTGTTCGACATGAATATGGCGGATCTTAACCTTGTCAATGACCATCCCATCTTTCATCAGGAATATCTCCACCGAATTCCAGCAAACATTGTGTTTACTGGACCACTCTATGCCCGCAATGAGTCGAAGTTGGACGATGACATCGCTAAGCATCTGAGTAAGGGTCCTGGCCCTTCTGTTCTTGTTACCATGGGCAGCTCTGGTACCGAGGAATTTCTGTTCGAGGCAATCAAGGCTCTCAAAATGAATCCTGAGGACAATTGGAACGCAGTTATCCTGGCGTCGAAATCCATCTGCGATATTGATAAAGCGAATGCAGTTTCGGGCGGAGATCCACGAATTCTGGTCACGGATCGGTTCATCCCAGCGCCTGCAGCTAACGCCCTGGCTGATGTGATCGTGACGCACGGAGGTCAAGGAACGGTTCAGTGCGCGTTAGCTGCTGGAAAGCCCATTGTTGGCGTGGCGCTACAGGTAGAACAGCAAACCAATTTGGACAACGCGATGAACGCTGGGGCAGGGATTCGCGTACAAAAGCAGTTTTGGCGGGCGAAAAACATTCGATCTGCGATTCATTTGGTCCTGAACGACCCGGCATATGCTGCTAAATCCAGGAAACTAGCCGAGACGCTGAACACCATGGACGGCGCAAAAACGGCGGCGAAGATGATGTGGAGTTTTATTGTGGATGGACCGGCTCAGAAAGCATAGAGATAATTCGAGGGGGAAGTGTGTTCCTGGTTTGGCGCTTGCATTATCCCTTTTAATCGCTCATATTCCCGAGCGTTTCTCGGGGTTGCGCGCGGATGAATTTTGGAGGTTGCGGATATTTACATAGACATGTTTCCGGAAGATTTCAACAAATTGGCACACTGAGCATTTCTTGAGATTTCCCTTACAAGATGTGACCTGGCTTACGCGGATAAGATCAGTATAAGGTCCCTTTGTAATTTGATACATGGATCACGGTACTGCATTTCAAGTAGGAGGCTCACGAACACACATGATGTTACCTACTATGGTACTATGGAGATTCGAGATCCATGCCTCCATCCACGTACAAACCACCTCCATCACGCCTCCTACCCAACCACGGCTCGCGCCGCATGCTCAAACACATTCCATATCCGCCAACACACGCGCCTGTCTCTGTATTCGGTGTACTCTAAACCTAAGGCAGCAAATTAGCTGCATGTCCTCTATACCAACCGCCAATCAGCATCCGCTACGTTGAGCATCTCCATAGTGAGGCCGGGTCACCGCACATATGGTTTGGCGCATATGCACGCACAGCCATCCAGCCTCGCTGGTGCCCAAAATCAATGCGTCTTCTGAGTTTTAAAACCTTGTGGTTCCCGAGCTTTAGCTGCGTGACACTTGTAGGCCTCTGGCATTTGGGAAGCTCTAGACGTTGAAGTAGGTAACGATTTTCGGTGAGATGGCTGACTCGCCTGCTCCACCGCCCCCACCTCCGCCCCCGCCAGCACCTGCTGCACTTGCTGTTGTACCATCAACATATCGCGAGAAGCTTGCACAGTTCAAGATCCTGGAAGAGAGGAGGCTGGAACTCATCGAAGTAAGTACAGGACATTAGAGTGGTCTCAAACCTTCTTGCAGCTGACTCGTGAGATTAGGAACTACTGGAAAGGCTTGAAAAAACCGAAGCTCGCCTTGCACAAACAGAACTTGATCTCAAGTCAGAACAGAATGTCAGACGGACCTTACAGGCCGAAGTGTCAGAGACTAGACGAGCTTTGGAGACCGATGTAGCAGAGGCCCAGAAGAGAGAAACCGCACTCGTGCTACGACAAGTAAGAGTCATCGCCATTGATGGCCTATTGCTGATCAACTCCAGTCCCAACGACCTTTCGTGCTAGTACTCATCGATGTCGATTCAGATGGCTTCTTGGTAAGCCGAGTATCCCATTATTGCTCGCTCTGGATAGAACTTTAACAATTAGTAGTTCCATGACAAGTACATCACGCGCAAAGCACAAGGTGGCGAAGCTCTAGCCGACGAACTCCTTATCCGAACACGAGAATATCTGCGCCCACAGTTCGATGATGCTGATTCCCTGGATATTGTTGTGCGCGTGTACGCCAACCTCGAGGGAATGGCCAACTATCTGGTACGACTCGACAAGGTGCGAAACTTGGGACAACTGCGAGCATTCTCGACGGGCTTCTGCGGACGGATATCGAGCTTCGATTGGATAGACACCGGTGTGGGTAAGGAGGGTGGCTCTGGCAGAAAAGTGCGAGGTTCGTAACTGGAATCCCCTCTACCACCATAAAGAGGCACTGACTTAATATCTTGCAGAAAACCTGACATTCTACGCCTCGAATACCCATCTGCGTCACGTCATCGTTGGTTGCTCGCCTGCTGATCTGCCCGCTTCTCTTCTTACCAGCCTTCCCCTCGAAAAAGTCACACTCATCGAGTCGATGCCGCTTCCCGTCAGCCTCACAACACTCCCCATCAAAATCACCAGATTCACAAGTCTCTTTGTTCCCCCTCAATCTCCAAAGTCTCCAAAGACGCGAGATCGAAACGGTCCACAATTACAGCTGATGCAGCATGAGGATGATGGCGGCGGCGCTACTTGGCTTGTCATTCAGCCCGAGAGAAGTAGGAGTCAGAATATGGGGACAAGACGGCGGACAGGGAGCGAAGACAGGAGCTCGAACCTCAGCATCTCGATTGGCCCGGATAACACTGTTAGCGTTGACAGTGGGAGAAGGAGGAGAATCATGGGGTAATGTAGCCCCCATGATTGTGGGTTAATGTTCGTTCATGGGGCTGTCGAAGTGCAGAGGAGCAGTCAGGGTCTACGCAGGCTTATGGCAAATAGATAAAGCATCGTGGATATAGTGGCATGATTTTGCATAGCGAAGAATCGGTTAAACATTCATCTGAATGACTCTACCTTGTATATGGCTGTTCCGAATGTTGATTTTGATTGAACCTCGATTGCCGACACGGCATGTTCGAATTTACATCTACCAAAGGTAAACCTGGCAGACAAGGGAAAAAGAGTTCTTGTCCTGTATAAGTGACATGGCTTGCCTGTGGGTAGTCTCCTTGTGCATATGCCGCGTTGCGGCGACAATATTGCGAGCTTCAGTAGAGTAAACATAGGTTTTACATTGAATCTACCTATCGAATTCTGTGGAATTTGTTCCCAAGCCAACAAGCCTGCTTCAACAGCACTTAATCTACTTTCCGGGTGGGATGATGGCTCTCGGTGGACAATTGACAAAGAATGACACTCGCGTTGAGGCTGACCGCAAACTAACAGAAGGCTGCATATGGGCATATACTCATGCTCATGTAGGCATCATGCCAAAAATTTACGATCAGAACAGGGCACACGGAAGTACATCCATTCCGTGTGCCCTGTTCTGATTCGTAGAGTTAAAGAAGTTTCATCGGCTTGCAGGCGGGATGTGCGATGAAATGTAATATATAAAAATGCTATAAGTCGTGATTGTAGCAGGCGTACAAGATGGATACTGTCGTTGAAGTGGTAGATGATAGAGATGGCGAAGGTAATGCCTATACTTGGATAACGTTTTCTTGTATTCTGGAGAGCTTCTGTCTTGATAGCAGTAGGTATGAAAATGAGGCTGACTACCTGTTTGCTAACTCATATTGTAAGACCAAACAGACTTGATATCTCAGCTATTTGCGTATTTATGTCTCTCTGTGTGCATGTCCGCTTTTTTTGTTTAGCCTCAATATGAAGGGCATTCATGTACATGCCACAACTTGGACGATCGTCTTTCTTTCCCCAGCATTCCTTCACAATGCAATTGAACAAGACTGGTAATTATGGTATTGTAATGGGGACCGTTGTATTCTTGTGAATAGAATAGCCTAGGGTATATCAATAAAACGATAGTCGCGAATGCACTCCATTTTAGCTGCTTACTTGCTAGCCATTGGGAGCTGCTCAAGCCAACCAAAACTCCCAATGCATGCTTCCCACCAAACGCCAAATCCACAATGAACCATGTATCACAAGTCGCGTTGTCGTTCCTTGGAAGAGTAGATGCGATTTCTTCCATCGGTACCCTTCAAGAAACGTCCTTGGCTTTCCCTTTGTCTTCGTGCTCCCTCACGTCCTTGACCGGCTGTATATCCTCTTCATCGCTTACCTCCCTTGGCTGATTCCACTCGAAGCTCTTGCGATTGACTTTGCTGGGTCCTGGGGCGTCTCTGGGACTTGCCAGGGGGCTGGTGGGCGTGGCGCGGATGCTGCTGATACTATCAGTACGGCCGTGACCCAGCAAGCCACTGCGAATGCTCAGGCCGTCTGCGGGCTTGTTGGCGTAGTAGCTGTTGCGCTCGCTGGAGAGGACCGGTGCGGTGGCACCCGAGGCCGAGTAAACGCTGGCGCGCTCTGCATTGGCCAGGCTTGCGACGTTGGCAGGGGCACGGGGAGCAGACGAGTAGAGCGAGTCTGGGTTGGCGGAGAGGACGCTGAGGGGCAGGGACTCGCGGCTGCCACCATAGTGGGATGATGGGGCGAGAGCGCGGACCGAGGCATTTGTGTCGACCGAGTTGCGGCGGCGGCGCTTCGAGGACGAGGCCAGGGTCAAGATGGAGGCATTATCGGTGAGGATGTTGTTCGCAGTGGCACCCTGGTACGA
>Ga0182210_1000190_pt1 | contig 13714 bp, 9 predicted proteins | sample G5R1MG_19_FD_129670 | JGI IMG/M metagenome (GOLD analysis project Ga0182210, IMG submission 129670) | Switchgrass phyllosphere microbial communities from Michigan, USA - G5R1_MAIN_03OCT2016_LD1 MG | ecosystem: Host-associated > Plants > Phyllosphere > Phylloplane/Leaf | place: USA: Michigan... | reverse complement strand
TAGTAGTAGTAGTAGTAGTAGTAGTAGTAGTAGTAGTAGTAGTAGTAGTAGTAGTAGTAGTAGTAGTAGTAGTAGTAGTAGTAGTAGTAGTAGCAGCAGTAGGTAGCACCAAGGCAAAAGACCTCGTCTATTATTATCGCGTGGAGCATCATACCAGCGCGGTATTGTCGCTTTGGACTTTACAACTAGAGGGCAGGTAGTTGGTTAAAAAAAAAGTGTAGGATGCAGCATATAATACTGCCCCTGGCGTAAGATTAAAGTAAGGGAAACGACCCAAGTGTTGCGTCTTACCCAAGTGCGTTTTCATTCCCGGCTTGCTTTTTCTTAATCCCGCTTGCCGAGCATTCTTCACGGAAACAAGGCCGCTCTTGAGGCCTAGCGACGGGAAATTTACCACAATGCGTTGTTATGCGATGAAGCATACGATGTCATCGACGGCCTGATTTCCCATTCCTTTCTGTCTAGCCCTTCTTCAGCTCGTTACACGCCACCGAGAACTGCAGCAAGTATACAGCGCCGGCACCAGTCTTCATTAGGACAGCGCTGGCGATGGAGCTTGGAGCCTACACTAGAAATACACGGACAGACAGTGTATGTAAGCACACGTGGGTGTTGGAACTTGTGCTAAGTGGTCCTGATATGAAACAACTGGTGTTGGCGAGTTTTTTTTTTGTTTTTTTTTTGGTTGGTTTCGCCGTGGTTTTCCTATTCGTTACTGAGGTGTAATTCTAATAACATCTCCTTGAGCCATAACAACTAGGCTATTCTGGGTATCTAACGTATACGAGGTTTGACACTGTAATGCTTCCACATCTATAACAGTAGCAGCTTTGTCTTCTATCAGCGCCCTTGCCTTTTCAACCGAAAGCCACTCGATGCTGTAGACAATCTCTGAATCTTTTCTATCTGCACCTGGTACTGTTATAGTTGTGTTGTGCTCGATATGAATTTCAACGGTTCCTGCAATATGGAATTGAGGTGTGCGGGCGACGACAATGCTATTCATCTGTGGCACACCCTGAATCAATTCTGCAATGTCACTTGGTGTAAACTTGTTACGAGTTTTTCGATGACTGCATCGAGTGGATACTTGCGTCATAGGCCTATCTGACGAGCTCATCTCCGGAATTCTATCTTCTTCTGCAGTGATAGCACTTCTTGAGCAAAGCAAGGAAAGAACGCTATCAATGCCCTCGATTCGGGAGACCGATTCTCGCTCCTTGGACGGTATCGAGTGTTCCTGAAGCCTGGCTGTGTCGTTGGCTGAAGAGTTCTTCGCGGATGCTTCCTCCCATTTGTTTGCTTCTACTGAAGTTGATGTGCGCAGAGTTGATGTAGATAATGGCAGTGTAAGCAATGTACTCTCGTTCGGATCTGGGTAGACGGTCTTTTTCTGTCTTGAGAGTAGTAGTTTTAGGCTATTTTTGATATGATCTTCTAGTGCCGCATTGAACCTCAGATCCAAATCGTTGGGACTAGACATCGATAGCAATCTCCATCCACAATACAATTTCCCATGACATCGAGGCGTATGCATTTTCCCATGCATCAGGATAAATGCATTACACAGAAAGCATGCATCCTTGCTGGAACAAACGACTCGTGGCACTAACCTCGGAGCATTCAGCTCATAATAGACGACAAGTTGAACTTCTGCATGGACCTTGGCTTCCCGCAATGTTTTCCTTGTTTGAGCAGCGAACTGATCGTTTAGCTGTGGTCCACTCGTGTTCAAGAGACGACAGACGGAGAGGAAGTCTGGCCCCTGGTAAACCGTTTTGATTCTTGCCATCGTTGGTGCGAGCTGTGGAGTATAGTTTCCGACTGAAACGCGATTAAAAGCTTCTTCGGGCAGATTGACGGGCACAACCTTTGCTCGCCGTAATGAGGGGAACCGCTTGGCTGTGCGACATAGAACTCGTGCTGCCTCTCGATATCTTGACACCTTACTAATGATATTGACAAGGTTCTGCCTTGAACTTGGGGACATCGCACGGTTTGGTATCGAGTCGAGCAGGGCTTGAATATCTCCAATCTGCTTCAGCCGGTAAACGCCTTCCACAAGATCCTCCAACTCCGCCAGCTTTTGATGCTTAGTCCATGAGTCGGCTAGTCTTAGGACATCCTTAGCTCTTTCTGTGAACAAGCTCACAGGCTGGCTCCGCAAAATTTGGTGATTGACTTGCTTGAGAGAGTTGATAGCTTCGCCTAAAACAACTCTGAGGGGTTGTTTAGGAGTACCCCATTTCTTAGCCACGAACCTCAGGCGGCTCAGAATGCGTTGGTAACACATGGAAACAATCGTAGTGAAGACTTGGTGTTCCGTAGCTCCGCCGCTGCCTCGTTCTTACGATGGTCATTGGCGTCGGGTGCGGAGCAGTTTACATGACATACCTTCGGAGATATCTGACAAGACCGCGAAGATCTTCTCGAGACACTGCTTTGTGTTTTGAAGGACTCTATGCCCATCTTCCCACTTTGTCCTGTTCACAGCCAGCATCACATTCAGCGACGCCAACTCAGGGTTCTCTTCGATACAGAGCGCTGGTACGTGGTTGGTATTATCCTCCGTGTTAGAGAGGAAGGCCAATATGCTAGCCAAGGCTCGCTCCCGGGCGAAAGACAGTGAATAGCTCCCTTGGCGAATTGAAGGCTCGTTGATCTCATTGCTGGAAGGCGGGACTGGAACTGGATGGAGGGCATAGAGCAGGGCGATATTCTCAGCGCAAATCACTGCGGATGATGGAGAGCATGTCAACATATTTGCCGGGGTGCCATCTGAACCATCAGATGTTATGAAGGTGACCATTGGGCTGAGGCAACTTGGATAGCATTCACGATATGCGGGGTCACAACCTGCCCGCGTATCTTCTTTGGTCCAACGCGACCCCGCACTATATGAGATCTGCTGCAGGTCATGGCTCGATCGGAGCCGGGATTCCGTCGCTGAAGCCGTCCAAGGACGACGTGCCGCGCAGTGGCGACTGACGAATACATCAAATAAACCAGTTCGGCATATATGCCACCCCTACAATATTTCGAGAATCCAGAAATAAAGATATTGAGACGCACAGAAAGCTATTATCGCGGGAGTATCTAGTGCACTGCCATATAGAGGCTTGTACATCTTTCGTATGATAGCATTTTACTGAGTTTTACTCATCCTAAATTTAGGTGCAAGGTTGTCTTATTAGCCAGGCGCATTTATCCGGCGGGGCATCCCTGCATTTTTTCGTCCAAGGAACGAAAATACCATTATACATACGCTAGGAGATCCACAGGCACTCTACTACAGGTTACCAAGCTAGTAATGCCGAGACGGGTATGTGCAAACGCCTTGAACATGAATTTCCATAGGTCGCTGGAAACAGAAGACACTGTATAATCTAGACTACATAGTAGGTAGATATCGCGATGACTCCTGAAGTGTGGCGATAGACGTGCGGGTGTTACCGGCTTATTAAAACCATTAGCTTATTCCCACCGTAGTAAGCCCTGTAGCTGCCAGAACCAGAGACCAGTGTCTTGTCCCGATAACACCCAATACAGCGTTGTAGCAGTCTTGAAAACTTACAGACTTTACCCGCGCAGGCAAGCAGAACCTCGGACGAATGCATGGTGCAGGGCTATTCCTCATTTCCGGCTCAAGGTCAAGTGCTCGAACTGTGATAGGAGGAATTCCTCCTGAATCAGCCTGCGTTGTAGAAACTGTACTGCTGGAAATCTGCACCTGGCACATCGTGTCGTGGCATAAAAGCAGTTGACTGCGTCGGGATGTATTCACCGAGCAAGTCAGCCATACTTGCATCAGGTGCAAATCCAAGATTCTGCATAAACTGTGGCTGCGTGTCCATTCTGGTTGTGTTGTCCAGTGAGGCCAAGTCGTCGAAGAAATTCTCCAGGTCGCTATTGAGTTCGGGATAGCGTGGATCAGAATTTGCAGGGCTCGGTGCCGCGAGTTGTGGGTCCAGAGGAGCCGGAGCATCAGGGTAAACGGTGTTGTACCCACTCGGTACATTATGTGAAGCTCCTGTTGAATAAACTGGCTGTATGATTGGTAACATCATGAGTGGTGGCGCAGGTACTGTATATTGCACACTGGCTGTGGTACCGGGCCACTGTGGATTCGCATGATCATTTCCTGGAGTATTTTTGGTGTATATGTGAATGGACCATGTGCTAGCCATATCAGTCTGCAGCTTTCGAAAATGCGTAAGAATTGAATCGCTTCCAACGAGATGAACGATTGATTTTCCGATGATGTTCAGAAGACATTGCATGACGGGTGGCAGCGACTTGAACCCAAGGATACTTTTGTAATGTTCCAGTACATGGAGCACGCGTTCCAGTCCTCGTATCGACGGACTGGTCATGAATGACGTGCAGTAGTAGGTCAGTTGGAGCAAGGCAGATGGCGGACAAAGTCCGCTCACCGCAATCTCGGAATGTACGTAACTAAGTTTTGGAGGTAGGCATGATTCCCAACTCTTAATTTGGTCGCTCATGTCTCTTTTGCTACCGCTTGATACAGGGCGAGTCTCGGCATTCGCAAGTATGTCTACAAGCTCAAGCAGACTGTTAAAAGTACTAAGAGCTAGCATAGGCGTTCGCATCTGCTCTGACGAGGAAGCAAGGCCATGCCATGGTTGCCATTCCTCTAAGCCGTCCTCGTCTATCACACCAACGAAATCCAGATCCCGTCTCCGAAAATATGGCCTTCGTTCAAGTTGTGTGGCGAGTAGATTATCGAGAAGGAAGCAACCAGCAAATACGTGCTTTCGTCGCGGGCTAGCCAGTAGCTCTGATGATTCCACACCTTCAAGCACTCGTGATGCGTGACCAACCAACAGCCACGCTGATTGTGGGTGAGACAGTGCGATCTTGAAAAGAGCAAGATTCAGCAACGCCTTCACGTGGCCAAGGTCGAACTGACTCTGCTCCGTGGGGACCAACGATCTTGCAATATCGTATAATTGTAATGGGTCTTTGGGTGATTGCCTTGATGGAGAAGGAGAAGAAGTAACACTGTTGTTGTGTAACGAGGCGACAGCCAGAATGCTCCACAATTCTGCATGTGAACCGGTGCCCTCTTGGCCTGTAACTAGTGACAGCCCTTCCGTTGGGTAAGAGTAGGATAGCTTCAACATGTCGTGTTTCTCGCAAATTGGAAGCCAGGACTGTGTATAGGTAAAATACGTGTCGAAGAGGGCCCAGCTGTCTGAGGGCATGACAATTGGGTCGCTGTCAGCTGTACGGTGATGTGGGTATAGATGTTGCAGCGTACGGCACCCTTGGGTTGATGTTTGCTGTTGCGAGGAGTGATGCTGTGCGTTCCTGGTGGCCTTGGATGATTGCTCTTGCTCGGAATCATCGTCGTCGGTCGAGGCGGAGAGCGGCTCAGTTTGCTCGTGCCGTGATGGTTCTCCGCCCGAGAGTAGCTTGTCGACATGTGTGTAGAATCGAGTTTTGCGCCATCGCTTATGCAGTTTGGTGGCTTCCTTTGAATCGCGACTCAGAAACAAGGAGGAGGCGCCACCCTGGGATAACTTCTCGTTGAGGGTCGCCTCGTTGTCGGGATTTTGTTGAAAGAGCCAAACGAGCGCCAGTTCAAGACTGCGAATGTAGCCTGGCTGTATACCCCTCTTTTTGGGGTTGGCCGTGTAGGCGCACCTTCTCTTGGATACCAAGCATGTTGAGCACGAGGGTTGCACTCCATCACACTTCTCTCTAGCAGTACGACATTGATCACAGGCCCGAGAAACTCGGGTTCGTTTGACAGGTTGCTCGGCAGAGTCGTTGGTAGTCCGGCGCTTGCCTTGAGCTGATGCAGGCATGGGTTGGCTATTCATCAAATGTCACACCGTGATCCAAGGATTGGGCCTAGCTTAGTAGATGAAGAGGCGGCGGCAACGGTCATGGGCTCAACTCAGATGGCGGTTTTGCCGACACACGTCGTACATGCCATGCGCCAGGACTCAGACCTCTGCGAAAAGCCAATCGTTCCCGGCAGACGAGCTGGCCCTTGCCCGGCGGGCCGGAGTGCGACAGGTAGCGCGTAAGCGGCCTGGAAGAGAGTCGCGATGTCGTGGCAGACGGACGGTGTGGTGTACCCACTTGCCAGGCAGTCAGCATTTGCAGCAGGTCATCCCGGGAAAGCAGCGCCTACCGATGAGATTTGCCGGATGAACGAGGAGCCGTTGGAAATGGGGGCAATTGGAGCAATTGGACCGTGGCCTGTACACTTGTCCTACCGACAAGACTCGATGCGTCGGTCGGCGTGGGTGCGGACCTCGGGCGGCGGCGGCGGGCCACGACGGGAAAAACTCTTTGCCGGCACACTTGGTTAGCGGCCCCACGCCCAGACCCTCGACTCCTCACACCACCCGCCACCCGCCGGCTCTTATGTACCTAGCATGCGCGCTCGCGGGAATGTTTATACGTCAAACCATCCCCCTGCCATCCGACCATATTTTTCTGTCTTCACCAGGCGGACGGGGCCCTGCATGCTATGCCCGCACGCCCGCTCTCCTGAACGAACCCCTGGCTGTGGCATCGGCACGCATCCCCACCACACCCACTATCGACTGCACATCGAGCCACCCGCATAGCCTGCCCACCTGCCCGCCTCCCGAGCAATTACAGACGAAACAACCCGGCACGTGACAAGCAGCCTACCCGCCTAGCCGGAAACGACGCTTGACCGCACCCACTCGCCGAATATGGCCGCAGTTCTTGCACCAAAACGGCCCTTTTCCGCCATGGCAGGCGACGGCCGGGCAGGCAGCATCTCCCTCGATGCAACGGACATGGCAGAGGCTGCCGAGCCGTCCAAGAGCCGCAGAGTGAGCCCAGAAGGCTCGACGTGTATGACTAATCACCGGGGAGCGGCGGCCATCGTCACTGACCACGTAGCGACAGCCCCCAGGAATTCCAGGGCGCCCTCGACGTCGTCACGAAGCTCGCGCGCCACCCCTCTGCCGCACGAGATGCGCCGCCATTACCAGCCAGATGCTTCCATTGTGCTGATTGGCTTGCGCGGCACAGGCAAGTCGACCTTGGCCGTCATCACGTCCATGGCGTGTCGAAGGCCGGTGGTGGAAATCGACGATTTGTTCGAGCAGGCCACCGGCTTCTCCCCTGCCAAATATCGCAAGCAATTCGGTGCTGCCAACCATAACTTGCGGCAAGACGAGCTGCTCCGGAACGCGCTGCACACCTACGACAAGGGCGCAATCGTAGTCTGTAATGGGGGTTCCTTGGAACGGAACGGCCAGCTGTTGATGCGAGATTTTGCCAAAACCCATCCCGTCGTACATGTGGTGCGGGATCTTCAGAGTGTCCACCACTACCTCAAAGGAGTCAACCTTCAGCGATTGAAGGAGATGATGGCGTTTAGCGCGCCTATCTTGCGACGCTGCTCCAACTACGAATTCTACAATCTTCCCGAGACGAACGATGCTACCTCCGTTGCTGCGGTCCACCTGCCGGCGCCGCCCGCGTTTCTCACCCTGCAGAAAGTGCAAAGAACGTTTCTCAAGTTCTTGTCGCTCATCCATGCGGGCGTAATCGGGTCTAGGAGGGCGTCCGTACCTCCATTGGAGCCGGGCTACCCGCTTTCGGACGTGGCTACTGAACTCAGAAAGCACACCTATGCCGTCCAGGTTCCAGTAGATGATTTGTTAGTTGGGAAGGTTGATGTCGGGCGGCTAGAATACGGATGCGATGTGTTCGAAGTCGTGATTGACCCCAGACGACATGCGCTCGCATCCAGTCTTGACCACTTGAGTAGCGCCGTGTCCAGAATACGGCGGAACACAATCGTCCCCATTGTCTACCAAGTACTACCTATGACCGATACTAATGGGGGCCAGCATACCTATCTCGAGCATGTGCAGCATGGCTTGAGACTGGTGCCCGAGTACGCCACCATTGATTTGTCCCTGGACCACGACGCCCTCACTGAGATTGTTGCAACCAGAGGCATAACGAAGATGATAGGTTGTCTTCATGCCGACCGACCTTGGGAAGATTCGTTTTGGGTCACCCATTACGAACATGCCATGCGTATTGGTTGTGCCCTTGTCCGATTCTCTCGCCCAGCCAACTCCATCGACGATGATGATTCGATCCAGTGTTTCAGATCTCAGATTGGCAAGCGCGAACATCAGATCCCGTTGGTATGCTTCAACACTGGCTCTGCCGGCCGACGATCCCAGTGCTTCAATAAATATCTCACACCCGTCGTGCCCGACGCGAAGACAGCGGAGGCGGCCCACACACCCAATGGCTTATTGACTGCCAAGGAGATTACCCAGGCGCTTTACGCCTCGTATACCTTCGATCCGATGCAGCTCTACATTCTTGGGGCTCGCATCGAGTACACCGTGTCGCCTGCCATGCACAATGCTGCGTACGCCACTTGTGGCATGCCCCATGTCTTCAATAGACTGTCAACGAGTTCGTCGCTGAGTAGCTTGAAGGAACTTATACAAAACCCGAATTTCGGCGGTGCAATTGTCATTCAGCCATACAGGTTGGAGGTCATGTCACTGGCGGATTCACTCAGTCAACACGCTCGGGCAATCGGCGCGGTGAATACGCTGATACCGGTGCGGCATCTGAGGCCTGATGGCAGCGTTCCCGATGAGCTGGAGCTTTTTGACGAGCGTTGTCGGGCTGGGCCGATCCGAGCTCTTTACGCCGACAACACAGAGTGGATTGGGATACGGTCGTGTGTGCGCAGAGGACTGTCGCCGGCTAATGCGGTCCGCCCTACGACCTGTGGACTGGTTCTTGGAGCGGGGGGTATGGCCAGAGCAGCGGTGTATGCCCTCTTGCAGCTGGGGGTTTGCAACATTGCCATATTCAACCGGACATACTCGAGGGCGGAGAACCTGGTAGCCCATTTCTCACGGTTAGTTTCGACGACGAGAATGCAAGCGGTGTCGGGCCAAGCAGAGTCCAAGGCGACTTTTCACATTTTGAAAAGCCGCGAGGAGACGTGGCCAGAGCAATTCCGTGATCCCACAATCATCCTGTCTTGCATACCCACAGACCCAGTTGACGGAGGACCGGCAGCCCAATTCACCCTGCCTCCGCAGTGGATGGCGAGCTCCACAGGAGGGGTCGTGCTGGAGATTGCGTACAAGACACTGTACACGCCATTGGGGCAACAGGTGCGTAACGCGTCTTCGAACCTGTGGACGTACATGGATGGACTGGACTTTATACCCGAGCAAGCCTTTGCCCAGTTTGAGCTCTTCACGGGGCGGCGAGCACCGCGGCGCGTGATGCGCGAGTGGTGTCTACGGGCGTGGAGAGATGAACAGGGCAACGAAGATCTCGAGATGGTGGAGAGGCGGATCAAGGCAATTGGTGAAGAGGAGCCGTTGGCGCATTGAGCAGATTGAAGCATGAAGCCATTTCAAAACTGTGATTGAACGTGTGAAGTGGTGTGAAGTGAAGTCAAGTGATGAGGAATGGAGTGGAGGGTAAAGGGAAAGAGCGGAATCGGGCAAAGTCAAGGATGTCGTAACCTAGGTATATGAAGAGGTAAGGGTAGAGAGATACAGCTAGACTGGATTAAGTCTAGCGCGCCGCGCATCTGGACAGGCTGCGCACGGTCCATGAGGCAGGGCACGACGCGTCGACGACACCACCGTGCATCAACATGAACGACCGTACTCTCCATTGCACACCTTACACCCCACGCCCCCCACGCCGCCGCCATAGCTTGCCATTATAGTTTTTGGGCAAAACCATAGTCACCGTAGTCGTAGGCCATGGATGAGGTCATGGAGGAGGGCTCTGTGTCGGGCCTCAGCTCGCTCGAGCACGACGCCGACGCCGACGACTTCGACCTGCGCATGTTGCAGACGGCGCGTGACGAGCGTCGCCTCAAGGCAGCGCTGCACAGCCGGGTGCACGTCTTTGGCAAGGCTCGCACCCATCCACGCGTCGGTCTGACCATGGCCAACCTTGAGCGCAGCAACGCCCACGCCCACGCGTTGCACAGACCGTCGCCGCCCAGCAGCATCAGCAGCAACGGCGGTTCCACCTCAGGCGACCCAGCCATGCATGCGCCGTTGTCGTGGGGCAGCAAGAGCCGGGCCAAGCGCCATTGGATGAGGAGTATCGCATGCGAGCCCGAGACCGCATCAGTTGTCAATAGCAAGCCAGAGCCTGCGACCAAGATCAAGCCCATGAACAGCACGAAGTCAGAGTCAGAGATGAATGCCCAGAAGCCAGAGATAACGAACCACATCCAGCAAGCGCCAGCGATACACATCAAGTCAAAGCCCGAGCACGACGTCTCGGCGGAGTGGGATCTCACGTTTGAGCTCAACGAGGCGTCGATGATTGCCTCGACGCCCTACATCCCCCGCAGCACTACGCTCGACGACATCCGCCAGCGCGAGACGGACTCGCAGCACCTTCTCCGCCGCCTGGCCCGAGTGTCGCATACACCCCCGACCACCAGAACGACCCAGCCATTGCAACGCCACACCAAACCAGTCCCTCCTGAATCGAACCCAGAACCAGATTTGAAGTCAGAGCTAGAGGCGGAGCCAGAGCCTGAACAAGCGAGCCCACTTCCAATGCCAACGCTACATCGCGACACCACACCGCCACGCGACACCACACCACTACAGGACGACACACAGTCCCGCGGCACACTACTACACCGCATTCCGCCCCATGACACACCACCTCGCGATACACCACCCCAAAAAACACAGCCCCCCGACACCCCTCTCGCTCCCAAGACTCCAGTGGTGACTGGCGCATGGCTAGACACGCCTGCTCCACTCAACCTCCCACCAACTAACATTCCGCCACGATCCAGATCCGCATCACTCACCAAACGCAGCCCCCATCAACATCGAACACCTTCTCTCGCCTCCTGTACTCCCGCCATTGTGCCTCCAGTGTCCGTTCTTCATCCAAACCTCCCCACGTCCGCTCTCCAAGCCCTCGTCTGCCAGGCAAAATCGAGTGACCGCCGCCCCTCAACCGACTACGGCGACTCGACCCTGAACTCCCTTCAAGATCTTATCGCCGACGCTCCTGATGTCGCCCTCGACGAAGACACACTGCAAGGGCTGCAATTACCCACCGCTGCGCCGCAGAACGAAGCTCAAAGGCAGCGCCAGCAAGAATTGTTGCACCTCCATCGTATGAATGATCGCTTGCGCGCCGCACGCACAAGTATACGCGATGCGAGTCGCGGCATGAAGAGAGTAGAGGACCAGGTGGACCATGTCGAACAGGACCCTCAAGGCAATACAGTACAGCCCTTCCGTCGGGGATGCCCCTGTGCAACGACGCATGCACATGATATCTCGTTTTGGCGTTGGGCAAAGAGCTTGGTCTGGCAGAAGCGTCTGCAGACGCTACGCCAAGCTTCTAACAGCAAGTGGAGAGCCTGGGGCGGTCTCACGGGTTTTGGCATTGTGCTCACCCTTTTCCTTGTCTGGTGGATAAGTGAGGAGATTGCATGGTACGTAGCCAGGCCCGTTATCTCGCCGATGCACCCCTCGAGACGATTGTCACTTTAGTTGACCAAAACAGTGAAATCTACTGCCACCACGCCTACGCACGGTCCACGCCCCACCCATTCAGCGTCAACATGGACGCGCCCCAATACCCTTTTGTCTTGCCAACACTGGCATATCGCAATTTTATACAACTTTGGTGGCTGCCTACTTGGTCTTGCATATCTTGGGTTTACTCGTCAATTTGGGGCTCCGTTGGCAATGTAGAAAGTGAAAGACCAACGCTAGTCATGGACACGCTGAGAGAGATGAAAGGAACAGCGTGGAGCACTGCAACAGTGACAGCACCCACGATGACGACGGGGCATTGGACTAGTCGGGCCCATAGTCAAGTAGCGGAGGATATGGAGTGGGATTTGAGCATGATGGATGATGAGCGGATATAGTCCCACGCTGTATCCCGAAAATCTAACCTGGGCAGATTTGCAGAATGGATAGGGGTCGTCTGGTGCGTCCGGTATTGTTTATAGGTTTCTTTGAAGCGTGGCGTCTTTACCGGTCGGACTAGGATGTGGTCTGGGAACGGCGTTGAGGCCTCGCTGTCCCTTTTACATTTATCGCTGACCAGCCAGCATCACATCTTTTCCGGGTCCTTTGTGGCTGTGCGTTTACGACATGGTCAGCTCCACGCATTATTTCTTTCGGGTGCCTTGACTCCAGGCAAAGACGTCTGGAACGCTTTAGTCGCAAGTACGACGAGTCAGAAAATCCAACTTTCGCTAAACCGGTTCGCGTTCTTTGCGCTGGTGATTGATCCCCATGACCTGGTGGATAGATCAGTTGACTGCACTCCAGCGCTGAGGTTTATCTCGTGCTCGTTTGTTGGTTGGGCGGATGTCTTGGATCTACGACAGAAGGTGGTAGGGGTTCAGGACTATGTACAGGGTCGTGAGCTAAGAAATCTTCAGCCAACTCTAGTTTTGAGATAAAATCCGTGGGAACGAAAATCTCTGTTACGTGACAGGTACTCAGGGAAAAGAAACGGCACGCACCTTACGATCATCTTCCTGCCATGTACCTACCTACTATGTATTCGCGCAAACTATATATATCCACCGACGCCCTGGGTCCGAGAGCCGAATGCGCGATTTCTCACGTGTCTAAATAAAACACACGCTCTCAGCCCTGCGGCCGGCGCCTTATACTCCCATTGGCCCTCACATGGCCCCGCCATCATCCGCCTACCCTGTTAGCGCTCCGGACGTCAAACATAACTTGCACCTCTGAAACCACATGATTGGTTTCAGCGGCATGCTGTTCGTGCGGCGCCGCAACTTGCACCGTGTGACACCGGGGCGAACACTGGCCATGAACTGTTCAGAGCAAGTCTGTAGGGAAGGGACTGGACAGGGGAGGGGTGGTTAAAAAGTTAAAGTGAGGGACTTCCCCGCGTCGGTGACGGGTTGGGAGCTGGAAGCTTGGGAGCTGGTTATCGTCTCGAGTTGCACGAGGGTCTGTTTGCATGACGGCGCACACGAATATTTTCGTCCTGTCTCTCTATACTGGGTACCCACAACGGCGAATTGCTTGATAAAGGTATCGGCGAGGCGAGATAGCAACGCCGCGGTTTTGGGGTCCAAGACGACAACATCAGAAAACTGCAAACTCCAGCAAGACCCAAACACTGCTTACATTCATCATCCCGCCCACTTCCGCTTGTCTTCATCGGTACTCACAGTGGACGGACCACTATTTCCTTCAAGAAATCACATACCTGATCTACGCCAACCATGTTTCTTACCACGACGATAAAAGTTCTTTTCACTTTGCTTACTTCTCCGTCTTTCTGGTCGCAAATTGGGTTTTTTATCTCCTACATCGCCACCTGCCTCATCGTGCTCGAAGTCCTGCGGCTGATCCACTCAGACGCGAGTAAACGCGATGTGGAGAAGATGCTAGAGTTCTACACCAGGAGCCGCACGCGAGGAACAAGCCTAGACGCACGCCGAGACCGTACAGCCAAACAGGTGGAAATGCCCGTCTCGCTTGCAGAATTGGAGAGAGACCTACATATGCCCCCAGTACCTCGACGAACAAGAAGTCCTGCTGCAGTCCACGCCCAATCTCATTCTCACCCTGAGATCGATGTGGAACACACGCTCAATAACGCCACGCACCGAAGAAGCAGTCGCACAACGTCCGCGGATAAAAACGCCTTC
>Ga0182210_1000189_pt1 | contig 13746 bp, 15 predicted proteins | sample G5R1MG_19_FD_129670 | JGI IMG/M metagenome (GOLD analysis project Ga0182210, IMG submission 129670) | Switchgrass phyllosphere microbial communities from Michigan, USA - G5R1_MAIN_03OCT2016_LD1 MG | ecosystem: Host-associated > Plants > Phyllosphere > Phylloplane/Leaf | place: USA: Michigan... | reverse complement strand
CGGGTTGCGTGGGGAATGGGGTTGTTGTAGCCTTAGGCGCGTTTATTCCAGCTTGCGGGAGCGAGGGCTCTTCTATGCTAGGGTTCGGCTTTGGGAGTGCGATCGGGTCGCTGGCCAAGCGATTGAGTGCGGGTACAGGTGGCGTAAGAACCGGTGCACTTCGTGGTGCAGGTAGTTGGGTCGCGGCAGGTGTGGGCAGTTGGGCAGGAGTACTGGACACCTGGGGCTCTGGGTGTGGCACTGGTCCCTCGGGTACGATGTCTGGGGCGTAAGGCGCAGGTGCCGAGGCGGAAGAAACAAGCGCTGGAGCAGAAGGAACAGGCGTCGCAGCAGGTCGTCGTCGCGCAGCCTTAGGGGCAAACTTCTTTCCCGTCGTATTCTCTGGCTATGGCTTAGTTGAAGGCGCACTGGCCGGCTCGGACGACTCACTGTTGATGAAAGAACTGAATGTCGCCGCCGGCTTAGGCGCCTGCCCTTTGTCAGGCGCGGGCGGCGGCGCCGTGGAAGTTTCGTCTGCCGACATTAGTGCTGCGTGCCTGCTACTACAATCTGGCTGTCGTCGCTATGGGCGCGGTGAGGTGCTGCATCGAGACATGGTTTGTGTTTCTAGTCACGTGACGGCAGTGATTGGTGATTAAAAGGCGAGTCGGCCTGCACACTGGAGCATATGGCGTTGCACCGGGGCTCGGTGCCCGGACCCCCCGCTAGTCCTGTTGCATGGGTAGCGCCACACGCCCTCTTGGCGTGGAATCTTGCACCTCGCTCCTCGAGCAGGCGTGCTTCTCCTCACCGGCCGCCTCCTTCACTGCCACACACGCCTATCCGGCACGCCCTCGTCCGCCGCCGCCGCGTCTTTCCTCTTCCAATCCCGCGCTCTGCCCCTTACATCACTCTCTTTCGACGCTGTGACGCTCTGACACTGGCGGCGCGCTCTCCTCACGTGCCTCCCCCTCGCCCCGGCGTTGTCTGCTCGATGAGGCTCGCAGCCAGAACCGTTGCCCCCCCATCACTTGACCCAGTCAAGATGGAGGATCGCAAGCGGCCCATTGCCGACGACTCGGCTCCTCCGGCTAAGAGGCAAGCCGTGACTGTCAACGGGGCCCGCTCCCACGCAGATGCTGACTTGCCGTGGAAAGATGACATCGAGGTTCGTCTCGCCAGCCTCGCCCGGCCCTCGCGCCATGCTCAAGCATGCGCTAACATTCCCCGTGATACATAGGCCTTCCAAAAGGACGCCATCCTGCGCCAGATGCGCGAATTCAAGCGCGAGAAGAACATCATCGAGACCCAGCTGGCTGAGCTGGAGAAGCGCTCAAAGTACCACGACGACCACCTCCGCACAATAGACGCTTGGTTTGATCAGGTCAGTACCCGTGGGGGGTTTGATTGAGGTGACGCTAATGGCTTCTTAGCTAATCGATGAGATCAAACTCCTGGGCGGGCAGGACCTGCCAGCATCCCATGGCGACTTGGCCGAGCACGAGTCTATTCCTGCGGCCCTTTTCTTTGAGGATAACCCAACCATGAAGAAGCACCTGTCCAGCCGCAAGGATAAGATACTATCATCACTGTCTAATTTGTTTTCGTCTTTTCCCACCGCCAGTCACGAGGTCACAACTCTGCAGCAAAAGCTTTCTCAATTACTGGCTCGCGAAAAGGAGCACGTAGTCCAGCTTCAGCGCGTGACAACAGAGAAAGAACAATTGTCGGACCGTCTGGATACAGCAACCCACCGTTATCTAATTGCTGAGAAGAAAAATGACCGCCTAAAGAGTCAGCAGGTCCAAAAGCTTGAGCAACAAGCTGTCGCCACGACCCATGTCAAGGAGGAAGCGCCTTCGACGAGCAATGGTACGGATGCCATCAACGGAAAATCTCCTGGTCCGCTTGGTGAAGAGATGGAAGCTGCTCGGAACCAGGCAGTTGCCGATGCTGCCAAACGGAAAGAGCAACTTGGAGAAATTGAACTGGTAAATAAGAGGCTTACTGAGGAGCTTTCAGCTTTGAAAGTTAGGCTCACAGGCCTCTCTGACGATGATTATGCGAAAACCGATTTATTCAAAGCTTTGAAGCATCAGCATGAAGATGTTATCAAACGTATCAACAATCTAGAGGCCACCAACATTCAGCTACGCGAAGAAGCCCAGAAGTACCAAGCGGAACGGACAGCCTACCGCATCAAAGTCGATGACGAGATGCGTGGGGTTTTGGCTGAGTCTGAGAGTAGTGTCTCTCAGGCGGAGGCCAATCTTGCCCGCATTCGCAGTGCGAGGGACGAGCTAGTAGCCAAGAATGCCATCCTGGAAAGCAGTCATACGGACAACAAAGCATCTGTTCAGCAATCAAAGGATCTTGTAAGCGCATGTGAAAGCCGAATTGCTGCTCTCGAGTCCGAATGTGAGCGACTACGCTTGCAAATCTTGGAGCAGCAGACTACCGAGGAGCCCCCACCTCATATCGATGAGCTCACACTGGAGCAATCACGAGCCAAGGTGATTAATCTTGAGAGCCAATTAAAGCTTCTTAGCAATGAATTGCCATCCATGGAAGCAGCTTGGAAGAAGGCGCAAGCAATCGCGAGTAAAAAAATTGCCGAGATTGCTGCCGGAGAAGAAAGTGTTTCAAAAGCACACGCTGACAAATCGAAGGCGGACCAGAAGTTCTTTGCCGCTATGAAGACCAAGGGAGAACTAGAGCAGCAGATCCGGATATTGCGCGCTCAGGCAACCAAGTCCACCGAAGTGGTTGCTCAGCTGAAGGAAGCGGACTCTCTCAGTCGATCTCTCGTCGACAAACTGGAAAAGCAGACTGCCGAGATGCGGTCGCAAATGGATGAGCTCTCAATGCAACACCGCCAATTACAACAAAAGGTCAGCGAGAACACCATCACTACACAAGGCCACGTCAGCCAGATCGCGGAATTAAAGAAAATTATCGAAACCAAGGATACTACCTATCTAGCTGCAAAACATGCTCAACGAGAGGCTGAAGCTAAACGAGATGAGATACTTGCACAGGTCGCTGGTCTCGAAAAGCAAGTACAGTCATGGAAGAAGAAGAGCGCTGGCAGTCAAAGCTCAGAGACTGCAATGATGGAGTCTATGATCCAATGCCAGATCTGCAAAACCAAAATCAAGGATACTGTCATCAAGACGTGCGGACACGTCTTTTGCCATATTTGCGTACAAGATCGCCTGACCAATCGCGCGAGGAAATGTCCGAATTGTGGCAAAGCCTTCGGCAATAACGACACAATGAAAGTGCATCTCTAGTGACAATGCGCTTCCATCGAATGAACTTACTCGACTTGTAAATCACCATACTTTCATTACTTTGTCTGTCTGCCGTCGATTTGGGACGGAAAGACGGCAATGATTTTCAGTTTCCCAGTCTGCCACTTTGATTTGTGGTCGACCTCCAATCTTTATTCGTGGCTGTTCAGGTCGATTTGACCAGCGGCATTCAGTGGGTACAAGGCTTCAGGCGCAACAACTATAGTGTACGATGTAAGATGCTTTGCATGTTTATAGCCATGGATCTGGACTTGTTTTATTAGAAAGTCCTTGTACCTCTTCTCAGACGGTGGCTACGGACAGGCTTGGGGAGCTGTAAGGATGTAATCGCAGCTTAGTCCAATCGAGGGGCAGCGACACCAATGCACAACCTTGGTCAAGGCCAGATGCATATCTGACTTGTTGGGGTCATCTCTTGACACAATCCTAATTCAAGCTCCTTCAACAATGTCTCCTAAAAATGTCCATCTTGCTTGTCCAATCTCTCGCTAAATCGATCCCCAAACAATTCAAAATGCTCCCTCATGACAATCGTATACTTGACAAATTCCTCCATGCAATCCACCAATCTATCCCTATTTCCGCTCGGCTTCATCCTACTCCCCTTGCCCCCTTCCTCGCTCTCGGTAAACTGCGTATAAGCCATGGGTACACTACTCTGATTCGGGATAGCAAACATGCGCATCCAGCGCCCCAATATACGTAGCGAATTCACCGTGTTAAACGACTGTGAGCCCCCTGATACCTGCGCAATGGCGAGCGTGCGGCCCTGCGTAGGCCGCACAGATCCCGTAGAGAGGGGAATCCAGTCGATTTGGTTTTTAAACACGGCAGTGAGATTGCCGTGTTGCTCGGGGCTGATCCAGATATGGCCATCGCTCCATTTGCTAAGGTCACGCAGTTCCTGGACTTTGGGGTGCGAGTGCTGCGTGTCGTCTTTGACGGGGAGGCCTTCGGGGTTGTAAACGCGGACGTCGCAGCCGAGGCGGAATAGGATGCGACTCGATTCAAAGGCTAGAAGGCGGGAATATGATCTTCATGGCTGTTCTTCAGTCGAGCTCTACAGGTGGTGGGTAGTTATGTGGAGTGAATTTGGCATACCTTTCTCTTAAACTTCCGTACAAGACTAGAACCTTGAGCCTATCCCCGCCACACTGTAAAACTTTCAAATCAACCATTTTAATAACAGTACTTAGCTCGAGTTGAGCGATCCAGTCATTCTCAGTATTCTCCAACAGAAATGGTCTGTATGATGTCCGAACCGAGAGGTCATCTTGCGAAGGTGGTATTGCTAGAGAAGTGTTGCGATACGATTGGTCAACGGCAATTCCTAACCTGGGGCGCTCTGCGGACGTGTTGTTTAGGTCACCGTTTGTTGCTTGGTAGGTTTGCATTGCTCGTCGTAGATGATTGTGACAACGGTGTTTGGTGGTTGCAGAAATGTTTACACGTGTTATGGTTTGACAGATCCTCATAGGTTGATAAAATCCAGGCTATGTCCGTCCAAAGAGGAGATATATCTACAAGGAGAATATAAGGGTAGGGTGCGGTTTTCTAGATAACTAGACCACAGGTGTAACCAATTTAGCATATAGGATGTCACTGCTCATATATGATTGGCTGTGATGATGACAGCCCATGCAGCGCCGCCATGCCTCGTCACGTCATATTGAAGAGACGGTACGGTGCATGAGGAGCATTCACGTCAGATATTCGAGTCCTTGGAGGATCTTGGCTGGCAATCTGCAATGCTTCAAATGAACAGTACATCGATGAAGCGGCTGTTACGCCCGACCGTCCGTCAAGTGAACACTTTCTACAACATAGTAGTTGGTCTAACATCCAAGGAATGGAGAAAAAACACGGTATCGACCTGGAGTTACACGGACGAATGACGTTCCCCAGAAGGTACATAATCTGTAAGCAAATGGCAGGATCTATGTCCACTAATACGCCAAGGTAGGAGTTTTTAGGGTCCTGGTGAGATATTGTTATGATACGAAGCAGCAGTACCTATAGCATTGACAGCGGGAGTGACCTTTCTTTGTGTCATGGCTGTCTGAACTAGAAAACCAGAGCAACATATACACACACACACACACACACACAATAGCACATACGCTAGGCTTTTAGTGGTAATGCCGAGGAGCCGCGAAATAAGTTTCCCTTGGCCCCGCCCTGGACGATCGTCGTCTCAAACATCGACTCAGCATTGCAGTCTTTCTGCCTAGCATACAAACGTAAAAATGGAGCACGATACATTCACAGCAGGTATATTCTGATTTCATCGTTTTAACATTCGATCAAAGCTCATGTGACCAGCCCAGTACAAGACCAGCGATGTGACATCGTTTGCGCATACATCTGCGCGCGAGCGATGGCCAATCATCATCACGCAGGGCATTGACGATGTCCATCGCGCCGCATATAGCGCCAAGGATGACGAGTCTTTGACAGAAGGAAAATGGATTGTTGCGGAGCTGGCCAAGCTCAAGTACGAAGTGCAGCACGACCGCGAGCTCACGCCAATTCCAGACGACGGCGAGCGCGATATTAATGCATACAACGAGGAATTGGCGGCCAGAGGAAACCCAAAGTGGCACAATGTTCCTTGGTTATACGCCGAGTGCTACCTCTACCGGTACGCTGTGGCAACACTGCAAATTGGAGTCGGCACTAATGACCATAACAAGACGCATATCGAGCATCTTTAAACAAACTAAGCACTGGAAATCATATGATCTTTTCGCTCGTCAGAAGATGGAAACTTTCAGATCCTCACGCCCTGCCGTTCTTGAACTCGCTGCTCGCTACAAGGATATCGTTACCGGTATGCAAGAGAAGCGTGAACCAAGTGCTCCACAGGCGCCAGACCAGATAGAGGCAGAAAAGGTTCTTTTCACTGAAATGTGCGAGATATGTCTATGGGGAAATGCGACCGATCTCTCGCTTCTGACCAACCTCTCTTACGAGGACATCCAGAAGCTACAAGGGTCAGAGGCTCGCAAGAGGGCGGAGAAGAACATCCTCGTTAATGACCTAGACAAGGCTTTCCGGGTTCTGAGCGCTGCCAGAAAGTCGGGATTGAAAGAGCGTCGTGTCGATATCGTTCTGGATAACGCAGGTTTCGAGCTCTTCGTTGACCTTATTCTTGCTGGCTACCTGGTATCCGCCGGACTCGCGACCAGCGTCGTTTTCCACCCAAAATCGATACCCTGGTTCGTCTCAGATGTACTACCAGCCGATTTTGCCGCACTCTTGTCCGCTCTGGCAAGTCCACAATCTTTCTACGGCACACTATCAGATGATGAGAAATCGACCGGAAAAGAGCCGACACCGCTTTCTGACTCTGAACACGCGAACCTGCAGTTTTTGTTCCAGAGCTGGAGTGGCATATATGCAGAAGGTCAATTCGTACTTCGGCCGAATGATTTCTGGACAGCTGCCGGTAGTTATTGGCGACTTCCTAAAACTGAACCAAAACTATACCAGGATCTGAAGGGCAGCGAGCTGGTGATCTTCAAGGGGGATTTGAACTATCGAAAACTTACCGCTGATGTAAGTTTGCCTCTTCGTTGCTTAAGTATCTATATTAACTGGCAAAAGGCGGCATGGCCGGCCACAACTCCCTTCACGGACGCTATCGGTCCCCTAGGGCCAGGTTCCGGTGTTCGGGTACTTGCACTACGAACTTGCAAGGCCGATGTAGTAGTAGGACTAGCAGACGGTGAGGACGAGAAAATCAGAGCGATCGAGGGTAGTGGTGGAGATAGCGGTGCGAGGAAGTGGGCATGGAGTGGTAAATGGGCCGTGGTGCAGTTCTCCGATGGCAAGGCTTGAATGTAGAGTTGGCGTTATCTATTATATTAATAAGATTCATGCTCATAGATAACAGGTAAGCTGAAATGTAACGAAATTTGGCTTGGAGTAAAACTTTTGGCGACTATGACCTTTGAAAATGACCCATGTGTCTGCCGGCAATCCCTCATAATCAGTGCTACCCGAAGAACTTGGATTTTGTACTATTCCAGGATTCTTGAGGTGGAAATGGGCAGCATCATGGTGGTAGTACATTATGCATGTATCGATCCTTTAACGTATCATAAGTACTGGAAGAGGAATCCCAAGGGTCAATGCTGTGGTTGTATCACTGAAATTGGCATGGCACCGATGGCATTCACACCGCATACTATCATAGTAGATAGTTATTTACCTTAGAAGCTAACTTACTGGATTTTTCCCAGCCACAAGTCCTTATCATTCCGCTATTGATTTTCATTCCCCAGTCACAGTGACTCTACTTGTCTGGAGAATTCTCGCATTACCATAAGCCGACGAACCAGTGTTTCCATAGTTCAACCCATATTCCTCGTGTCTCAGTATGCTTCTTTGACTCAGATCATCACCTTCTTCACCCATGTTTCCCAGTGACACCCACCCACTATCCTTAGCTCTTGCTATGGCTTGTACCGTCGCGGTATGGCTCGTAGACTGTTGACTGCGGTGTTCACGCGACAATGATAAAATGTCAGCTGTGGTGGAGCGTAGATGATAGCGAGCGTGAGAGTATGAGTAGGATGGGATAGTTTCTTTGAAGAAGACGCGTAGAACGGGGATGGAAGCAGCGATGATGGCGGTTGCAGTCTCGACACAGGTCCATATACTGACATCTTTGCCGTGGTAGAAGAAGTCTTGCTGACGGAGTTGAACTAGATAAACGCCTTTAACAATAACGCAGACACCGGCTCTGTGCAGTCGGGTAGTAAGTAGAAGTTGAAGCTCAGATTCCAGGCTGGTTAACCTACATTAATTCCATGACCATAGCAATGCTAACATCTAACTTCTCCCTCGTGTGAAGTTGCAATCCCCATATCATCTTCCACGGTAGAAGTGCTAGCGCAAAGTCTGCAGTAGCGCACCACGCCGCATTGAAAATCCCGTAATTCAAGGTGACACTGGCTGGTAAACATGTTCCTTCAATAGAGATGTTCCACGCTTTTGCCACGGGGCGGCATTGGTCCTAATTCATTATCGCCGAGGGCAGCATGATCAGAAAGAGCGTAACGATGCAAAACCACGCGAACCATCGCGTTGGTTCTGAAGTGAGCCGCAACAGCGTCAAACCAAAGGATACCTTCGAAAGGGTCGATGCGAAGCAGGATATGGATGCGCCGACTGAGGTGCAAAGGATGATGGTGGCGAGATTTTGCACGGAGATATCTGAGGTATGTTTACCAAAGCCGAGGGACTGGCCTATTTGGGTCACGATGGATTGAACGAAGAGGAATGTCTGAGGTCCTTATTAGGTCGGATCGCAAATTTAGGGTTCGAAGCTGGAAATCACAAACCCACGAAGTGACGAGGACATGGTCGTCCCACCAAACTCCTTGCTGTCGGCTCAGTTTTGCATAATTTCGCAGACCCAGGAAAGCACCGCAGAAAAAGGTCAACCACCAGGTGATGCCAACAATAATCTACGTATTGGGAGCTAAGTATCAGCAGAGCTTCTTACATGAGGAAGTAGATACCCAACTTACAGGGCCGTTATCAGGCACACTCGTTGTGAGGACAGGAATGTATTATGTCTTTACCTAGGGTAAAAACTCATGCGTATCGACAGCAATCGCAAGTTTCCAATCTCAAGTAACAATAACAGCGAGACGCGATGGTCCGCGGGTACGCAGGTCCGGGTATAACTGCAGAACGTGATACCAAGGTGCTTACAGGGTTCGATGTATTGACTAGAATCTTGGATTTTTTCCTCCCACAGCATCCTTGCGAGGATCCACTGGTTCCAGATGTTGAACTCTTAAAGTACTAAACAGGATGGCTAGCGGCGCTACACATCGCAAGGCACACTGCTGTCGATTAAGGCGACTCAATACGGCTCGTCTGCGCAAACACGAGGGACCTGTTTGGTTGCGGTAAAAACTTTGAGAAGGCAGACACAGGATACAGCCCATGACACGTTAGGCAGGATCGGTGAAGATATGAATCTGGTAGATCTCATCGAATTCCTTTACAGTGCTTGCGACTAGGTGCTAGGTGCTTTGCCAAAAGTTTAGAACTTATCACAAGGCATGTGTTTCTCCACTTTGAGCCTACGAACAACCAAGTATGTTTACTCCTTCATACACGCAAGGCTAGGCTTTTAGGCTCTCAATGTCAGGCACCGCGCTGACAGTAGCCCAGAATGGGCCACAGAGGGGCATAGATACCCACTTTCTACCATATTGGTAGAAGATTGCGAAACCTTTTGGCCATTTGGCGCAGTGGGGATTGACGCTACGTCCTGGCACACGAGGCAAAGTTCGTTAGGCGACGGGCCGTTCTATTGCAATATTTTTCATTTTCCGCTGCCGTCAAACCCATTGCAAACCCACTCTCCCGTAGCTTAGGTCGGTTGAAACTGCTTCAGCTTCTCCTGGACGGCCTTCTTCACATCAAAACCTTGCATGACGCTTCCCCTTCTTTTTCTTTCTTCAATTTCTGCTTTGACTTCTTTCACAATCTCGTCGATTTCTGCCTCTGGATCATCTGCGATACCAAGAACGGGTACCTTCCGCTGGCCAGCTACGCTTTCTTGCGAATTGGTTCTTTGCAACCTCTGCAACTTGACCGCCTCTCGTGCCGCCTTCTCAATTAGTGGTCCGTCAACCGTGCTTGGTGCGGCGGCCGATACGCGAGCGGACTGGAGCTGTACGATCTGTCTGCGAAATGGAAGTGAGCGTGAAAATAAGGCAAATGATGCCCCAACACCGATTAGAGTATAAAAGTAGACGCGTGCCCAGACTTTTATGGTATCGGAAAATCCGAGCAAGATAAATGGGGTTACGACAAAGGAGAATACGAGTTGGGTAAGTACGGTTGTGAATAAATCGTAATACTTCTTGGTTGGGAGTGGCGACTTGCCATCGACAGTCAGGAAAAGGGGGCGTATCATGCGACGGCCGTCTGTCAGATCTGTAAGCAGGACATGTAACAAAAGGTCCAGGAGTACTTACTCTTGGCAACAGTCTGGATGAAGGAGGCTAGGATAAATGCAAGATAATAGCCTGGGTAAAAGCCATGCCAGAATGCACTCGTAACGAAAGTCGCTAAAGTAGCTCTGAAGCCAGGTTTTTGACCTTTGGGAGTCACACGGAGATACATGTAATTCCTGAGCCAGAGATTGGTATTGATGTTCCAGAACCCAAGGTAAGCACGAGCATTCTGCGCGGTCTCGATTTCCCAAGGCTTGATGTTTGTAAGCCGATCCCACTTGGCACGATGTGTCTCCGGATCAATGCCATTGTAGCCAATGCCAGACAGAATGCAGGAGCCTTCTGATAGGCTCCATACGGCGTAATACTTCATACGAGTAGCAAGGCCTAGCATGTATAGCTGCCATATCCTGCGAAAAATGTTGTACTTCATGTACTCGGCGCCCAGGAAAAAGCTCGGATAATACCATGCAGAAAACTTGAGGAACGCGAATAACCAGAGCGTACCCTGAGCGGCTTTTATAGCGGCTGGAAAGCCGCTACGAGGAATCTTGCGTCTCTTACGAGTGGCAGGCGCCTTGGCAGGATCAGTACCTGGTGGCAGGGTGAACATTGTGGTGGTAATGTATTCGCTATAGTCCGCATAGTCAAACGCAGGCCCCGCCATAAGAGCCGGGAAAAAGAAGACGTAACCTAGATAGTCTAGAATACCGGGCATAGTGCGAATAGCGTGGGCTTTTTGGAAGTCCGAGAGGTCAGCCTCGGGCAGGCGACCGTCTTGTACGTTCCAACAGAAAGCGGTAAGCTTCATGACCAAAACCATCTGTGCTCCTGTAATGTCAAAGACGGCAGGCTCGTTCACTGCCTGACGGTAGATGTGGTTGACCGACATGTGACCCATGAGGAAGGCGAATCCGATCCATGGCATAAACGCGGACTTGACCCCGGATGAGATGAGGTATGCCCCACCTGCACTAATGAGTATTGTACAGAGGCCACTCCATAGGTTGAAGAGGCCGACTAGGTAGAACATGGAGATACTGTCATGCTGAGCGTGCGTTGGAGCAGAGGAAGGGCTTGGTACTTACGTTATAATGAACGTATTCTTCTTCCATGGCTGCTTGTCGGGGATTCTTTTAAGCACAGCCGCCAAGGGATACGACAGGTAAAAGGTGAAGATGAGCTTGACTGAGTCGTGTCAATCATGTTTGGGAAGTTGGCGGCATTGCCTGCTCTTACGCTCGTCTGCCGAGTTTCCAAGTCCTGCAGCAGCGTACTCAAACGCTGATCATGTCAGTAGGCAGACGAGGATACTGTGGAAGAGCTGGCGTACGCGCATTGATGTAGGGCAACATGGTGCTCGTGGACTACGGGAACGGGCACTCCGGCATAGTAAAGAGTGAAGGGGCCTGAAGTAAATATCCAGACAGCGCCAAGGGCCAGAGTGGCTTGCGTCGCTGCCCCGTGCACTGCATCAGCGTCCCCGCCTCCTACTGGTCGACGATTCACGACTTCGTCCAGATTGCGATCGAGAAGACGGCACCAGCGCGGCGACAATGAGTTCGACGTACAACATCGAGCCCAATCCCACGGCCAAGCTCGTTCTCCACACCACCCTCGGCGACCTCGAGCTCGAGCTCTTCGCCAAGCAGACACCCGTTACGTCGCGCAACTTCCTGCAGCTGTGTCTCGATGGCTACTACGACAACACCGTGTTCCATCGCCTCGTGCGCGGCTTCATCCTGCAGGGCGGCGACCCTACGGGCACCGGCCAAGGCGGCGAGAGCAGCTACGATGGCACGCCCTTCGCCGACGAATTCCACAGCCGCCTCAAATACACACGCAGAGGGCTACTGGGCATGGCCAACACGGGCGCTAAGAACGACAATGGCAGCCAGTTTTTCTTCACGCTGGCGGCAACCCCTGAGCTGCAGAATCGTAACACGCTATTTGGGCGCATCGCTGGCGACACCATATACAACCTCATGAAGATGGCCGAAGCAGAGATCTGCGACGGCAGCGACGACCAGCCTCTGTACCCGACCAAGATCACGGGTGCTGATATTATCATCAATCCCTTTGAGGACATGGTCAAGCGGGTGCGTGTGGCAGAACGCACTAAACCCGAAGCTCCCAGGACGAAGAAGCCCAAGCGCAAGGCAGGCAAGAATGTACTCAGCTTTGGCGACGAGGCAGATGATGCCGAGTCAGCCCCTGTCGCGAAAAAGGCCAAATTTAACACCAAGTTGGTTACAGACGAGGGACAAAAATCAGTAGCCAAAGCACCTGACCCGTCAAGAGAGATCCCAATTCGCAAACCAGCTAGGAAGTCACCATCAAGATCCGTGTCCCCCAAACCAACACCCAAAACAGCCCCCCAGCCGCTACCAGTGGCGCAGGCACGCCCATCTTCACCCCGAGAACTGTCCCCGGAATCGGAAAAGCGGGCAAAACTCGACCGTGTAAATGCCCAAATTGCACAACTAAAGGCTTCAATGAAGCGCAACACAGCCTCTGATCGTGCAGAGCCAGTCAAAAAGAAATCTTTGCTGGAATCTATGGTGCCTGTCTCGACAACACGTGGTCGCAAAAGAGGCACAGGTGCTAATACAGCCCAAGAACAGGCGACACTCAATATTCTCTCAAAGTTCAAGTCGAAACTAGAGGCAGCTGAGCCAATAATGTCAGCGACTACGAAGTCACCTCCAAGTGAAAGCCGACCACCACATCACAATCATACCATGTTGAATGATAGTATAGCGGATGAAGAAGAGGAAGGCACCTGCGATTTACATTTCATCCCGGGTTGTCAGTCATGCAAAGCGTGGGACAAGCAGGACGAAGATGAGTCAGATGACGATGCGGGTTGGATGACGCATTCACTGAGCTTTGCAAAAGACAGACTTGGCAAAGATCTGGAGTGGAAACGGAAAAATGAGGAAGAATTGTTGGTCATCGATCCCCGGGAAGAGGCAAAACGGCACAAGGCTGAGGTTAAAGGGAAGAGAGATTGGGATGATTCGAAAGGGAAGAAGAAGATACAAACATGAGTATACAACTGGTGAACGAGCTGCTCTCCATGACCTACAGCAGTACACTCATGGCCTGCGAAATTCTTAATCAATGCACATTTCTGTGGCAAGTTCTAACATCATCGTTTTAGATGTATCACTTCTTGGCTTAGGCGCCTTATTTCAGATGCTGGCAAAGCCTTACCATTGTGATGTACCTTACTCTGACCAATACCTACATCACGTGTAGGTGAAAGCGATTAAGAGAGGTTTAGGTTTAGCGTGTACTATATTATGGCAGCCTATTGATGGTCTTCACCTTCACCGGCTCTTAGTCAGGTTTACCACAGATATATTCTCGCACTCCAACAACTCTCGCACTCCAACAACTCTCGCACTCCAACAACTCTCGCACTCCAACAACTCTCGCACTCCAACAACTCTCGCACTCCAACAACT
>Ga0182210_1000188_pt1 | contig 13754 bp, 13 predicted proteins | sample G5R1MG_19_FD_129670 | JGI IMG/M metagenome (GOLD analysis project Ga0182210, IMG submission 129670) | Switchgrass phyllosphere microbial communities from Michigan, USA - G5R1_MAIN_03OCT2016_LD1 MG | ecosystem: Host-associated > Plants > Phyllosphere > Phylloplane/Leaf | place: USA: Michigan... | reverse complement strand
GCGCCCGCGATCCTCGCGACCTGGTTCCTCGGCAGCCGCGCGGGCGAGGCGATCGCCGACGTGCTGTTCGGCGACGTCAATCCGTCGGCGAAGCTGTCGGCCAGCTTCCCGCATGAAAGCGGGCAGCAGCCGTTCTTCTACAACCACAAGCGCACCGGCCGCCCGGCGCCTGACGATGGCAGCCAGGAGTACAAGGCGCGGTATCGCGAGGCGAAGAACGAGGCGCTGTACCCGTTCGGGCACGGGCTCTCCTACACGTCGTTCGCGATCGAGGGGGTCAGCGTGCCCGCGAGCATGACCGATCGGATCGAGGTGACCGCCACCGTCCGCAATACCGGCAGCGTCGCGGGCGACGAGGTGGTGCAGCTCTACATCCACGACGTGGTGGCGAGCCACACCCGCCCGGTGCGCGAGCTGAAAGGCTTCGCGCGCGTGTCGCTGAAACCGGGCGAGACGAAGCGGGTGAGCTTCCCGCTGTCGCGCGACGACCTGCGCTTCTGGGGCGAGGATGGCTGGGTGGTCGAGCCGGGGCTGTTCCACTTGTGGGTGGCGTCGAGTTCGACCGGGGGCGAGCGCCGCGAGTTCACGCTGGTCTAGGGAGCTTCGGTCGCGGGTGCGCGTTCACCCGCCTTAAGACCCGTCATGCCAGCGAAGGCTGGCATCCATGTCTCCCCGTTGTCGGCGTTGCCGCGTGTTGAGACAGCCATGGACCCCAGCCTTCGCTGGGGTGACGGGAAGCGACGGAGGCACCCCCATGAAGACCAGCGGCAACACCATCCTCATCACCGGCGGCGGGTCGGGGATCGGCGAGGCGCTCGCGCACCGCTTCCACGATCGCGGCGACACGGTGATCGTCGCCGGGCGGCGGCAGGACGCGCTCGACAAGGCGTGCGAGGGGCGCGAGCGGATGCACGCGCTGACCCTCGACGTCGACAGCGCGGAGGGGGTGGCGGACTTCGCAGCGCGGCTGATCGACGCGCACCCGGCGGTCAACGTCCTCATCAACAATGCCGGCATCATGCGGATCGAGGACGCGACGACCAAGCGCGACCTGTCCGCCGCCGAAGCGACGATCACCACCAACATCCTGGGGCCCATCCGCCTGATCGATGCGCTGGTCGATCACCTGAAGGCGCAGTCCGATGCCGCGATCGTCAACGTCACCTCGGGGCTGGGCTTCGTGCCGCTGGTCGATGCGGCAGTCTATTCGGCAACCAAGGCCGCGATCCACAGCTACACCGTCTCGCTGCGCACGCTGCTGGATGGCGCGATCGAGGTGATCGAGCTGGCACCGCCCGGCGTGCAGACCGCGCTGACCCCGGGGCAGGAACATCGCCCCGGCTACATGCCGCTCGATCAGTTCGCCGACGAGGTGATCGCGCAGTTCGACCAAACCCCCACCCCGGTCGAGATCCTGGTCGAGCGCAGCCGCTTCCTGCGCGATGCCGAGCGCGAGGGGCGGTTCGACGAAACGCTGGCGGGGCTCACCAACTCGGCGCGTGAGGCGCGCGCCAAGGGCGGGTCATAGCCGGACGATGGCCGTCCCGATCCGCGCGGCCTCCTCGGCGTCGTGAGTGACCATCAGGATCGGCAGGCGAAGTTCGTCGCGGATCGCCTCGATCGCCTGCATCACCTCCTCGCGCCGCTCGGGATCGAGCGAGGAGAGCGGTTCGTCGAGAAGAAGGAACGCAGGATCGCTGAGCAGCGCGCGGCCGATCGCGACGCGGCGCGCCTCCCCCCCCGACAGCGTGCGCGGCCAGCGATCGAGCAGATGGCCGATCCCCAGCATCGCGATCGTCGCGTCCCACGGCGCGCCGGCCTTCATGCCGTAGTGCAGGTTGGCGGCGACGCGCAGGTGCGGGAACAGCCGCGGTTCCTGGAAGACGACTCCTGCGCGGCGACGCTCGGGCGCGACGTCGGTGAGGTCGCGCCCGGCGACGCGGACATGCCCGCGTTCGAGCGGGACGAGCCCCGCGATGCCCATCAGCACGCTGGTCTTACCGACGCCCGATCGGCCGACGAGCACGGTCGCGCCCGCCTGCGCGACGAACGCCGCCTCGATCAGCCGCTCGCCGCGTCGGATGGCGAGGTCGATGTCGAACGCGGCCGGCTCAGAGGACATGCAGCCCCCGGCCCATCCGCCGCGCGAGCAGTTCCGAGACGATCAGCGCGGCAAGGCTGATCGCGATCGATATCCCCGCGAGGCGGGCGACCACGGCCTCGCCGCCGGGCTGCTGGAGCGCGGCATAGATCGCCAGCGGCAGCGTCCCGGTCTCGCCCGGCACGTTCGAGACGAAGGTGATCGTCGCGCCGAACTCGCCGATCGAGCGCGCGAAGCCGAGCACGGTGCCCGCCAGGATCCCGGGCAGGCTGAGCGGCAGCGTGATCGTCGCGAACACGCGCAGCCGCCCTGCCCCCAGCGTCCGCGCCGCCTCTTCCAGCCGCCGGTCGACCGCCTCGATCGACAGCCGCATCGCCCGGACCATCAGCGGCAACGCCATGATCCCGGCGGCGATCGCGGCGCCGGTCCAGCGGAACAGCACCGACGTGCCGAACAGCGCCAGCGCCCGCCCGCCCCAGCCGTCGGCGCCGAAGAACAGCAGCAGCATCCACCCGGTCACCACCGGTGGCACCACCAGCGGCAGGTGGACGATCCCGTCGAGCAGCACCTTGCCCGGAAACCGCCGCCGCGCGAGCAGCCAAGCAAGCCCCCACGCGACCGGCAACGCGGCGAGGCAGGCGGTACCGCCGACCAGCAGCGACAGGCGGACGACCTCCCATTCCGCAGGCGTCAGGATCATGCGACGATCCTCACCTTTCCGGCGCCGCGCGCCTCCCTCCCTCTCCCGGCGGGAGAGGGAAAAGACGCCGCAGGCGGCGAAGGATGAGAACCGGTCTTCACGGCGCCGTGAAGCCGCGGCGCGCAAGGATCGCCCGGCCAGCGCCCGACAGCAGGAAGCGGCGAAACCCCTCCGCCTCGGTCGGCGAGCGGCCGCCCGTCAGACGCGCGAGCGGATAGTGGATCGGCGGATGCGTGGCGGCGGGGAACAGCCCCGCCACCCGCACCTTCGCGCTAGCGCGCGCATCGGTGATGTAGACGATCCCGAACGGCGCGGCACCGCGCTCGACGAGCGCGAGCGCGGCGCGGACGTTCTCGGCGCGGATGATCTGGGGCGCGACCTGGCGCCAGGCACCGATCCGCTCCAGCGCGGTGCGGCCGTAACGGCCCGCAGGGACCGCGTCGGGGTCCGCCATCGCGACCCGGCCCCGCGCCAGCGTCGGACCCAGCGTCCTCAGCGTCAGACGGACCTTGGTGCCCGCAGGCGCGACGACGACCAGCCGGTTGCCCGCGATCGACCGGCGCGTACCCGGCACCAGCTTGCCGGCTTGGCCGAGCGTATCCATCCACGCCTCGTCGGCGGAGACGAACAGGTCCGCGCCGCCCCCGGCTTGCGCCTGCCGCGCGAGTGCCGAAGAAGCGGCGAACGACAGGACGGGGGTCGGGTGCCCCCGCGCCGCCCAGGCGGCGGCGGCGTCGGTCAGCGCCTCCTGCAGGCTCGCCGCGGCGAGCACCAGCGGGGCTGCGGGCGACGCCGCCGCGCCGAGCAGAAGCGGCAGGATGGCGGCGAGGATCAGGCGGCGTAGCATGGTTGATCCGCGTTAGGTGGCAGGGGGGGATAACGCCAGCGCGCGGTTTCCTAGGCGCGCGTTGCGGACGTGCGCGGTTCGTCCACTTCCGCCCGTCATGCTGAACTTGGTTCAGCATCCAAGCGAGCCGCTTCTTGCCGGCGTCACGCCCATCGTGGAGCGCGCGCGTGGATGCTGAAACGAGTTCAGCATGACGGTGGTGAGGGTGGCCGCGACAACAGGCGGCGGCGGGAAGAAGGGGCGTCGCGGCAAAGCCGCGCCGTCGATCGGCTGGCCGAGTACAGGCTCGGCCTGCCGTCGGCCGGGCTGGCGCTGGTCCGCGGCTAAGCTTTGCTTAGCCTCGGGCGCTCATCCATCATCCCCCATCCGCAACGCTGCGATGAATGCCTCCTGCGGGATGCTGACGCTGCCGTATTCGCGCATCTTCAGCTTGCCCTTCTTTTGCTTGTCGAGGAGCTTGCGCTTGCGGCTCGCGTCGCCGCCATAGCATTTGGCGGTCACGTCCTTGCGCATCGCGCTGATCGTCTCGCGCGCGATTACCTTGCCGCCGATCGCTGCCTGGATCGGGATCTTGAACAGGTGCCGCGGAATCAGCTCCTTCAGCCGCTCGACCATCCCGCGCCCGCGCGTCTCGGCGGTCGAGCGGTGGACGATCATGCTGAGCGCGTCGACCGGCTCCTCGTTGACGAGAATCCCCATCTTGACGAGGTCGCCCTCGCGATAGCCGATCTGGGTGTAGTCGAAGCTGGCATAGCCCTTCGACAGCGATTTCAGCCGGTCGTAGAAGTCGAAGACCACCTCGTTGAGCGGCAGTTCGTAGGTCGCCTGCGCGCGCCCGCCCACGTACGTCAGGTTCTTCTGGATGCCGCGGCGGTCCTGGCACAGCTTCAGGATGCTGCCGAGATATTCGTCGGGGACGTAGATGGTGGCGTTGATCCACGGCTCCGCGATCGTCGCGATCTTGTTGGGATCGGGCATGTCGGCGGGGTTGTGCAGCTCGATCTGGCCGCCGTCGTGCGCCAGCTCGATCTCGTAGACCACCGACGGCGCGGTGGTGATGAGGTCGAGATCGTATTCGCGGGTCAGCCGCTCCTGGATGATCTCGAGGTGGAGCAGCCCCAGGAACCCGCAGCGGAAGCCGAAGCCGAGCGCGGCCGAGGTCTCCATCTCGAACGAGAAGGATGCATCGTTGAGGCGCAGCTTGCTGATGCTCTCGCGCAGCTTCTCGAAGTCGTTGGCGTCGACCGGGAAGAGCCCGCAGAACACCACTGGCTGGACTTCCTTGAACCCCGGCAACGCCTGCGCCGCGGGCTTCTTGGTGTCGGTCAGCGTGTCGCCGACGCGCGCCTGCGCCACTTCCTTGATCTGCGCGGTGATGAAACCGATCTCGCCGGGGCCCAGATCCGTGAGCTGCTCGATCTTCGGGCGGAAACAGCCGACCCGGTCGACCAGATGCTGGGTGCCCGATTGCATGAAGGTGACCTGCTGGCCCTTCTTCAGCGTGCCTTCCATGACCCGCACCAGGATGACGACGCCAAGATACGGATCGTACCACGAATCGACCAGCATCGCCTTCAACGGCGCGGCCGCATCGCCCTTTGGCGCGGGGATCTTCCTGACGATCGCCTCAAGGATGTCGGCGATGCCGATCCCCGACTTCGCCGACGCCAGCACCGCCTCGGACGCATCGATGCCGATCACGTCCTCGATTTCCTTGCGCACCTGCTCGGGCTCGGCGGCGGGGAGGTCGATCTTGTTGATCACCGGCACGATCTCATGGTCGTGCTCGATCGACTGATAGACGTTGGCGAGCGTCTGCGCCTCGACTCCCTGCGCCGCGTCGACCACCAGCAGCGCGCCCTCGCACGCCGCCAGACTGCGGCTGACCTCGTAGGCGAAGTCGACATGGCCCGGCGTGTCCATCAGGTTGAGCGTATAGGTCTCGCCGTCCGACGCCTTGTACTGCAGGCGCACGGTCTGCGCCTTGATGGTGATCCCGCGTTCCTTCTCGATATCCATGTTGTCGAGCACCTGCTCCGACATCTCGCGGTCGGTCAGGCCGCCGGTCGCCTGGATCAGGCGGTCGGCGAGCGTCGATTTGCCATGGTCGATATGGGCGATGATGGAGAAATTGCGGATCAGGGACAGCGGGGTGGCCAAGGTCGATCTTTCAGGGAGGTTCGGGTGCGCCGTTAGCATGGTCGCCCGTCCGTGCCAAAAGGCGGCGGAAGGTTAGGACGCGGCCTGCTCGATCGCCTTCAACGCGTTGAGGTATCGCTGCGACCCCTGACCCGAGACGAGCGCCCAAGGCAGCCGCCGCCGTTCGAGCTCGGCACGCGACAGGTCGAAGAAGCGTTGCCGCTGGGTCGCGGTGCCGAACATGCGGGTGCCGTCCTCGACCCAGGGCAGGTCGATGTCGAAGAGCAGGTAAAGGTCGGCGGTCCCCTGCCACTGGTCGAACCACGGATCGCGGCGCCCGAACAGCATGTCCGCCCACACCGCGCTCATCAGCGGATCGGTGTCGAGGATGACCGGCCGGTCGCCCGAGGCGATCGCCGCCTTGACCTTCGCATCGTGCGCATGCGCGATCATGATCAGATCGGCCATCGCCAGGTCGGTGCCGTACGCCTCGCAATAGGTGCGCCCGAACTCGGCGACGCACTGCGTGTCGAAATGCTGGGCGAGGCGCGGCGCCATGGTCGACTTGCCCGTGCTCTCGGGACCGTGGAGGCAGATCGAGCGGAAACGGTTCACGCGGGGCAGGCTCCTGACAGGATCGGGGCGGCACGCCGATGCGCGGCGCGCCAGTCGAGCCACCCCCATAGCGCGAGCCCGAGATAGACGAGGTATAGCAGCGCCAGAAGGTGCAGCCCCTTGGCGAGGTAGAGCGGGATCGCGGCGAGGTCGACCGCGATCCAGACCAGCCAGTTCTCGATCCGGCGCCGCGCCATCAAAAGCTGCGCGGTGACGCTCGTGGCGGCGATGGCGGCGTCCCACCACGGATAGGCGGCGTCGGTCAGCGCATGCATCGCCCCCCCCCACAGCAGCGCGGCGGCGAGCGTGCCGGCCGTCCAGCGAATGCGTGCGGAGGGCGTCATCGCGCCGACCGGAACCTCGCCCGTCGCCGCGGTCGCACGGCTCCAGCTGCGCCAGCCGTAGAGATTGGCGGCGACGAAGAAGAGCTGGAGCAACGCATCGCTGTAGAGCCGCTCGCGCCAGACCAGCACGCCGACCAGCCCGACCGAAACGATCGCGGTCGGAAAGGTCCACACGCTGCGCAGCGCCGCCAGCGCCACGCACGCGAATCCCAGCAACAGCGCGGCCCATTCGATCGGGGTCATGACACGGCGTAACGGGTCGAAGAGGGCGGGTCGAGGGGTGACGCCGGGCCCTTCCCTCCACGTCATGCTGAACTTGTTTCAGCATGACGGTTGTGTGCGACGCGCGCGCCAATCCGCCACCGGCAGCACGGATCGACGCCGCGGGTGCCGAATTCGGCACATTCCCTACCCTGCCACTGGCAGCACGATCTCGAACCTCGCCCCCCCGGCCCCCGGCACCAGCGCGATCGCGCCGCCCGCGGCGTCGAGCAGCGAGGCGACGATGGGGAGCCCGAGGCCCGTGCCGCCCGTCGTGCGGCGGGTGGTGAAGAACGGCTCGAACACGCGCCGCGCGTCAGCCGGGGGAATGCCCGGGCCGTCGTCCTCGATCGCGATCGTCAGCGCGTCGTCCGTCGTCCAGGCGGAGACGATCACCCGGCTCGCGCCCGCCTGACGGCTGTTCTCGGCCAGCGTCGCGAGGATCGTCTCCAGCGTCGCGCGCGCGATGCGCGCGGGGGGCAGGTCGGTGGGCAGCGCCGCCTCGACCGGCACGCGCGCCGCGACCGCGGCGACGTCGGCACGCGCGCCCGCTTCGGCTGCGGCCATGTCGGCCCGCGCGAGATCGAGCAGCCGCGAGACGAGCAGCGACAGGCGCCCCGCATCGGCATCGGCGTTCGCGAGGAAGCGCGCGCGGGTGGCGGCGTCCATCGTGTCGCCATGGTCGGCGAGCAGCTCGATCGCCCCGCGGATACCCGCCAGCGGGGTCTTGAATTCATGGCTGACCGCATGCGCGAAATCGCGCAGGTAACGCGATCGGCGGTCGATCGCGGCGGCCATGCTGGCGAAATCGCGATAAAGGTCGCGGATTTCGATCGCGGCGGTGGCGGGGGGATCGGGCACGTCCCCCGCCCCGCCCGCGACCGCGCGGGTGGCGCGGCCGAGCTGCTCGATCGGCCGCGCGATCCCGCGCGACAGCAGCGCGGTGAGGCCGAGCAGCGTCAGGAAGATTAGGATCACGCCGACCGCGATCTTGCCGCGATCCTCGTACATGCCCCGGAACAGCGCGCGTGCGGACCGCGACAGCAGCAGCACGCCGACGACGCGCCCGCCGACGACGATCGGGCGCGCATGGTGGACGCGGATCGCCGCGGCGCGCGACAGCCATTCGAACGCATAGACCGCGCGGTACGCACCCCGTCGGCGGATCACGGTGTCGGGCCGCCCGGCCAGCGCGGCGCGCACCTCGGGCAGCGCGGCCCAGCTTGCCCCAGCACCCGCCCCGGCGACGATGCGGCCCTCGCGATCGAGCAGCCGGATCGAGGCAAGCGTCGTCGCCTGCGTGGTGGCGAGCACCGGCCGCAGCGTCGCCTCGGCCGCCACAGCATCGGCCGCGGGCATGGCGCGGCCGGTCGGCGCGGGGCGTTCGGGCAGGATCGGGGTGGCGTTGAGGTCGATCCGCGGGGTTTCGGGACTCAGCCGGGTCGGCAGGCCGAGCGGCGGCGCACCGGGCCAGCCCGCCTCGGCGGCGGCGGCGAGCGCGGCGCCTTGCGCGACCAGCTCCGCCTCGGTCTGGCGGACCAGCGTGTTCTCGTAGACGCGCAACCCCACCGCCCCGACCCCGGGCAAGGCGGCGACCAGGAACAGCGTCGCGAACAGGATCGTGCGCAGCCGCAGCGCGGGCCAGTGCCGCTTGAGCCAGGGTTTGAGCGTCACCCGATCCTCCCCCGCCAGGGGGAGGTGGCGCCAAAGGCGACGGAGGGGGAGGACCGCGGCCGCCCCGCACTCGCCCCCTCTATCAGCCTTCGCCTGCCACCTCCCCCTGCCGGGGCAGGATCAGCGATCACGCTACCCACCCGCGCACGCGCCCAGCCGATAACCGATCCCCGCCCGCGTCTCGACCACGTCGCCGCCGCCGACGCCCGCGAACTTGGCGCGCAGGTTGCGGACGTGGCTGTCGATCGTGCGGTCGGTGATCGCGAAACCCGGGCCGTGCAGCCGGTCGATGATCGCGTCGCGGCTGAACACCTTGGTGGGGTGGTTGCCCAGCGTGCGCAAGATCGAGAATTCGGTTACGGTCAGCGGCACCTCCACCCCGTCCCAGTGCGCCGCCCACGCGTCGATATCGAGCGACAGCCGCCCGTGACGGATCGCCTGCCCCCCGCCGATTGGCGATACGGGGGCAGCGGCTGCGCGGCGCAGGATCGCCTGGACGCGTGCGACGACCTCGCGCGGGGAGAACGGCTTCACGACATAATCGTCGGCGCCCAGCTCGATGCCGAGCACGCGGTCGATCTCGTCGTCGCGGCTCGACAGGAACAGGATCGGCAGCTGGCCTCCCTTGTCGATCGGCTTCGCGCGCACCCGGCGGCACACCTCCAGCCCGTCCATCCGCGGCATGTTGATGTCGAGGATGAGGAGGTCGGGCGCGTCGGCCTCGATCGCGGCCAGCGCCGCCTCGCCATCGGCGGCCTCGCGCGCGGCCAGCCCCGCCTTGTCCAGCGCGAAGACGAGGAGCTGGCGGATGTGCGGGTCGTCATCGACGACCAGGACGGTGCGAGGCATGGGACACGGGATCATCGGATCGGGCACCACGAGTCAATCGGCCATCGCGTTACAGCCGGCGAAGCGCGCAGGCGCAGCAGGCGGCGCGGCCCCGAGCATCGCGCGCGCGGCGTCGAGGCGGCGCGCGTTGCGCCAGGTCCAACCATGCGGGACGGCCTGTTGGTGGCTGATCTGCTCGATCTTGAGCGCGCGCAAACTCGCCGCCCGCGCCTTCAGCGGCCCCACCGCGCGCGCCTCGAGCGCGATCACCGGCAGCAGCGCCGACGGACCCAGCGCCGCCAGATAGCAGAGGTCGAGCTTCGCGCCCTCGCCGGCATGGTCGACATTGTAGGTCGCCGCCACCGCGCGGAGATCGACGACGCTGGCGCCGAGCAGCACGACCCCGGCCGCCGCGGCGTTGGCATTGACCAACCACCGTGCCGATAGCCCCGCGACCAGCCGCCAGCCGACCAGCGCGAGCCCCACCGCGACCAGCCCCATCCACGCGAACGCCGCGATCCTGAGTTCGGTCAGTGAATAGGCGGCGACATAATCGGCCAGCCGGTGCGCCGAGGACGCGACGAGGAGCAGGTTCTGCGCGATCCACAGGATCAACAGCCGGCGCACGGTGCGGCTGCCCGCCGCCTCGCTGCGCGGGTGCAGCGCGACGAGCACGAACGCAGCCGCGAGCAGCGCGGTGACGATCAGCGTGTAGGCGCCGCGATGCGCGTAATCGGCCAGGGTGACGCCGTCCGGCAGCGGCGCTCCCGACCACAGGAAGGCGAGGTCGAGCGCGTTCTCGATGGCGAACACGCCGTTGAACACGACCAGCGACAGCGCGAGCGTGCGGACCGGTAGATGCAGCAGCGGCGCCCGCTCGCCGATCGCGACCGCGGGCCGCCATCCGCCGGGCCGCAGGCTCGGCCAGGCAAGCGCGACGACCATCGCGGCGACGACCAGATGCTCGATCGCCGCCTCGGGCACGGGAATACGGACGCCCGCGAACGCAGAGGCGAGGATCGGGTTGGCGCCCGCGAACAGCGCGAGGAACAGCGCGCCGCCCGCGATCGGCAGCGCCAGCAGGCGGACCGCATCGGCGACGCTGCTCGTCCGCCGCCGCTCGCGAACGCGCGCCAGCCGGCGCAGGTCGCGGATCGGCCGGACCAGCCCGGTCAGCCCGTGGACCGCCAGCCCGATCCCCCAGCCGATCGCATCGCGGAAGCGCGCGCCGGGCAGCAGCGCCGCGCTGGTCACCGCCGCTATGAAGAGCAGCGCGGCCAGCGGATTGGGATCGTCGACCAGCACCAGCGCAAGTCCCGCCGCCAGCACCAGGCACCCCCGCGCGACACGATGGCGGCGCGCGGCGGGCACGCCGAGCGCCACGCCGACCGTCCAGGCGATCGCGAACAGCCCCAGCGTCCAGCCGATCTCGCGATCGAGGAACAGCCGGTCGGCGAGCACCGCCAGCCCCGCGACGATCGCCGCCTTGATCCAGAACCCGCCACGCATCGCCTTCTCCCTCGTCACGGCGACAAAGGTGACGGCGCGGTGTCGAAGGACACGCGCGAAGCCGGCCGAGGCGATGCGCGGATGCGGTGCAGAACCGATGCAGCCCGCGGATCGGCAGTCCCAGGAACGGGAAAAGGCCGCGTCCCGGTGCGGGAGGCGGCCTTTTATGGTGGGCGTGGCAAGGATTGAACTTGCGACCCCTGCGATGTCAACACAGTGCTCTACCACTGAGCTACACGCCCACATACACACCTATAAGGGGGGTGGTCGGAGGCCCCTAGCGGCGTCCGCGGCGCGGCGCAAGCGCGATCATTGCAGATTGAAGCCCGCATCGACCGTGAACATGCGATCGACCTCCAGCACCAGGTCGCGCAGGTGGAACGGCTTCGACAGGACGCGCGCCTGCGGCATCGCGCGGCCCGCCTTCAGCGTGACCGCGGCAAAGCCGGTGATGAACATCACGCGCATGTCGGGCGCGATCTCGGCGGCGCGCTGCGCCAGCTCGATGCCGTCCATCTCGGGCATGACGATGTCGGTGAGGAGCAGGTCGAACGCCTCCGCCTCCAGCAGCGGCAGCGCGGCGGTGCCGCGATCGACCGACACGACGGCATAGCCCGACCGTTCCAACGCACGCGCCAGATATTCGCGCATCACCGTGTCGTCCTCGGCGAGCAGGATCCGGATCATCGACCACCTCTTGATTGAGCGCTTGGCTTATCCCGCGGCATGTTAACATTTCCAGCCACGATTGCCCGCATCCGCGACGAAGCGTAGCGTAGTCCGCGATGGCCGCCTTCACCCGTCACGGCGCGATGCCGCCCGACAGCCCGGTGGTGGTGTCGGTGCCGCACGCCGGGCGCGATTACCCGGCCGCGCTGCTGGCGGCGGCGCGAGTGCCGATGGCGACGCTGGCGCTGCTCGAGGATCGCCATGTCGATGCGGTCGCGCTCGGCGCCCACGGCGCCGCCCAGGGAACGGGGACGCTGCTGATCCAGCACGCCCCGCGCGCGTCGATCGACCTCAACCGAGCCGAGGACGAGCGCGACCCCGCGGTCGACGAAGGTGCGGCGGCAGGCGCGACGCGGTCGGCCAAGGTCCGCAGCGGCCTGGGGCTGGTGCCACGCCGGGTCGGGACGGCGACGATGCTGTGGCGGCGGCGCTTCACCGATGCCGAGGTGATCCGCCGGATCGCGCACGAGCATCGCCCTTATCACGCCGCGATCACCGCGACGCTGGCCGCTGCGCGCGCGCGATGGGGGGTGGCGGTGCTGCTCGACCTCCATTCGATGCCGCCGCTGCCTGGGGTGGGCCGCGCGCAGATCGTGATCGGCGACCGCTTCGGCCGGACCGCGCCCGCGCGGCTGGTCGCGCGGATCGAGGCGGCGGCGGTGGCGGCGGGCGTCCGCGTCGCGCTCAACGTTCCCTATGCGGGCGGGCACCTGATTGAGCGGCATGCCGCGCCGCGATCGGGCATCCACGCGATCCAGCTGGAGGTCGACCGCGCGCTTTATCTCGGGCCCGGGCTGATGCGGCCGGGGCCGGGTTTCGCGGCGACCACTGCGCTGGTGCGGCGGATCGTCGCCGAGCTGGCCGAGGAAGCGTTGGCGGGCGAGGCGCTGGCGGAGGCCGCCGAATAAAAAACCACCTCGCGCAAAAGCTGCACGAGGTGGCCAAGGTTCAGGGAGGTGGCGCGCTGAAAGCGCGCCGTACGAACATCGCGAAAGGGGGGACACGATGTCGTGCCACCTAAATGGGTGGGCGACGATTTGGTTCAAGCCTGCGCGGTAAAAAACGCGTCGCAGGAATTTGGAGCGCGACCGACACCGCCGCCGCCCGGCGCGTCAGCGATCGAGGACCGGCGCCATCCGCGCAAGCGTCCGATCGCGCACGATCAGCTGGTGGTAGAGCGCGCCCGCGACATGCAGCGCGACGAGCGCGAGCATCGCATAGCCCAGCACCTCATGCCCCTCGTGCGCGGCCGAGGCGCCGGCGGGCGAGACGGGCAGGTACGGGATGTCGAACAGCCCGAACCAGCTCAGCGGCCGCCGCACCGCGCCGCCCGACGCCATCGCCCAGCCGCTGAGCGGCATGAGCAGCAACAATGCGTAGAGCGACCAATGCGTCGCATGCGCCAGGCCGCGCTGCCATCCCGGTACGGTCGGCGGCAGCGGCGGCGGACGATGGGCGAGCCGCCATGCGACCCGCCCGACCGTCAGCGCGAGGATCGTGATACCCACCGCCTTGTGGATCGCGAACGACCCACCGACGATGCCGATCCACAGGTTGAGGAGCACGCCGGCCGCGATCGTCCAGTGGAACGCGATCGCCACCGTCGAGTAGCGGTCGGTCCCGGTCGACGGCCGGCGCACCATCCTCAGTTGAGTGCCGCGGGCGCGGGCATGCTGGAGCCCGGCTGCTTGCCCGACTGCACCTGGCGGGCGAAGATCTCGCGCATCAGCGCCAGCGAGAAGAGGTGCGCGTAGAGCAGCGGCAGCATGCCCGACTTGGACATCTTGCGCAGCACGTCGCCGCGCAGGTCCTGCAGCTTCTCCTCGTTGATCATCTGGAAGCCGCGATAGACGAAGGGCTGGTCGGCGCCCTCGGGCTGGATGGTGACCTCGCCGTCCATCAGCAGGTCGTGCTCGCGCAGCTCGTTCATGAAGTTCTGCGTGCGCTGGCCGGCCTGCTCGAACGTCTCGTTGAAGCCCAGGATCGCCTTGGTCGCCTCGGACGGCT
>Ga0182210_1000186_pt1 | contig 13808 bp, 6 predicted proteins | sample G5R1MG_19_FD_129670 | JGI IMG/M metagenome (GOLD analysis project Ga0182210, IMG submission 129670) | Switchgrass phyllosphere microbial communities from Michigan, USA - G5R1_MAIN_03OCT2016_LD1 MG | ecosystem: Host-associated > Plants > Phyllosphere > Phylloplane/Leaf | place: USA: Michigan... | reverse complement strand
CAAGGCTGATGGAGGTGTGGGTGGCGTCGTCCTTTGACGTCCCCAACCCCCTTGAACTTCTCGCGACGACGCCACCCACATCTCCATCAGCCTTGTGCTTTGCGTCCATAGCATTGGGCAAGCCATGGCCTCACCCGTCGAAAGTGCACACGACCTGTTGGACCTGGACATATCCACACTGCGCCAATATGTTGAGCTGTTCCCAACAGAGGGTCTTTCCAAAGTTATAACCGGATGGCTGAGCAGCGGCATCTCTAAATATCCTCTAACAGACGAAGAGAATGGTAAAGGTGGCCCAGATCTGAGCGAAGGTGGGGTCTCCCTTGCTCAGGATGTGCCAGTCTCACAGGAGGACTGTCTGGTGTTAATGAATGTAAGCAAGCCTGCATAATAAAGGCTTCTTACTCGATTCCTTTGCTGAGATTCAGTAGGAAGGCATCAGTGAATGCGACAAGTCACCTCTCGCACATTGCTTACTTGCAGACTTCTACCTATCTCTTGAGGAGTACGAGAGTGCCGTTGAAAGCGCACGGAAAGGTCTCAAATGTGCCGCAGTTGAAGCCAAGAAAACAGATCTGTTGTTTCAGAGAAACCGAGATGCGCTCAACAGCACCCTCGCCACTGCTTTAGTGTACTACCAAGCGCCGAGAAATCACCCTGAAGCAAAAGACATATTTCAATCAATTCTCAAACGAAAACCTCAATTCACGGCTGCTCTGATAGGAGTAGGCTTAGTGCTCGAAGAGGAGGAGGAGTATTATCAGGCCTTTCAATTTCTGGAGCAAGCATTGCAGCAAGATCCGTCGAACGGTCGTATCGGTGCTGAATCAGCATGGTGTCAGGCGCTTGCCGGTGACTATGAAACGGGTCTGCAAAGGCTCCAGAGCTATCTCGAATATCCACAGTTGGATGCAACTAAGCAGCGTGGCCGCGAACTCCGCGCGCAAACACTCTATAGGATAGGTGTGTGCATATGGGAGCTCGATCCGTCCAAAACTGCCCGCAAAGACCGCAGCGGAGCCTTTGAAAAGCTGCTTGCTGCAATCAAAGTGAACCCATACTATGCACCAGCATATGCGCTACTTGGTATCTTCTATGAAGACTACAAAAAGGACCGTAAACGCGCAAGACAATGCTTTCAAAAAGCTTTCGAGTTGTCACCTTCCGAAATTGTTGCAGCCGAACGTCTAGCAAGGCTATTCGCTAACCAAGGTGAGTGGGACATTGTCGAAGTCATTTCACAGAGGGTGATCGACTCCGGAAAGGCTCGCCAAGTACCTGGCTCGAAAAAAAAAGGTGTCAGCTGGCCGTTCTCAGCGTTGGGTGTAGTTCAAATGAATAAGCAAGAGTACCAAAAGAGTATAACATCTTTCTTGTCGGCCCTCCGCATCAGCCCCGACGACTACCACTCGTACGTTGGTCTGGGGGAGAGCTACCACAATTCTGGGCGGTATAACTCTGCATCGCGAGCTTTCAACTACGCTGAAAATCCAACTGATGGTGTTTTCTTCAAGAAAACAGAAGATGAGAGCTGGTTCACGAGGTATATGCTCGCAAATGTTAACCGCGAGTTGCGCGAGTTCGACGAAGCGCTGGCCGGCTATGAAATAGTACTGTCGACTCGACCTAAGGAGTTTGGTGTTTCGATTGCTCTACTCCAAACTCTTGTTGAAAAGGGCTGGAATTGCATCGAGACTGGATTCTTTGGGGAGGCGGCAGACTGTGCGGTGCGGGCCATTGAGGTTGCGGCACTGATCACTGAGTACAAACCCGATGCTTTCAATCTTTGGAAAGCTTTTGGCGATGCTTGCAGCTTATTTACTTGGGTACAAGAGAAGCTCGTGGACTTTCCCGCGGGCAAGGTTGAGGAAGTTCTCCGCTGCAAATCGGAGGTAGGCGTCGACTTTGATGCACACAAAGACATTGATGGTGTTGGAGTAGACATACTTGGGTTGATCTCGGTTGAGGGAGGAGACATGCTCACCAAAGTAATTCACGCCTCAATACTGGCCCAAAAGCGAGCAATTTCCAGCTGCACGAACGACATCCACGCACAAGCAGTAGCTTGGTACAACCAAGGCTGGACCGAATACCGAGCGCATGTTTGTCTAGGGCAAGAAACTCAAGACAGTCCCCAGCTTACTTCTTTCCTTCGCGCTGCCATGCGATGCTTTAAGCGCGCCATTGAGCTCGAAGCTGGCAACGCTGAGTTTTGGAATTCCTTGGGCGTTGTCACGACGACGTTGAGCCCAAAGGTTGCACAGCACGCTTTTGTTCGGTCACTCTATCTGAACGAACGGAGTGCGCATACCTGGACCAACCTGGGTGCCTTGTATCTACTTCAGAACGACACTGAGCTGGCGCATACTGCCTTTTCTCGAGCTCAATCGCAAGACCCAGATTACTCCCTTGCCTGGGTGGGCGAAGGCATTATCGCTCTCCTCATCGGTGAAGTAAACGAAGCGTTGTCACACTTTACTCACGCCTTCGAGCTCTCCGAGTCCTCGCTGCTGCTACCTAAACGCCAATATGCAGTGTCAGCATTTGACTTTCTCGTCTCATCACACTCGCCCTCAAGCGACATCACCACCCTCATACAACCCCTTTTTGCACTGCAACAGCTTTATCTCCAAACCCCCTACGACATACCTCACAGGCATGTTGCAGCTCTGTTTCTCGAGCGCGTTGGCAACCACGACGCCGCCGTGACAGCCCTCCAGTCCATCACCGCAACCGCAGAACAAGACTACGAGAAGACCGAATCCCTACACTCCCTCATACGCGTCGCCCAGGCAAAAACCGATCTCGCCCGCAACTTCCTCGCCATCGCCGCGATTGCACCCGCGGCCGAAGAAGCCGAAACCGCACTCGATCTCCTCTCCGAACTTGACAGTGACACCCACCACACTGCCCTCTCCCCGCAGCATCTCGAAAAAGCCAAGCTCTCTGCCCGCCTCACAGCAGGCTTAGCACATTACTTTCTCGGCGCTTTAGATGCTGCACTGCCCTACTTCCGCACCGCACTCGAAGCCACCGACTCAGACCCAGACATCATCTGCCTGCTCGCCCAAGTCCTCTGGGCCAAGGGCGGCGCCGCCGAAAAACAAGTCGCCCGTGACCAGCTCTTCACTGCCGCAGCCCACCACGAAGACCACATGCAACTCCTCACACTCATCGGCGCCATGGCGGTCCTCGATGACGACGGCGACGTCGAGACAATACACGCTATTTGCGCCGACCTGGAGCGTGTGCGCGCAGATACCGCGTTGGGGACTGAACAGCGTGCGCGTGTGGACCAAGTACTTACCGCACTGTGCTCGGCGCGGGACGGGGCGCCCGAAGTAGCAGTGCATGCAGCGCAGAGAGCTGTGGTCCTCGCGCCGTGGTCGGCAAGTGCGTGGTGCGATGTCGCGGAGACGGACACGAGCTACGAGGGCCAAGGATGTCGATTTGCGCGGAGCATGGCGCTGTTGACGGCGGAGCGGAGGGCGCCGCCTGGTGGGACATTGGATGCGGGCGCGTTGGCGGGCGCGGTCGCGGGCACGGTGTGTGTGGGCGATGTGCAGCGGGCGGTGGTGTTGGCGCCGTGGTCGGTGGCAGGGTGGACGGCGTTGGCCGAGTGTGTGGAAGGGAGGTGATTGATTTGATTGATGGATTCATCGGTTGCTCTGTACTTACTACACTACCACCAATACCATGTACACACCCACTTGCTATACCTACTTATGCTTTGCCCACGACGATCACACTGTCTTCCTCTCCTCTGCATGTACCTGCTGTATACACACTCAAAGCCAATTTGGCGCTATGGACTTCCGTCTCATGTGGTACCATTGTGATTGTAGTCAATTCCATAACTTCGCAGGCTGAGAGAAGGCATACAAAGGTCAGCAACAGTCGATTTCGCAAGGGAAACAAACACGCTTTGCCTGCCTGGAAAAAAACCAAGGTTCCGCCCTCCCCAATGTTCCAGTCTTCGGGACTAGGATATTGGAGGATCAGAGAGAGAGAGAGAGAGAGCAGTAATTTTTCAAACGACGCGATACGTCTTATCCCATACACGATATAGCCACCCACATTTTCTCATCTTACACCTAAATGAACCTCATAACTGGAACTGGACTTGGACTTGATCTTGTGGCTCCACCATCCTACTACTCCCCCCCAAACATATCACTCACGCCCGCCAACCCAGGACTGTCACCCCTGACAATCCCCGTCGCCCGCCCCCCATTCTGATCCATCTCCATCTTGACATACATTTCCAGCATACCTTTCTTCTTGGTGTGCTCAGGCCGCTGGATCCGGCCTTGTTCATGTATGCTCACACCTTTGATCCCGCTGAGCAAATCAAGAACGATGCTACGCTGCGTGCGTTCGTCGTGACGATTCGTTTGCTTGAGTTTGGCGAGGCGGCGCTCGACGCGCGCTTGGTCTTGCATACCCGGTAGACTAAGGATGATAGAGCGGGGGACGCTATTGGCGCTGTTATTGTCGTCTTCTTCGAGGTGGATGATGCCAGCAATGAGGCTGGCGAGGTCTTTTTGGCAATCGACAAAGTAGGGTTCGTGAAGCGAGGTGATGCTCGCCTTGAGCACGTCGTTGCAAAAGTAAGAGCGGATGGGTGAAGGAGCTTTGAAGCGTGGCAGGAGAGTACGGAGGGCGCGAATTGTGGTGACAACGGAGCGGGTGTCGCGGACGCGGAGAATCGAGGTGCAGAAGAGAAGAATTGGTTCGAGGACTGAGGGTTCAGAGAGTATGAATTCATGCATTGGCAGGTTGTCCGTATTAGTACGTGCATGATCATCTGTACGCAATTCTGGTAAGTTGCTGTCAGCTTTGCGGCATACTCATCAGACATTCCTGCACAAGGAAGAAAGGCATGACTTACCCTGCCTTGCATCGAGCAAAACAGCGACAAGCGAAACAGCCGAGTATGTGAGCTGCCTCAATATACTCTCCGTCTTCATCTCGTCCGTCAAATTGTCATTGTCCCCAGACTCGGCCACGTGCCGCGCAACCTCGTTCCATTCTGTGCTGATCTTGCGATCCAACTCGCGGAACAAGCCTTGAATCATCGGCGGCAAAAAGTGCGGTCGCAACTCGGCTGGACAGCCTTCAATCAAATGGGTAGAGACGGTCAACAGAACGCAAAGATGATGCGCAGTCAATGCACCTGCATGTCCGAATAGAGCCTGACTGAGCGGGCCAGGCAGGTCAGGTATGCCGTAGAAGGAGTCTCGGAACCGCGCCAGCGAGTAGAGAATATAGTATGAACTCTCCCTGATCTGACGAATCGTTCCGCGGACAGTGGACGCAAAGCCCTCATACGTCGATTTAGATCCGCTCACTCGGGCGAAGAAGTCGTCTCGGCTTTCGGTCGAAATGCCAGCTTGCCAGAAACGATCGGTTAATACCCGTTTAATAACTTGCTGCAATTCTGGGGGCAAATGTGACCAATTGTGGTTAATGTCGTTGAAAGCCTGTGCGTGGCTGATGAGCTGAAGGAGGTTCGGTAAGAGAATTGGGGTAGCTTCTGCCCATAGTGCTGCAGCCATTTCATACGCAGGCGAGCCATCACGGAGCTTTTCAGTCGAAGCCGCAAGTAAGGCCTTGGTAAGACGCAGTGGGAGGTGCTGGGACCGGTCAAGAATTGTGGCTTGTAGTGCCTGACCATCACTCGGCAACATCTGATTAGACCAGTCTTGGACAGAACTGAAATTGTTCGCGGCGAGGAACTCGGGGAGCGGTGCCATACCCAAGACTCCACAGAACGATTGAAAAGAAGAGATAGCCTTTGAAAATTCGGAGTTGCGCCACGCGTCTTTGACTTGATTGAGCATATGTCCCATCCGCTCTTCTTGCATCGAGCGCTCTAGTGTCGTGGATCTATGTATGATAATGAAAAGGAAAGCCGAATATGCCATACGCTGTCTTTCGTCGGTCGTGTGATCATTGATCGTTTCGTTAACCTTGGCTTCGAGTTGATCGTACACATTCATAAAGTCGTCAGCAAATTTCATCGCCAACCTCTGCATTTCTAGACTGCACATGCGCTCAAGATCCTTGACTGCTTCAGAATAAAGCACCAAGGAAGTGTCATCGGCAAGTCGTATTGTGAGCATATACTCAAGGAAGCTCAAAGCAAATGCTGGTCGACTGCCGAGGGCTCTTGTGGATAGTGATGACATGAGTGTGATTATCTTTCTTGCAATCTCGGGATCTTCGAAGCGGGTCTGTAGGATCTGTCGGCCCCATTGCTCCAGAGAGTTTTCCAGGTCGTTACGTATGCGCTCATTGTCATGTGCGTCCTCGCCTGGGGCTTGGATCCACTTCATGTAGCCCTTGAGCGCAGCTTCGATGACCGTGACCTGTGCATCGACTCGGAGCACTGGGTATGCGTTCTTGGAGAATGTTTGGGGCTGGAACGTAGCATGCTCACGGGAGATGTTCTGGAGCATACTAGTAGCCTGCGCAAGAATGTGCTCCATGGCTTCCGCGGGGGTCCTCCTAACCAGTGTTTCTACGATATCAGCGCAGAACCTTCGGTAGTTGCCCAAGAAGGCATGACGTTCGGGTGTTGTGTCAATGTCTTCGTGGAGAAACTGCAAGGTAATATCCTCGGAGTCTTCCGGTAGAGATTCGTAGCGAACGAGACGGGCACAACATGTCTCCAGAAGTCCAGCAACCATGGTAGTGACGGCCTCAGAGTCGCGAACGATGCGTGAGCGCAGCAGTTTTGTCCAACAGTGCAAGGCGGGAATGGACACGACTAGACTGGGGTTACGCATGATTTCGTAGAGGAACGCGAATACTCCCGCAAGATCACTGCCTTCAGGAACCGCCTGGGGCTTTTGCTCAATGAAGAGGCCGAGGCTGTTGGCCAACTGTACCGATTAGTGGAAGGGCATAGCTCAGGGCGGCCGCCCGCGTGCAGGAAACGTGCATACCTCAGATAGCTTTTTACAGAGCGTATACTTTTGGTCGTCGATTGCGTTCACATCCATGTCTTGCAGCGTCCAGGCATAGACTTGGCGCAGCAGCGAGACGGCTTCGGGGGCGAACATGGGACAGACGAGCGCGACGAACTCGTGGTCGCTCAGGTGGTGCCGGCCGTAGATGGCCTGCAGGACCTCGATAGCGGCCTGTGTCCAGTTAGTGGACGGCGATGAAGACATAGTGAGAGGGTGGCTGGGCCGCGACCTACCAGCTGCATCTCGACGACGGGCACGGCCAGCGCCTTGCAGACAGCCTCGACGACGCGGGTGGCAGCAATGGCCTTGGGCATGGTCCAGGGCATGGCAGCGCGGAGGGCGTGCATCGTCTTGATGGCAGACACGCGGACGGCGTCCTGCTCGTGGTAGTCGTGGCGCAGACACTCGGCCAGGTTGGCGCACAGGCGCGACAGCCAGCCCTCGGAGCCGCAGCGCACGGCAAGGCTCTTGTCGCGCGCAGGTAGGATCTCCTGCAGCACGGCGAGCGGGGTGAATATATCAACGCAGGCGCGGCCCAGGTCACTGCCGCGTAGTCCGGCAGCAGCGTCGTCGCGGTTGAAGACGTCGTCGCATAGTGTCTCCAGTACGCACAGCACGACGGCCTGATGGTGGGGGGATTCGGCCCACAACGCAACAAGCTGCTCGTCCATGGCCGCCCACTCGTCGGCGGCCCAGCTGCGCTTGGCTATCTCGGACCACAGCTGGGCCACTTTGTTACGCAGGTAGACGGCATCACCGGCGGTCGTGGCCTGCGCCAGCTCGACGATATAGTCGCGCAGCACCGCGGTTTGGTCCGGCGTCAGCTCGTCCCAACGGTAGCGGATGGTGTGTTCGAGCAGCGTAAGGCCGTAGTAACGCAGCGCCGTAGGCTGGGCGCCGTCGCGGGCGAGGGTATGGCCATGCAGGGGCGCGTCGGGGTGGCGCTTGGCCTGCTCGAGGAACTCGGTCGCCTGGCGGCGCGTGTCGTTGGTGGAGGCGGGGGCGTAGATGGCCTGCAGCGCCTGCAGCACCTGCGCGAGGTCCGACGAGCTGGTGGCGGCGGTGGAGGAGGTAGTGGTGGAGGTGGCGGTGCGGCTGTGGCTGTCGGTACCATGACCGCCGTCCTGCTGCTGCTGCGCCTCGCCGGCACCATTGGCGAGGGCGCCGGATACCACTTGCATCGTCCGAGGCAGCGCTGCCATCCGGCGTGGGCGGGGCGTGAACAAGGGAACCGGCTGTCGGCAGTCGGGCGGGGTCGATGGCGGGTGAACGGCGAGACGACACGAGGGCAACGCGCGGTCAGGTGTGTTGGCTAACTAACCAATTAGTACCAAGGCGCTAGCTAGCTGCTATGCTATCTACCGTACCACGACCGCCTCTGCCGTATTACACGTCCATAGCATCGACATGGAACATAGATAACGACCCCAGCGCAAGATTGGATGCCTACATGACCGCGCACGCTTGCCGCTGGCACTGTTGCAGATAGCCTTCGTCCTCGTCCATGCCCAGCGCCGCCCCCGGCTTGCGCACCACGCCCTTGACCGTCAGCGTCTGCTCCCCCTCGGCGTGCCACCAGCGCAGCAGCTGCACGAGAGCGCCCTCGCTTTCCTCCGACTTGATCGTCCACCGCCCCCCCGTCACCTCGACCTGCGTCTGGCCCGAGGGGAAGTGGAACGCGGGGAGGAAGCACAGCGTCGGCGCTTCCTCTGCCGTCGCGCTGGGCGCGGCAAGCGCCAGTGTAAACGTCGATGACTTCAGGTCGAACCCATACGCCACCACATCGCCGTGCACTGCCACGGGCGTCGGCCGGATGAAGGCTTCCGCTGCGCGCAGTCCCCGCACATCCTCGTCTTGTCTGCTTGAAGACATGCGCTCCTGCGTCACGGTCCTCTGCAGATTGGATGGTGTGATGCTAACCGTGTCGGATGACTGTGTCTTGGAAAACGACGGCGAGTCCATGGCCAGCGAGGCACGCGCGTCCGACGGAGAAAAGGGCCCTGGAGGCACCGCCTTGTCGTCCAGCGAGTAGATGGACAGGTCCTCGCCATTCCATTCATCGCCCCAGTAATGTTGGTTCTGCACTACGTCAGCATGCCATCTTCTTCGTCCCTCCATGCCCTAACCCTACATACCCTTGTGACATAGGTCCAGAGCGCGAACCCGTTCGCCTTGCTGTCTTCGAGTGCAAAATGATTGGCGTCCAGGGCCGCTATCTGACTGCTGTAGTTGCCTGTCTTGTATGCGTATTTGTCGTCCATGTCGTAGGGGATTCCAATCTCGGTGAAGACGCACGGATGGACACCTGTGAATTCCGTGCCTTCTTCCCGGATCGACTTGAGCTGGTGGGAGAAGCAATTGCGTATGGCATTCTCGCCGATCTTGATTGCGAAAGCGGGGGTGAGGTACTTTCCTCGCAGCACACCGAAAACATCAATGTTCCATACACGATTCCTGCACCAGTTAGCACTACACGGGGCGTCACCATGCTGCATCACGCACCACTTTTTGGTAATGAGTGTTATCCCGTCGTAGAAGTGCGGCGAGAAAATCATGTTGGGGTCATCGTCCTCCGTGCCCTTGATCGTCGGTGGGATTTCAAGAACGGGCGGCTGGAAGAACATCAACGAGTCTGGGAAGATGGACTTGATCATCTTGCTGTACTCTCGGTAATGTGGCAGCCAATAATGATTTGTGAAGTATTCATAGTCGATCTTGGCCCCGTCTTTGCTGGGATCCCTTCCAAAGTAGTCCTTTTGGAGCACCGTGTCCGTTGCTGGATCCCACACCCCGTGCTGTGCCCACAAGCACTCGCCAAGTCGCCACCCCGGATCACGCTTCCATCCGTATTTCGAGTCGTCGTATTCCGCAGACAGCCACGCACTCTTCCCCTGGGGGTCAATCAACACAGTACCACTCTTGTACGGACCCAGGTTGCCAAACTCCCACGTCGCGACCTCGCACGCTCTCCCGGATCCTGTGAGGATCGCCTGCCAGGCTGTTGGAGACGTGCCCTTTTGCAGCTTCTGTTCGGCGGGAATGACGGTGATGTCCTGATAGCTAATCAACCCTCGGTTGGGTTCGTTCAGACTTTCCCAGCCGACTATGGGGTCATGCCACAGATCTCCTGCATCGCGTATGCGCTTAGCAAGATGTTCAATGGCCCCGAGATAGTGGTCTAGGAGGTAGTCCTGGATGTTCTTGCCATCGATAATCGCCTTGGGCGCAAAGTCTCTGCCGCCAAAGAACAATGTCCAGAGAACTTGACAAGCAAGACGGGTGTAGTTGGTCGTCCAAATCATCTTGGGGAACGTCGCGGGATCGGGGTAGGTGTTGTGCACGAGAGCAGCCTCTGTGACGGCAAACATCTCCGGGTCCAGTCCACAGGCATATACAGTCCACATGGGCGCCCCCGAGCCTCCGGAGAAGCGCGACCACTAGACTTCTGTTAATTGTGGATGGGTCCGGCCGGCCAAGAGACTACGTACGACATCCTGATGCGGGTCCATGAAGATGTAAAAGTTATACTCTTTCGCCTTTCGTAGTATTGCGATGGTGTGGTCAATCCACGCTTCGTCGTATTTACCTGGTCCAGCATGCTCTATAGCCTCCCACGTGAAGATATAACGTATGGTGTTATAGCCCCAGCTCCGGAGCCGAGCGAGATGTGTATCCGCGTCCTGCAGCGAAAAGGGTCTGTTGACAAAGGAGACGTTGTCGCCGTCAAAGAAGGATTCGGACACGTGTGAGGGAATGTCGGGTGTAGCCGGAAACTTCGCGTCGGCTGCCATGTTGATTCCATGGAGCTAGTGGTGTTAGTAGCAGGCATTGTGGAGTGAAAGCGAGCCGTACGGTGACCTCACGGTTCTGGGGGTCGCGGAACGTGCGCCCGTCTATGCGCAATTTGATGGTCGACATGGCGGGAAGAGGTGACGAAGGAGGATCGATAGAGGAGGAGATCTAGGACAGACTCGAGGGAGGAAATATTATGAATGGCCAAGGGCTTGTTGAGGTAGGTAGTCGGTCGGGGTTTCGTCGGCCATGACGGCATGGGGGGGACACTATACTATATCGAGTAGTAGACCAGAACAAGAGACGGCTTCCAGAAGCCGAGGACAGCCCAGACAGGCATGAGAGCCCGACTTCAGACTACCCCGACAATGAAATCAGCAAGCAAGCAAGCCAGGCTGCTACTCGGGTGTCACGGCTCGAAAGCAAAGCGTGCAGTTCAATGTGCCCGGTGGCAGTGCTGTGAAGGGCTGTATTACAGGGCCAACAGCAGGTGGTGAGATGGTGTGCAGCTGGCTGAAAGCAACCGCTGCACACTAACGCAAGACGGGCCTGCCGGTGAAAAGGCCACCTTGTCACCAAGCCACAACACTCGGTCCGCCCGCCATGCTATAAGGGTACAGCCAGTCTCACTTCCACCTACCCCACCCTCGCCCTCATCCCGTCGCCCCGTCACCCCGCCATGATCATGCGGCTGTCCTCGCTGGCCCTCGGGCTGCTCTCCGCCAGTCCTCTCGCATGCGCCCTCTCCGCTGCCGACATCCCCGCCGACATGCCCGTGTCGCAGCTCATCAAAGACGCTGGCGTTAAGCTGGCCTCGGGCCACACGCACGAAGCCCTCGCCTACTTCGACGTGGCCATCTCGCGCGACCCGCAAAACTACCTCACCTTCTTCCGCCGCGGCGCCGCCTATCTCTCCCTAGGGCGCACCGCCCAGGCCCAGCACGACTTCGACCGCGTGCTAGAGCTCAAGCCTGGCTTTGAGGGTGCCCTGGTTCAGCGCGCCAAGATTCGTGCGCGCAAGGCCGACTGGACGGCTGCCCGCAAAGACTACGAAGCCGCCGCCAAGACCGACGATCTGGCACGACTGGATGAAGCGCAGGGTGCCGCCGTGCTCGCGCAAGAGGCCGCCGAAAAGGGCGACTGGGAGGCCTGTATCACACACGCTAGCACCGCCATTATCGTTGCGGGTGGCGCCTACGACATTCGCAAGACGAGGGCCTCGTGTCGCTTCGAGAAGGGCGATGTCATCGAGGGCATCAGCGACCTGCAACACCTCTTGCAAATCAACACGGGCGACATACAGCCCCATCTCCAGAGCTCCGCCATGGCCTTCTACGCCCTGGGAGAGTCCGAAAAGGGCCTAAAGCACATTGCCCAATGTCTACAGTCCGATCCCGACTCCAAGACGTGCATGAAGCTCCGGCGGCGAGAGAAGAACCTTGAAAAGTCGTTGAAGAAAGTCCGCGCCTTCTTCGACAAACGCCAGTTCGCCACCGCCTCCAAGCTCCTCATCGACCGTGGCGCAGACGACCCCGGTCTCCTGAACGAGGTCAAGCAAGACTTCCAAGACTACATCAACGCAGGCTACATCTACAAGAACGCTCCCCAGGGCCTCTACGGACGTCTTATAGAAATGACCTGCGAGGCCTACGTTGAAATGGGCAACCACAAAAAGGGCACGCCCTACTGCACCGAAGCCCTCCAACGCAACCCCGACTCGCTCCATGGCGCCCTCCACAAAGCCCAGAACCAGCTCGACAACGACGACTTCGAAGCTTGCCTCCGCACCCTCGATCACGCCAAACAGCACCATCAATCCCCCAAACTCGAAGATCTCCACCATAAAGCCACCGCGCTCCTCAAGCGCTCCAAAACAAAAGACTACTACAAGGTCCTCGGCATCTCCCGCGACGCTTCGGACCGTGAAATCAAAAAGGCCTATCGCGGCCTCACCAAAATATACCACCCAGACAAGGCAGGCGCGAACGGCATCAGCCCCGAAGAGGCCCAGAAGAAAATGGCTGCCGTCAACGAGGCGTACGAAGTTCTTTCTGACCCAGAGCTCAAAGAGCGCTTTGATCACGGCGACGATCCAAATAGTAACGAGGGCCCGCAGGCTGGACATCCGTTCCCGGGCGGACAGCAGTTTGTGTTTAGGCAAGGGGGTGGGTTCCCGGGCGGTGGATTCCCGGGCGGCGCACACTTCAAGTTTGAGGGTGGGGGATTCCCCTTTTGATGCATTACTTTTTGAAGGGTTGTTTTCTCCTGGGGAGCTTGGGAGTCTGGGTGCTTTGGGTACTGATTAGGACCAACGGTCATCGTGGGTAGAGGGCATTAGGTCTGGCGTTTGTCTTTCTGACATTGGCTCTTCATTGCTCCATGCCAGGGAGCTGGTTATTTGTATACTGTATGTACATCATTGGTGCGCATGGCAGTGCCCTACCATGTTTTTTTTTCAAACAAATTACATATTGACGATGCAGTACGTACGCTATGCTGTACCTCCTCTCCTCCCGACTCGAATAATCTTATTCTCTCGTGGTTGTATGTGTACAGCTGCAATACTCATCATCTGATTGCATTTTCACAACTGCACTGTAGTACAAGACACATTGGCAGTTGCCAACATCTACGTCGCTTCGGCAAAGTCGACATGACCCGATTCATCATGATGCTGCGTCGCCGCCTGCTGACCCACACCCCTCCACCCGCACGTATTGCACCTGATAGAAAACTTGTTCGTGTCAGTAAAATAGTGCTGTTTCTTTAACTCGGCGCAAAGCTGGCGTGCAGCTTCAAGAAGGACGTCATCGCGTGCGTCAAAAAGCTTCGTGTCATTTCCAGCGTCGAGGGAAGAGCTGCCATAGGGAACGAAGGCGATGGTGTCGTAGTGGATACCTGAGTAGACGAGGATGCAGCGTCGGGCTTGACCTTCATTGAAGCGGTCCACACGGAGATCTTGGACGTTGATGCTGGCGATCTCAATTTCGAAATGCTGAGAGAGGATGCTGAGCTCGATGCCACCGCCCCATGAATTTGGGT
>Ga0182210_1000185_pt1 | contig 13959 bp, 20 predicted proteins | sample G5R1MG_19_FD_129670 | JGI IMG/M metagenome (GOLD analysis project Ga0182210, IMG submission 129670) | Switchgrass phyllosphere microbial communities from Michigan, USA - G5R1_MAIN_03OCT2016_LD1 MG | ecosystem: Host-associated > Plants > Phyllosphere > Phylloplane/Leaf | place: USA: Michigan... | reverse complement strand
GTCGCCCACGCCAAAGGCTTCACCTCGCTGCTCGTCCCTGGCGCCGGCGAGCCCAACCCAGACTCCATGGAGCCCGGTACAAATCCCTATGAGACGTCGCGCCAGCGCCGCGAGACAGAAGTCCACGCCCTGCTCGACAAGATCCAGCCCCAGATGATTGCCCTCGATCCCAACTACGTCGGCAACCTTGATCTCGCGAGCCAAGCCCAGCGCGACCAGGAGCGCAAGGCCTACCAGGGCGAAAAGGACAAGGACGAGGACCGCGTCGAGAAGCTGAAGAAGCGCGGAAGGGGCCGTAACAGTGCTCTCAGGCGCTATCTCCGGAAGAGCGGTGGCAAGAACATTGTGGATGAAGAGCGCGAAAGGGCCAGGGAGGCCATGCGAACGAGCGCCAAGAAGGAGCGGGAGAAGAGGGAAAAGATGAGGCGCGAGTATGGGCCTGCACTGGCGCGGTTCGCTCGGAAGGGCGTCTGAGGCCATGCTGTACCTCCGAGGCGTGTATGTGTGTGTGTGTGTGTGTGTGTGTGTGTGGCTAGGTTACATGGCGAAGCATTGCAGGGCGTTTTAGTGAAGAGTTTTTTTTTTGTCAAAGGTAGAATATACCCCCCCATCTAGGCACGGAACCAGAAGTTACGAACAGAAAAGAACCAGAGTCACAAAACGCCAGCATGTCTATTCCTTCATCTATCATCGCAAAATCATGCATGGCTCACGGTATCCCATCCGCCCGGCCTACCACTCGCCCGTCCACAGCCTCGCCCCCCTCGGCCATACCCGTTTATACAGGCTCACACCTACGGCGTCCATGGGACTAATCTTGGCATCGAAGTTCGCCTTGAAGTACCCATGCGTGCCCAGGCTTTCTTTTATGAAACCGCTGCGGCCTCGCTTGGTCCATAGCGGTAGACTCTTGAACCAGCGCACGTCCTCGTCGTTGAAGAACATGTACCGTATCGTCACAACGCGCTTGTTGATCTTGTACGGGTGGCCTGTGAGGACAACGCGTTTGGCGATGATGCGGTTAGTGCTCGGGGGCAGCGCGGTGCCCGTACCCACGAGCCGGAGCGGCGAGGTGGGGCACGGTGACGCGTCAGCTGACGAGGTCGAGGTATGGGTGCGGGAAAAGTAGAGCAGCGGAACGGAGCCCCAGGTTAGTGGGCCTATGAAGCTGGCGATCGCGGCTTGCCCTGGGTGCAGGTAGCGGTCGAATTTGTGTACGTTGTTGGGCGTGTTCCCGGATTGCGAGAAGAGCTGTGAGGCACGTCAGTCTGTGGCTTGGCGTATGTGAAGGAACTGCTGTGGATGGGGCGGGAAAGGGGCGCGTACAGGATTGATGACCATTCTCCTGGGTCCGCACTGTACAATCAACTCAGTCTTGGAACGCATGGGCTCTTCATCCGAGCCGAGCAGGATGCTATAATTGCAGGCGGTGCGCTTGTGCTCATGTCGCAACAAAGAAAACATGGCCAAAGGTCGGGACTGCATCTCCTGAAACTTGAGAGGAACACCTCGTAGATGGACACTGACACGGGTGCCTGGCACGACGCCGCCGGCCCAGGCCTCACGCATAAACTTGGTCGCTGTGCGCTTGTAATCGGAGATTTCGAGTAGCCGTTGCCACTCTTCTGGCTCATAGGGTCGATCCTCCTCCGTTTCCCACGTGCTTGTCTTGAGACTCTTCAGCCCACGGTACTTGATCAGACGCTCCCTCGCACTAGTATTGGGGTGCAGTTCAATTTCGTCGGGAAACTCGAGATCGTCCTCGTGTTCATTCTTTCGGGACTTCCTGTACGCTTCGATTTGCTCTGCCTCGTCTTCTGGCGATGGATCCATGAACATTTCTGACTGGGGGTATTCTGAAGGAGCGCCCTCCGTCATGGCCTCGCCACCAATGTCCATTCCCTCGATTCCATCGGCAGGGTGCGCAGGTTTGCTGTCACCGGCCTCATCTACATCATCCATGTCAAAGTCTTCGAGATCGGAGCCATCGTCAGACAAGTCTTCAAGGTACCATGCTGCTTGGTACTCGCTGGTTCCCCTGGGCAGCCGTTTCGGTCTTGTCTTTTCGTACTCCTGCTCTTCGTCCGAGAAGTAGTGATGGTCGTCGAGTAGCACACCTTTGCGTTCAGAGGGCGCTATGGACATGGCGTAATTTGTGACGTCGTCCATGATGGTCTCCTCGGGCGCCAGTTCTGCCAGATCGTCCTGGTCTTCTGTTGGTAGCTCCAAGACGTTGCCTGCGTCCGAGTCGATGGCCATGTCTGCTTCAGTGACTCTTTTATTGGTCTCGCGTGGTGCCGCCACAATCCTGTCGACCTGGAAATCGCCCCAATCGCCAACCTGCACCAGCCTGTCTGCTTTCAGACCGAGGCCACGTACGACGCCCGTCAGGATGACATGGCCCGTTTCGTCAGCGTTGGCGGCGCATTTGCCGTTAGGCCAGGAGATGTCTTCGATGAACATGTAGCTCCGTTGATCTCTCCATCGGACGCCCTTTGTGGTAGTTGTGCACAGCGATCGAACGAGATTGGACGCTTCCTGTCGGCTGTCCAGGGAGTAAATGCGCTCGATTAACGGAAGAAAGTGGGTGATGTACGACTTGAGAGATGCGACGACAGACGGCCGTTGCTTGGCAGGCTCAACCCTTTCCAGGTCCTGGACGACAGCGAAGGTGTTCGAAATGCCCTGACTCTCGGCCGATTTGAGGATGAGGGCGCCCTCCGCGTCGACCTCGTCCTGCGCCGACAGAATGAAGACGACAAAGTCGGCGATGCGGCAGGCGTCGAGCGAGGCCAGCAGGTCTCGCGGAACAACCAGGTATTGCACCTTTTGCTTGAAGCGGTCGACGGCGGTGTGAGTCCAGCCGGCCTCGGGGACCTCGCCGTCCAGGTCGAGACTCGCGTTGAGGCTGCGCACCGCGGCGGCAGCCGAGACGTTCGGGCAGAGCGGGATGACGGCGACGATGCGAGGGGCGCCGTCTCTACCGGCGAAGACGGAAGCCGCCTTGGCGTGCTCGTGGTCCTTGTTGAGGCGCATCTGCTTGGCGCGATTGCGGCGGTCGAGCTTGGACATGGCCTGTTGATGGGGGGTCCGGCGGGCGGCTCGCTCGAGAAGATTGACTTTGCCTGCATAAGCGGTCAGATTCACCCTGCCCATGTGGTGCTGAGGCTAGCCATAGTCGCGTACCCTTGCTCAGCTCCTTGAGCGCGCCCTTGGAGGCATGGCGCGACTTGAAGTTCTTTTTGCTCTGCTTGGTCGTGCTGCGGTGGTGGTGCGACTGCGAAACCACAGGCGCCATGTTGCCGCTGCCGCCTGCTTTGAATCGAAAGGGAATCGACGACGCCACCGTGGCCGTGCGCGAGTTGGTTGTTCGTGGGTGGAAATGACGGCAGCCAGGACGTCGTAATGCGGGACAGACGACACTTTTGGTGGCGGCTTATCGATAACTAGTTGGCAATTTTGAAATTTCGCCCCTCGCCCGCCTCGGTTGTGGCGTCATACTCGCTCTACGGCCCTCGTCTCCGCGCCAACTCCATGTTACCGTGCAGCATCCACCACAATGGTTGCACTCGAGCCGCCACACGCCAGATGGGTCCAGCAGACGCTTGCTCGAGACTGTGCCCGGATCGTCGCCGGCCTGTGCCATGGAGCATGCCACCCTAGCCATACGCCCCCAGCATATGTTGGAATTGCACATCCAGCAAGACCGGTAGGCCGTCATGGTACGGCAGATATGGTTTGATCCAACGTGACGAGTAGACCACCGGCCGTCTCTGCTCACACATCGGGCCCTCCTAGGACGCGTCGCGTCTGGCAAACAACCAGCTTGCTCCTGCCTTCACCGTGACACCGCCCCAACTCCACGCACTCGCTCATCACTCACCTCCACCACCCTCACTACGCATCTTCACTGTCGCTTCTGTAAGCCTCATAAGGGACAGCAGCCCCATCCACATCACATCCACATCCACAGCCAGCACGTCCCCAGTCAGCGCCATAACCATGCCAACCCGCCGTCCCACACAGTTCTACTCGCAGGTGGATATTGACAAGTACGGGTGATGCATGGTTCATCAGCATATCCAATTGTCCTCGTCACTAACCGCGCATCAGTGTCCGCGCCATTGCCCTTCCGCCAAAGATCAAGTGTGGCCGTTGCCATCAGAATCTTATTACGACAAAGTTCTCCAACAAGCAGCTTACTGATGCACGCTACTCCATCAGGGACCATGGCAGAATCGTCAAGCCCATTAGCTGCATGAAGTGTACGGGACAGCAGATCGTGGAGCTCGAATGTACCGCATGTGACCAGACCCAAGGTCTCGAGTGCTTTGCCAAAACCCAGCGCAACAAGCCAGATAGCGCCATATGCTTCGCGTGCACAGAAATTCAGGTCAACGACACAGCCATCAGTGACGCTCGCTATGATGACCCAGACAGGGCCTTTGTACCGGGGGACCAGTCCGCTGGCCATACCCCGGAGTACTGGTCTTCCCAACACTCTGCAACCGATGAGGACTCTACTGCTGTACGTTTTGTCCACTTGTATTCGTTCAGAGTCATCAGGATCACGCTAATTAGAACAGGGTGATGAATGGGATTCGTTCAAGGGGGACACCAACGACGATAGCCATAACGGAGGCATCACATTGTCCAATCAGTTCAAGTCTCTGAATGTCACTAGTTCGGTCGATGAATCCTTGATTGGCTCTGAGTATAATCACCCAGCTGTCATTCAAAACGGAGTCAATCAGATTCGCGACAATGCGTCGTGGTACACCGAATCGGCCGGGTCCCGCAGCACGAGCACTGGGTTCAATAAGAACGCGTATGGGAACCCATCCCTCTCAACCACCTCAGGATCGATGCATTCATTCGATTCTAGCACCACGGAACGATCGAATCCAGATATCCGCAGTAACGGCTGGGCCAAGATTCGATCTGCTCGGAATCCCTCTCCAATTCTTTGTGGCCCAATGGTAAGTCCCTGAAAAAGGAGCCGTCTAGATCACTAGGTCTATTGTGTTGTCGCCGCTAACAATGATGTAGAGGCCGATGGGTGACAGCGCTCGAGAGGTCGAACCTGTGGTTGACGCTTGGGCGGATGAAGACGAGGATGACGAGGATGACGATGACTACGATGATGATGATGATGATGATGATGATGACACTGTCATCTGAGCACTATCAGCATAGAGTCAGTCGTGCTCCCCAGCAACGCTGCCTGTTGAACATCATCGGGGAATCGGGACACTCCTTCAGCTTCATTTGATTATGGGATTGTCGGGTGGACGACAAAGTGACTGGAATGACATGCCATTGCATTTCGACATTCTTCACACTCCGTGATAGAGTAGTCTAGCGGCTCATATTCAATGCTATGATCATGTGTTTTCCAACTTATCTCGCAGCCAATGGTGGGATGGGGTGCTATCAGAATTGAGCAATTCAAGGGCGGAGGCTAGTCCACAGGGGGTCTTAATTGCCACTCACGTGACCGCGCGTCTGGGCTTTAATGCAAGACGCGCCCCCTACCTTGTTGACTCAACCCCTACCTCACCAACTTCACTTACTGCCCTGGACTTTCATGGTATAAAGTATAACTTCCGACCAAAAGAAACCTATCGCGAGCTGCCATAATGTAAGTCGTTCAATTAGCACGCTTTCCCAATGCAAGCGCCAAACCGGTGGCGATATCTGATTGATAGCAACAGGAGCGGGCGCCGACCAAGAGGTGCAGGTGGTGCGGGTATCCGAGGACCACATTCTGCGCTGACAGACTTCCTGGTGGTGAGTCTGACCTTACTATACCGGAATTGCATGGTTAACGACAAATACAGACCAACAACATATCTGCGCAGGAGATTCGTGATTCGTATCGTGATCGCGTCCGACAAGCTGAACGAGCCGCTGCACAGTCGGGCCACAACGATGAGGGGCCATCAAATGCCAGCGGAGAAAACACACAAGCGGAATCCTCTGCAATGGCAGCTGAGCGCGCAGCTGAGAACTCGCGAAAGCGCAAGCGCCAGCAAAACGACGCCATATCCAAGATCAAGAAAGGCAAAGAAGCCAAGAAGAAAGCAGAAAAGAAGGACAAGAGTGTTTCCGATGAGGATTCGGACTTTGAGCTTCCAATGAATATGTACAAGAAAGCGAAGCCGCTACCGGGTCAGCTGGAAAATTGTGAGCTTTGCAGTAAGCGATTCACCGTCACCCCGTACAGCAAATCGGGCCCGGATGGTGGGCTACTGTGTACCACCTGCGGAAAGGAGATGCAGAAAGAGGCAAAAGCACAGCAGAAGCAAGCCAAACCAATCATACGTAAGGGTCGCAGGAAGATTGAGAGCAACCGACTAGACGGGATGACTATACGCGGGTCAAAGACGTTGCAGCAGTTGTGCATCGAGAAGCTGGCGAAGCATTCTGAAGACATCGATGAACTGGGCGAGATGCCCGAAAGCATCATGAACCGCATCAGTGAGATCTTTTCCAAAAAGCGCGCTATGAATTCTACTACGATGAAGCTTTTCCTCCAGCCGGACATGGAGAGCATTGCAATCCACGAGGCAGCCTATCTCGAGACGGAAGATTACGATCAGATCTTTGCAGTATGCCCAAATGTCAAGCGGTTGTCTCTGCGCAATTGTTGCCAATTCAAGGATTCGAACATCGACTACATGAATGAAAAGGCAATTGCACTTACCGACATACAACTACTAGGTGCCAACTTAATCTCCAATGAGAAGTGGGTGGAGCTGTTTATCGCACGTGGTCCAGACTTGCGATCGTTCAAAGTGGAGTGGCTAGATGCTGCTTTCAACGATGAGACTGTGGAAGCGCTTACTACATTTTGCCCAAATCTTGAGCGCCTGAAGCTAGAACGTTGCAAACAAATCGGAGAAGACAGTATCGATGCAATTGCTCGACTCAAGAACTTACAGCATCTTACGCTACGGTTCTACAAGGAGATGCCTCACAAAAAGCTTAATCATCTCATCACTTCTGTGGGTGCCAATCTACGCACGCTGTGCCTGGAGCATTTCCTTGACAGTGCCACTGACCCAACAGATGATGTTTTGAAAATCATCCATGATACATGCCATAACCTCAGCAAATTCCGCTTCACTGAGAATAACGAGTGTAGCGACGCTGGCTTTGTCGGACTCTTCTCCAAGTGGAGCAATCCTCCTCTCCGCTACATCGACGTCAACAGCACCCGTGACGTGGATAACACAAATCCCAATGGCCCGGAAGACTATCCTATTGGCCTTGCATCAAACGGATTCCGTGAAATGATGAGTCACTCTGGTTCGTTGCTCGAGTACCTGGACATTTCATCATGCCGCCACATCTCACACGCTGCATTCGCAGACGTCTTTGACGGAATACAACAATTCCCCCACCTTTCAGAAATCAACCTCTCTTTTTTGCCCGTCGTTGACACAGAAATCATCGCAGGAATCTTCCGCTCGTGTCCTCAGATCAAAAAGGTGATAACCTTTGGTTGTTTCCAGGTCGCAGATGTGGTTGTGCCGAGGGGTATTGTGCTCATTGGCGCGCCCAAGGCTCAGGACCAGATTGAGCAGTTTGGTGATGTTGTGCTCGATTTCCAGAGGGACCTTGAGAAGGAGAGGTATGAAATGCTGGGAAAGGCGCGGGTTGTGCCTGTTATTGGATAGAAAGTGAAATGGAATGGATGGTTAGACCTGGACTCGATATCGCCAGTATAGGACTGGTTGATCTTTAATGATGCTTATAAGGCCATTCAAGATTTTTGATGAGGATTTCAGGCGTTGCAAAGTCTTCACGAAAGTGCGTTGTGGCACGCTTGAGATGCTGCGTTATAAGATTTTCCTTCCATAACCGCCTCATGTACAACTTCAAGCCTAGATGAAATACACGTGCCTTCTGCAAGACTTGGCCCCTCTCTTCTGCTCAAATGGAGCACACGAAGGGTGCGAGATGACACCTATAGAGGAGCAAAATTGCTGCTTTACATCAGGTCAAGCCACAAGAACATTATATCATAATATAATTGTCAACGACCAGCATGCATACAGGGTTAAGAGCAGCAGTAATTTTCTTCTACAGCTCGATTTACGCCTTTTCTATGACAGTGTTTGTAGCGTCGCTTCTCTGCTCCAAGCCATCCTCATCGCGAAGAGAGCGACCTGAAGCATCGTGTGTTGCATCCCACGCGCTAAGCTCCTCGACAGGTATCTTCAACAGCTGGTGAGTTTTTGCGCCACTTTCCAACGTGATGATACCTTGGCGAATTCGGTAGCCACGCATGTTGGGGAGCACATAAATCCAGCCCATGTAGTAAAAGCCACAAACAATCAAACTAGCCCAAAGTTAATACACCCTACTTTCTGTGACGCGGGGTGTATCCAGCTTACATGGCAACTCCCGTGACAATGTACGTTCCATACCAGAAGGAGACATCGCCCTTTCCGCCAGGGGGCGGGTACCACGGCATGACGACCAAGTACGTATTTACCAAGATGTTAAACGCCAGAATAGCATCCCAGACCTTGAAACTTGGCCTCGGGAGCCCAAGACGCTTGCGATGGTAGCGCACGAGAATAAGGCCCACGGCCAGTGCGAGTTTGAAGACAGCATCAGGGTAGATCTGGAGGTCGACGATAAAATTGAAAGCATCGCCGGCAGGCGGTGCTACGATCATAATGATCGTCGCAAGCCACTTGATCAAGTAGGGACCAAGCGGCGTGCCAAAGGGGCGAGTAGAGGCCCAAAATCGCGGATACGGGAGGACGCCTTGCCTATCGGATGTCAGTGAGAATCGAAGTAGCTGGAGCTTGGTAGATACACCTCCCACATTCACGGATCATGCGAGATGTGCCGAGCAGCGCGGCAATCAAGCTGCCCACAGCACTAAGTGCGATGAGAAAATTGAGGCCTTTGATAGCGCCTCCCGTCCCAAAGACATGAGTAAAGAAGAGAGCAGCTGCGATTTGTTTTGCGTTTTTCAACTCAGTCTTGAGGACTGTGTATAACAGTTAGCAGACATTGAGGGTACTTTGAAGTTTCAACCGACCTGCCGCAAAATAGGCCACATTGGCGAGGATATACAAGAGGGTCACAAGGAGTAGAGCAATGAATCCGTTGGCCTTGATCTTCTTAACAGGATCCTAAAAGTCACAGTCAGTACTAGGGGTCAAGGAATCTCTTGTCCAAGCAGCTCGCGCACCTTCACTTCGTTGACTACGTTGAAAGCGTTCTCGAAGCCCGCATAAGAGAACACAATCTTGTACAGAGCGGTTGTAGCCCCATATGGAGTTATATTTCCTTTAAACGGTTGCCTAAAGTTCAGTCCTGGGTCTCGCACGCGTGTGTGGCCGCCAAGTACAACCAGGCCCGTGATGGCGACAAAGAGCAGAGTCATCAGTTTTATCATACCAATAGCATTTGACAGCCGGTACGAGAACTTGGTGTTGAAAACGACGACTGTGGTTGGCTTAGTTGGACTCGGACAGTATAGAAGGCCTCCGGCAGGACGTACGTAAAGTCACCAATGTATATCCTGCGACGGCAACGCCCTTTTGTTCCCATGGTGTTGGTGTATAGTCACGTATCGCGAAAATATACTGGGCGAATACTGCATCTTGTTAACGGCATTGGGCTGATTTTGCCGGGCTTTGGACGAACCCATCGCATTACCACTGCTAAATGACAAGATGACTGACTGCACAGCAAAGGTGACCGGAAAAAAGTACCTGGGACGCGGATAAGCCTGCTCTAAATACGCAACCTCTGATCCAGAGCGATTGGGAAAGTAGGCTGCGTATTCGAGGTACACACCCATCGCCGAGGCAGACATGACGAAACCCGCGGTCCAATAAAACAGTGCAGCACCGATGGAGCCCGTGTACCGGAGGATAGTCGAGGCTACAATATCATAAATGCATTGCCAGTCTCAAGTTCTCTACCCTAGACTCACGTGTCGAATAAACACCCGTTCCAATCATCTTACTAAGGTTCAAGAAGATGATTGTGACTGCGCCGACTGAATATCCAAGAGGGGACTCTACCTCCACAGGGGCACCGGACGCCTCCTGGTAGGAAACTTCGTTCGTGTTGGCCGACTTCTCGGCAGTGAACCGGAGACCACCATCTGAATACTGGCTTTGATTGACCATATGTCTTGGCCCAGATTCCATTTTGATGTTCTTCGAGCGGTCTTTTCTTCCCGCTTCAACGGACTGCTCTTTTCGCGATGTCACAAAAGCAATTAACAGAAGATGATCGCAAGCTGCGGCATGCAGACTCCTCTTGTTGACATTTGATTTACTAGCGGTAAGCGGTATTTAAGTTGTGAACAGGAAGCACAACTGGAGATACATCATCCTGGATCCGACAACCCCGTACCCGGCACAATCCTGCTATACGGTAGAGGAAGGTTGATATCCAATTAGTTTGCTTGAAAGATAAGCCAGGGTTCAAGAACTGGGGGAGGCTGCAAGATCTGTGGGGTGAATCAGTGATTCGGTGCATGGGTAATCTTGTTGAATGCCAAGTGTTGCGATAGCCTAACCTTGCAGCACGCGATATAAAGACGACCCATTTACATAGTACGGCCACGTTCTACATAACAGCATCACTGCATAGGCAGCAGTTTAGTTCCAAGAAGTAAGTAGATCAGCTTACCAAGACCCTGCGCTTATCCGTGGTACTACCCTAGAGTGAACCTCAGGGTGCCTTGTCAGTCGGGCCGACGCTCACATCCCCTGGACACAAAAGATAAGGGCCGTCCACCAAATGTAGGTAATGCTACTCAACAATAATTTGGGTAGGTTTAGGTATGTACATAGTATGTAGATGTATGTAAGACCCAGTGTCAGTCCTCAGTAGAATTATAAGCCCAAAGAATGGCAGTCTACGTATATTCAATGAATTGATCGTGCCCCGGATAGAAAAGTGCATATGCCTCTCGAGATGACGGAGAATAAAAGCGCTATTAACAAGAGAGTACTGGCTAGATCATCGTACAGGACTACAAACACATTGCCCGCCCGACCCGCTCAAATCCAAATCATCGACTCAACTCATGAGCAACCTTGTAACAGCGCCGACATTTAATGTTCTCAAATCGCTATAATGCTGCCCCGTTCCCAGGAACACGACTGGGATACCCGTCGCATGCACCATGCTCACCAGTGTTCCTACCATATCACCTACAGTGTCGCACTTGGAGATAACGAAGCCGTCCAGATTCCTGCCCGGCCCAAACGACGCATTAAAGTTGCGCGCTTGGGCAACAGAGTCGGTGCCCACAAGGGCCTCGCCCACCATGAGGATCTTATCTGGGTTGGCTAGTTTACCGAATTTTTCGAGGGACGACATGAGGCGCTGATCATTGTGACGGCGACCGGCGGTGTCGATAAGAACGACGTTAAAATTGTTCTTCTCGGCGAAGACGACGGCGTCAGCGGCGATATTTGCGGCGTCTTTGCCGTAGCCCTTTTCAAAGAGGTCGACCTGGCCGCCTTCTCGCAGCGAAAGCTCTTTTAGTCTGTCGACGTGTACGCGGAGTTGCTCGACGGCGCCGCTACGGAAGGTATCTGCTGCTGCAATGAGAACGCGGTGCTGATTCTGAAGAAGGAAGAATGCGATTTTCGAAAGATTTGTGGATTTCCCAACGCCGTTCACACCGACTATGGAGAGGACATAGGGCCGGGAGGTGGTAAAGTTCTTGTGTTGGATTTCGCGTAAGAGATCGAGAGAGGATGTTGGTGTGAGGATCTTAGTAAGCGCTTTTTCCATAGACGTTTTCAGAGTCGTTTCGATGGCTTTTGATGATCAGTTTTCGGGACTGGAAACGGCACAGAGAAACTTACTGGTAAAGCTTGGAGTCTTCATCCCGACCAAGTCGCGCTCTACACTCTCACATAACCGGATTGCAGCTTCGAGAGCAACGTTCTTCTTCAACAAATGCTGCTCCATGCCCTTCAGAGGTTTCACCAAGTCTTCTCTAGTAAGAGTCTTGCCTCCAACCACATTCCTGAATAGCCCGCCAATCGCACCCAGGCTCGATCCGACCAGACCACTCGATACTGCTGGTGTGTCCTTTTTTGCGTTCTGCTCTGCAATGATTGCGTCCATTTCTTCGTCAAGGTCCCTGAGCACGAATTCACCCTTTTTCGTTTTGTGACCCCATGACTCCTGTTTGATTTCTTCCAACGCCGCAGTTCCAGACGCCCCGCCACTGATATCCGATTGTGAATAGTCAAGTACCGAGTCATCTTCCTCTTCTGCACCGAATTCGCCCCAAACCCTGCCCTTCTTCGCTGAGCCCTTTGCTCTACGCTTACTAGACGCTTCGTCGCCAGATGAGACGGGCGCTGACGTGAGTGTAGACGCCTTTTTCTTGTCTCTGCGTGACATTTTACCGCCCAGCGGTCTCGACTTGCCCGTCAGCAGTCCACTGTGTGCTGGTGTTGTGGGTCTCGAGGTATCTGGAGTGGGTACGGGTGTCGAATCGGCGCTTGTGTCGTATAGCGGCTTGGGAGGCTTCGGCAGAGCCGGTGATAATGGCGCTCTCTCTTCGGCTGATTCATTGTCTGTACTTGAGTCGGGAGTAGTGAGTCTGATAGAGGGGGCACCCGAGTCGCTTGCCCCTTCCAAATCGTGTAGTTGGCGGTCAAAGTAGGCGCCAAATTTGTCGCAATTGACCACGCTCGTGTGCTCGGCCCTCAATTCCTCGCCATAGAGGCCAACAAAGAGAGCGCGGATGTTGTCGAGGAGTTTATCGACCCATGTGAGGTGGACCAGGCTCTGATACACCGCCCGTAGGAGGGTCAGCCACACATAGACGGCATCGTGCAATGCACGTGTTTGCGCCACATACCACAAAGATGAGCCCCAGATCTTTCGAGGCTGTCCATTTGAGCGTGTAACCTTCTTTTCTATAACTCGGCTGTGCGCCGGCATGCTCCGCTTGCGGTTGGATGCGCTCTTCGATAAAGACGTCGCGGATAAGGCTGTTGATGAGGCTGGCGGCGACGGGGACGTGGGTGCGCGACCACAGCACGACGCCCGAGGTGGTGACAATCTCAAATGTATCCAACATGATACCGTGCCAGGCCTACGCAGGGGTTGGCGGGGGGGGAGCTGCTGCTCTGATAGTCGGAGGTAGACGGAATGACGGCGGCGCCAAGCCTAGCTACCTACTACCAACTACGAAGTACTTATGTGTACATATTACATGCAATCGCGGTGGATCGGAGCTTCGGAGGTGCCACACCGCGTCAACACCACCGTAGACCGTCGCCAACACTAATACCATTGACCGTACCATCACGCCCACTTCACTCCAGCCACCTCTCCCTCGTCTGGCCACTATGCAGCGCCCCAGCTACCAGAACCCGCCGCCTGCGCATTCGCCCCCACGTACGTTAATTACATACTCCCATCACCTCTGCCATGACTAATCCGCCCCGGCAGTCCACCATCCCATTCCACAGCACGTGTCCACAGTCCCCCAGCTGCGCTCTCCACCGCCCCCACAGCCTCCGTTACAGCCGCAAAGCGCCTACGGCTATGGCCAGCAAGGCGGCGGTATGCCCCCGCAGTCACAGGGCGGCTACATGACCCAGCCGTCGTTTGGCGGCTTTATCAACGACCCTACAGCCCAATTAGGCTTCCAGATGGGCAAGAGTGCCGTCGATGCCGGCCAGCAATATGTCGAACAAAATGTACGTCTACCACCAAGCGCAGCGCATACAGATGTGAGCTTTCTCTGTAGCTATCTGACATAATCCAAGTTCGGTCGCCTGGTCTCGGTTTCGGCCCTGAAACACTACTTCAATGTCACCAACATCTACGTTCTCGCCAAACTCCGCATTATTCTCTTCCCCTGGTGGCATAGGCCCTGGTCGCGCCAGCAGCGGCACAACGCAGACCCCGCCGCTATCGTTGCCTCCTCGTTGTATCTCC
>Ga0182210_1000184_pt1 | contig 13979 bp, 14 predicted proteins | sample G5R1MG_19_FD_129670 | JGI IMG/M metagenome (GOLD analysis project Ga0182210, IMG submission 129670) | Switchgrass phyllosphere microbial communities from Michigan, USA - G5R1_MAIN_03OCT2016_LD1 MG | ecosystem: Host-associated > Plants > Phyllosphere > Phylloplane/Leaf | place: USA: Michigan... | reverse complement strand
GTCGCCGTGGTTAGGTGGGCGGGTGGGTGGATGGGCGCGGGTGGCGGGCGCGGTGAAGAGGTCACGTGTGCGGCCAGGGTCCTCCGCCACGGGAGGGTGCGAGTCGAGGGGGACGGGGGGCGGTTGGGCTTCGAGCGGGCTGCTTGGCGGCCGTCGCAACAACAAAGCACCGACGACGGATGAGAAAGGAGAAAGGTAGTCAATACTCGGATGATCGATCGACTAGGGATGCTTGCTCACAACGACCCACGGTCGCATGCAGGGAAGGTGGGCGCGCGGCACAAGGCCTCAGGCTGCGGGCAGGACGGCCGTCTCATGTGGCTGAATGTGGCTGGGCGATCATTACATTACATGGTATTGTATTGTATTGTATTGTATTACGTAATCATAACATGTCTTGGCGCACCCCACTCCCCACCAGCCTCATGTAGATGCTCTCCTACCCATGTAGCTTGTAGGCACATGCTGCGATGCAGTCCCCTGTGCGGCTCTCGCCACCGCCGCTCACGCCACCTGCGCTGACGAGGCGCTTCTGCTTCATGCACGCTCGCCTTTTCGTCTCGCCATGGACAGCCTGCCTCGTCCAGCCGTGGCCTAACCGGGTCATGATCTCATTCTCGTGATCTTTATTTGCGGTCCGTTTAAAGCGGCAGTGGGCTGTCGCTCAACAGAACACAAGCCCATCATCATCACTGCGCAGAGCACTGGCTACGTACATACACGCTTCTCCCAGCCTACAGTGTACACCTCGAGTCGAAACAATGGCGACGGATCTTCGCTCCCAAGAGCTTGCAAACCCCATTGACGTCGCCGAGGTGCGTGGGCGTTACCACATGCGTCCTGCTTGCTAACATGCCAAAGTATCTGTTCCGCCGACTACAGCAAGTCGGTGTCGAGTCGGTCCATGGCGTTCCTGGAGATTACAACCTCGTCGCATTGGACTATATTCCCAAGCTCGGCTTGAAATGGGTTGGGAATTGTGAGTGCTCCCCTGCGTACCGCCTGTCCATGTGACGGCTAACGAGATGCATCAGGCAATGAACTGAATGCTGGCTACGCTGCCGACGGATATGCTCGTGTAAAGGGCATCGCTGCATTGGTCACCACGTTCGGTGTCGGCGAGCTGTCAGCCGTCAACGCCATAGCAGGAGCCTATTCTGAGTACGTGCCCATTGTCCATATCGTCGGCTATCCCTCTACGTCCTCCCAGCGAGACGGCGCTCTCCTCCATCACACCCTCGGCAATGGCGATTTCACCGTCTTCTCGAGAATGTCCAAGGAAATCTCCTGCGCCGTCTCCATGCTCAACCACCAGCACGAAGCCGCAATGCTCATCGACAATGCCATCCGCGAGTGCTATCTTCAGTCGAGGCCAGTGTACATTTCTCTGCCTAGTGACATGGTGCAGAAAAAGATCGATGGCGACAGACTGAACACGCCTCTCGATCTGGAGTACCCACCCAACGACCAGGATAAAGAAGACTACGTCGTCAACGTCGTCCTCAGCTCCCTTCACGCAGCTAAAAATCCTGTCATCCTGGTGGATGCTTGTGCCATTCGACACCGCGCTCTAAAGGAGACACATGCCCTCGTTGAGAAGTCTGGCATCCCCACCTTCGTGGCCCCCATGGGCAAAGGTGCCGTCGACGAGACCCTTCCAAACTACGGTGGCGTTTATGCAGGCGACGGTAGCAACACAGGTGTGAAGGAACGCGTCGAATCCGCCGATCTCATCTTGAGCATTGGCAGCATAAAATCTGACTTCAACACAGCTGGCTTCACCGTGCGCATGTCACAGCTGGCCAGCATCGACTTTCACAGCTACGGCGTCAAGGTCCGCTACTCCGAGTACCCCGGCGTCCGCATGAACGGCGTCCTCGCCAAAGTCACCGCGCAAATGGGCAAGCTCTCTATTCAAGCCGGCCCACAACCCACCAATCAAATACCATCGAACCATTCCATCGCCTCCTCCTCACACACAATCACCCATGCCTGGCTCTGGCCACGACTAGGCCAATGGCTGCAACCCCACGACACCATCATCACTGAGACGGGTACCTCCAATTTTGGCATCTGGGAAACGCGCTTCCCATCAGACGTAAACACAATCTCCCAGGTTCTTTGGGGTTCCATAGGCTACGCCACCGCTTCATGCCAGGGCGCAGTCCTCGCCGCCTCAGAGCAGAAGAAAAACCTTCCCCGCAACCGCACCCGTACCATTCTCTTCACCGGTGACGGCTCCCTCCAGCTCACCGCCCAGGAACTCAGCACCATGCTCCGTCACAATTTGTCCCCTATTATCTTCGTCATCTGCAACAAGGGCTACACGATTGAGCGCCTCATCCACGGCTACCAAGACGCCTACAATGACGTGCAAGAGTGGCGGTACAAGGATCTACCGGCTGTCTTTGGTGCACAGGACGCCCAAGTGCTGACGTATCGCGTTGAGACTAAAGAGCAGCTAGATTCCCTGTTCGAGGACGAGGTGTTTGGTAGTCCGGAAACGAGCAAGATGCGCTTTGTAGAGGTGGTCATGTCGTGGGACGATGCTCCCGAGGCCTTGAAGATGATTGGTGCGGCGGCGGCGGCGAGGAACGCAGAGGGTGACAAGTAAGGACGAATGAGTAGGGCAGGAGAGGCGCTGTTGGTGATTAGAATAACCCCGAAGGTCGTAGTCGTGGACTTGAGGGTGATGATGTTTCAGGGTAGAACTTACGACAGTTTCTTTTTTCTTTCCTGGTCAACCCGTCTTCTCGTCTCTTATGACTGCTGTGCTTTGTTTTCTACCGATGACACGTTGATTCCAACCACTTCTTCCATCACGTACTTTTACCCACCTATTTTCAAGAAATACACACAACTCACATCCTCTCTAGGCTGCACAAAGCACTCTCCAATACATTTGTAGTACGGGTTTGATCTATATGTACCATACAGCACACGCATACACATCAAGTCACCAACCCAAAGCCCATGATAGGCGTTCGTGAGTAAGGTTTGTACCACTCCACAATCAAACATGGAAAAAAAAAATAAGAAAGCCACACGACGATTCAAGAAACCTACAGAGGCTGGTTTGGGTTAGCCAACACGCTTATTTGAAAGTCCTCACCAGCAGCGATAATCATACCGACAAACGTAACCACAGACCACCATGTACATACCACGACTGACAGCCATGCATGTATCAATGCTACCTCCCCTGTGTCTGTGTGTATGAACAAAAAAAACACCAGCTTCATCCTGTACGACCAAAGTATCGAAACCCGCACGTAGCCGCCCTTGGAAAGGAGAATATAGCCAGGGTTAGGGTGATGAATAGGATTTCTCAATGCACAAGTAAAACCAAGTCCCGGAGCCATAGTAGAAAAGCTACACAAGAACGGTCTAGGGAAGATGGAAAGCGGAAGAGGGGGGAGGGGGGGGGAAAGGGCGATGATATGTGATATGTGATATGTACAGTGTAATCTTTCTCACTCCTCCTTTCCCCCCCTTCCCCTCTTCCCCACCCAAATCTTGCTCACTAGTTCCCCAGTCCCAACGCCCGAAGAATACCATCTCTCACCCCCATACCCTTCCTTTCGCACCCGAACCGAGTCAACTCAGCTGGATTTCATGATTGCATGTATACATAATGAGACGAAGAGAGATAGACAGACAGACAGACAGACAGACAGACAGACAGAAAAAGAAAGAAAAAGGAGCAATGGTGTTCTCGAGCTACCTGCAACCTACACCTAACCTCTTCCTCTATTCCTTCTTTACCTACCACCACCCACCAACCACACCTCGTCGCCTCACTCATCCAGATACCCAATTTTGCAAAACTGGTTCAAGCTCCGCACATCGAGTTGCGCCGTTAATAATGCGCCCAGCAACGTTTCCTTGCGCGGTAGGATGTCAGCTTTGACTTTCCATGTACTGCCATTCAAGTCCAAGATTTCCATTTCCTCGTCGTCGTCATCCACATCATCGTGGTCGTTGTTTTTGTTCCGGTTGGTGTTATTAGTACTGCTGCTCCTGTTATGATTACCGTCTTCGTCATCGACGCCACTGCCATCCTGTCCTTGTCCATATCCATGCCCATTCATCTGCCCCCCTTTGACCAGCAACTCTCCGCCTTTGGACTTGTCCCCTAGCCGCTTAAGCGTCGAGAGCGCCCGATGCACAATCAGTTGGAACCCTTCGCGGTCATGGTCCATGGGCCGTTGACCGCGGTGATTCGGCGGCGGAGGCGGGTGTTGAATCTGCGCGTCCGTCGACGATAATGACATTGCAAATTTGAGCAAACTGTGTGCCCAGCCATCTTCAGATTCGAGCCAGGAGCGGCAAATTCCGCTTTCAGAGCCCGGGGCTAGGCTTGCGAGAATGTCGGCGGCGAGCATGCCTTGCATTAGGTAGGCTTTCCGTGACTCGGCAATGCGCGCTTCAAACATGCGGACTTCCTTGGGGCGTGGCTCTTTCGTTTGGTACATACGATTTTCAACATAGTTGCGGTCTGGGACCACGGATATGGCGAGGGCAAAGGAGCGCGTCAGGAGGTCGTAGGCAGGCACGGAGCTGGCTTCGTTTACAAAGATTTGCTTGTAGTACGTTCGGTTTGGGTCGTCGCGTGCGAGCAATTTGGCGAGACTGTCCACTGCGGAAGGAAGATAGCGTTGGATTTGCGGATTAAAAGGCGTGAATTTGACAGGTTCGCTTGGACGCGGGATGGGTGCAAAGGCACACAAGAAGTGTAGAACGGCGTAAGCGTCCTCGCGGGATGGCAGAACTACTTTGGCGCTGGTATTTGAAAAGAAAGTAACTAGGTCCTTCATAAAGTCAAAGGTATTGATGTGTGACCGTAGGAGTAGCACTCGGGTTCCGACGAGCCGAATGAAATTCGCAAGAAATTTGAGTACAGCAGGACTGACTAGTGAATCATGGTTCACTTCGAGAAATGAGAGATTTCGGAAAATGGCGGTAACCGCAAGTAGTCGGTCAGCCGTTCGATCCAGGAGATACGCCTTTGAGCCGGCTTCTGATAGCTCTTGCAGTGTCGCGGCCTCGGCTCTACAGTTTTGCAGTACATCCTCGTAGGGCGTAAGATCGAGGATATCCGTAACCTCGGGGTTGTCATTGCCCAAAATCTCTAATTGGTCTTCCGCAAAATCGACCAAAACTTCTGTCAAGTCCTCGCAATGGCCTAGGTTGAATTGTACAGTGTTGTCGTACGTGATTCTCGTGAGGGTATCTAGCGCCAAACGCGTCTCGGCATGTAGACCGGACCGAAGACTCATTGTCAGCGCTCGTATATCAATCATGCCCATCTCTGGTAATAGAGGAACATTCGGTTTGTAGTTTGTGATGGTATCAATCATGCTCTTGAAGTTGTCCGAATCGAAATCCAGCCCACCCCAGGTGGTCTGCGTTCGATACGCTGGTTGATATACCCTAGTCCCATCATCTTGCTCGATTACTGGCTTCCGAACTTCAGCATCTTCCACAGCCAATGCCACCTCCACGACTGCTGTATTCTCCTCTGTCTTCGTCGATGAAGGTTGCGTCTGGCTAGGTTCAGGTTGCGTGGATGATTGTCTTCCCACGCTCTTGCGAACATTTCCGTCCAACTGAGGCGTTATGCCATTGAGGTTTGGGAGGCTTGAGTTGCTTTGTAGGGGCGTTGATTGCTGTGGATGCGTCGCTGTACCGAATGGCTGCTGCGCCGGTTGCACCAAAGGGACTGACTGTCTCGACTGCTGTTGCTGTTGCTGTTGATGCTGCTGCTGCTGCTGCTGTTTCATCGCCTCCTGTGATCTTTGTAGTTGCTGGATATAGGTCTGTTGCGGGTTGGGCGGTTGGCCAGGCACAGCCAGTCTTGTTGGAGACATTTGCTGTCCCACGGCTCCCATTTGCACCTGTTGAGACATCTGCTGACCCGCGACTCCCATTGGTCCTTGCGGAGGCATCCCCTTCATTTGTTGTTGTCTCTGAACATAGGCACTCTCGTACGGCGCGAGGTTGTCTTCGTAGATCTTTCGCAATTCTTCTGGAGCATTGGGGAACTGATGCAGGGGCAACTGTATCATCTGCGCAATCCGCGGCCAAGCTTGGGACTGGGTCACATATCGATAACCCTTGAATCGCATGACTACGGTATAGAGCTGCTGGAGGTTGATGGTGCGGCCGGCGCACTGAGGCTGAGGATGGAACGGACGTCCGTTTTGCGCCATAAGCGCCCCAACATTCTTAATGAAGTGCTGAAATTGCGCCTGAGGGTTTTGCTGTTGCTGCTGTTGCTGTTGCTGCTGTGGCTGATGCTGCTGTTGTGCTTGCTGTTGTGCTTGGTGGTGTTGCTGCTGCTGCTGCTGCTGCTGTTGCGCCTGCATCATGCTCGGCTGCATACCTGGCATACCCGGCTGCATTCCTTGCTGTTGCATGGTTGGCTGTTGCATGCTGGGCTGCTGCATGCCTGGTTGTTGCATACCGGGCATTTGCCCCGTCTGGTGTTGTCGCTGCGCTGCCATATTGCTCGCCGCCAGGTTTCCAAGTTGCTGCTGTTGCTGCTGTTGCGCCTGGGCCTGCAACCGCATTGCGTATTGTCTTTGGGCCTCTTGCTGCCGGCTCTGGAGATTCTGCGACAGCTGGACGGATTGCACGGGGAATTGGGCGCTACTGCTTGCATTGGGATTGAAAGGCTGGTTCATAGGCGCGCCCTGGAAGCTCATGGGCGACATGTGCGGAGCATGGGGGTTCTGCGCAGGCGAGGCTGTCTGCATGCGGTGCTGGGCAGCCATCTGACCAGGCGCGAAGTTCTGGCTGGACATGGTGGGCGAGGGCGTGTGGGTGAAGCCGGACGGTTGCTGGAAGCCGAACTGAGGCTGCTGCGAGGGCGTTTGGGAGCGCGACAGGGTCATGGTGGCGCCGGCCGAGTCGCGCTTCTGGGGTATGGACGACATGGGGTAGGGGCGCGCGCCGTTCATCGGGGGGTTGGCCATGGCGCCGGGGTCGATGAAGGTGGAGGGGTCGTACATGGCGTTCTGCGGCGATTGGAAGTCCATGGCGTAGGGGGGAGTGGGCGTGGGCAGGAGCGGTTCCTAGACGGCAGGCAGTCAGCATACATGGCCATGTTGTGGGTGCCGGGGCAGGCGGGGGCATACACACGGCGGGGCGCAGCGTGCGACGCCACGACTATGAGCGCGTCGCGGCAGGGCGGGCGGAGGCTGACGAGGGATGCGGTCGATAGGTTGATGCCAGTCACGTTCCGCAGACGCGCCTGGGCGGGCAGTGCGGGTGGAGGAGCTGCTGCGCGTCTGAAATGCGCGCTGACTAACGGGCCAGCCATGGCTGTTTGCGGCTAGGGCGGGCGGACATCACGGGACTGGCGGACACACAGGCGACCACCGCGCATGTGGAAATGGGGAATGGCATTTCACCACAATCCATCGCTGGCATGCATACGAACACAGGATCTCTGCACGGCAACACGGCCACGGCCACAGCCACACCGCGTCTGTCCTGTCCGGCGGAGTGGCTGCGTGTCGGCACCTCGCCAGCCTAGCCGACTCCATAGCGACCTACCGGGTAACGCAATCGGGAATCTCCGGGCCCTTTGCCCGCTGCACTGGCACATTCATCGTACAGGGGAGATAATAGATATGCATTTGATGCCCGGCTGCTACGGGGGATCCCGGCTTGCGGTCCTATTCTTGGCCGCCTCCATAGTCCAAAGTCCGGGAGGGCATGGACGGGTGGCTGCCGGTGCACGTGACCATCGGCACCGCTCGCGCCAGTGCCGACCGCCGACCAGCCTGGCTGCGCTTCACCCACACACCCAACCGTCCAGCCGCTCCACTGCCGTCTCCGTCCATCCTCGCCCCTCGCTGCGCCTAGCCCGCCAAACGCTGCCTTGCGTGACGACTTGACCACCTCACTTCTCCCAGCATGGCCGACGCCGCCGTGGAGAACCCGGCCAACACCGTCCCGCCGCACAAGAAGCAGCTCCCGTCATCGATACCCAACTTCGACACGCTCGAAGGCTTCTCCACCGAAGGCAACGATGACTACTCCAACTTCAAGAAGCTGCAGCGCCAGCTCGAGTGAGTGGCGGCCGCGTGGTGCGGGTGGCGACAGGCGGCTGACGTGCCCAGATACATCCACCTCCAAGAAGAGTACATCAAGGACGAGCAGCGGAGTCTGAAGCGCGAGCTGGTCCGCGCGCAAGAGGAGATCAAGCGCATCCAGAGTGTACCGCTGGTAATAGGCCAGTTCATGGAGGCCATCGACCAGAAGTAGGCTCTCTTCGCCGCCGCCGCCGCCTGTCTGCCGCCATGCTAACACGCACAGCACGGGCATCGTGCAGTCCTCGACCGGCTCAAACTATGTTGTCCGCATTCTCTCAACCCTCGACCGCGAACTCCTCAAGCCCTCCTCGTCTGTCGCTCTCCACCGCCACTCCAACGCCCTGGTCGACATCCTCCCACCCGAGGCCGACTCGTCAATTGCCATGCTTGGCCAGGACGAGAAGCCAGACGTAACGTACGCCGACGTGGGTGGGCTGGACATGCAGAAGCAGGAGATCCGCGAGGCCGTTGAGCTGCCCCTCACACATTTCGACCTGTACAAGCAGATTGGCATCGACCCGCCGCGTGGTGTGTTGCTGTACGGCCCACCAGGTACCGGCAAGACCATGCTGGTCAAGGCCGTTGCCAACAGCACCACAGCATCCTTCATCCGCGTAGTAGGCTCAGAGTTTGTGCAAAAGTACCTGGGGGAGGGCCCACGTATGGTCCGCGATGTCTTCAGAATGGCGCGTGAAAACTCGCCCTCGATCATCTTCATCGACGAAATCGACGCCATCGCCACGAAACGATTTGACGCACAAACAGGGGCAGACCGAGAGGTCCAGCGCATCCTCCTCGAGCTGCTCAACCAGATGGACGGCTTCGATCAAACCTCCAACGTCAAGGTCATCATGGCCACGAATCGCGCCGATACCCTGGATCCCGCGCTTCTTCGACCGGGTCGTCTCGACCGCAAGATTGAGTTCCCCTCGCTCCGGGATCGCCGCGAGCGCCGCCTCATCTTCTCGACGATTGCCGGTAAAATGAGCCTGTCGCCCGAGGTGGACCTGGACAGCTTAATTGTACGCAACGACCCGCTTTCCGGGGCCATCATTGCGGCCATCATGCAGGAGGCTGGGCTGCGAGCGGTGCGCAAGAACAGGTACAACATCATCCAGAGTGATTTGGAGGAGGCATACACCAGTCAGGTCAAGGGGGCAGCCGAGGCGGACAAGTTTGACTTTTACAAGTAAAGCATTTGCTTCCGCCGTCGGGACCGGGGACTCACGAGCCACGAAGGGCAGCGAACCCCTGGCCATGCATGCTACATTCGTAGCCAGCCCTCCATCTCTGTTCTGCAATGGCGACAGACGAGCTGTGAGCGCCAAAGAAGGCGCTCCTAACGCATGCCGAGTCATGCCAAGCCAAGCCCCGACAACATTACCATGCCATACCAACTTACGTCCTTGTAATATCTATCTATTGATGCATATGACCGATTCCTTGATTGGTTGATTGAATGATGAATTGATCGACCTGATGTATTACTCGATTTCCACCTCTGTATACATGACGCCCCATCAATCCATCAATCCAAAAGCCCGACCCCGCTCCCCCGGAAAAAGCACAACACTCACATACCCCACACTCCCCTTGATCTCGCGATAAAAAAAAACCCCCAGTCTCCACCTTCTCAGTTCCCTGCTCTCGCTCGATTGATCACCCCAGCTCTCCTCCCCATCCCATCCCATCCCCTCTACCTAACAACCCAACACTACCCATCCAGCCGCAAAAAAAAAAGAACCCCCCAAGACACAACAAGAAGAAACACCCGATCTTGCTCCGGGCAAGGCTGGGCAGGGGTAACAAACTCAAGACATGAGGAGCAAAGCACAGCAAAGCACAGCAGGGCCGTGTGAGCAAAGGAGTAAGGAGAAAAGGACGGGGTATAAAGGAGAGGAGAGCACACCAAAAGGGATAGGAAATAGTAGCGCGAAAGGGGTGAGTGGCCGTTCGTGACATCATGCCGAGTGAGAAGAGGAATTTCCCGCAGGCGCAGGGGCATGCTCTTGGGGGGGAAAAAGGGGAGAGGGGGAAAGGGACGGTGCAGAATAGATATACATATGCATATATCGATATAGGTGTATGTGTGAGTGGCACAAAGGCACAAAGGGAGACTGGAGCAAAAATAGGGTAAGACTAGAAAAGCGGACAAGTAGCCAGAAGTAGCCTCAAGAGTAGAAAATCAAGGTGATTTGTGGGCGAATCACCAAGACGACAAAGAGAAGAGAGAGAGAGAGAGAGAGAGAGAGGAAGAAATAGATGCGCTCAAGTGCAGCGTGCAAGGAAAGAGGTGGTATAAAGGTATAGATGACATTGGTCCTGCCGGATAACAGAATAACTTGCAAGGAATGCATGAACGACGACGACGATGATGGGCTCTTTATCAGACAGACAGACGGGCAGACAGATTGAATGGGTCAAGTTTGAGTACAAAGGAGAGAAAATCTACCCGCTCGGGGTGAAAGTAGTATATGGGGGTGGGGGTGAGGGTAATGCTGGGAGACAAAAAGTCCACCGTCACATGAACTGTTCCAACTTGCCCTACCCAACTCGAATGGAAGTTTCGAGCGGTGTCATGGGCAACTCTTTATTCCGTGTTGGACTCCTGCCACGCTGTTCTTTTGGCGGCGTCGGTGGCCCAGAGTGGCGGTGCGGTAATGTGAAAGTTTCGTCTTTTGGTGGGGTGGGCGGTCGACTATCGCTGCTTGCTGTGTACGAATCTTTGGGCGGTGTGGGTGGAGGTCGACCGTGGGAATTTTCTCGCTCTTGCTCTTGTGAGCGCGATCGTGGTTGTGTTTGGAGTAGTGGGAGACCGAGATGTGCTTCTTTGCGGGACGGGGGAGGGGGTAAGTCGGTTGCCATATCTCCCTGTGTGTCCGAGGCGCTGCGGTTGCTGCGGCCGCCTACGCTGGAGGACTCGGCGGCTTCTTCGACAACGGGAAGTGTGGTTCCCATTTCGCCGCGCTCCGCAGATGGGCTGCGCACGACGCGGAGTTCACGAGAGGGCACCTGCTCCTCTGTACGCCCTCGTTGTCGTGAGCGGTCGGCTTGATGCTCTGCCTTTTCTATTACGTCCTCTGTAGAGGAGCGCTGCGCTGCGTTGGTGGAGTTGATGCCGTCGATAAGGGGATCACTCGTAGGCCGTGCGGTTTTGTCCCGCTTCTCGCGATCGGCGGCTTCGTTTGTTCGGGCGATGGCGCTGATGAACTTGACGAAGCGATCGCCGTAGCGCTCGGGGGGTATGGCGGAGATCTGGGACTCGGTGTTTGCGAGACCTTTGAAGAAATGCTCCATCCGTTTGATAATCGAGTACTGTCACCAGTTAGCAGGCATTCTTGCATTGCAAAGTTTGGGAGGACTTACATGAGTCAGACAATCGATGATACCCAGGTAGTAAATCTCCTCTCCTGGGGTGTCATCCTCGTGGGTTGCGCGGAAGCCACCGTCGTCTGAGTAAAAGTAGAAGTTGCGCTTAGCATCTTCTAGCTCGTCGGGCATCTTGCTTGATGTCTGGTCCATGGGAACTGGCTTCTGCGTCTTGACCATTTGTCTGAGCTCTCTTGCCTTGCGTGCGCTCTCCAGTTTTGATGGTGTCCGCATGAGCTGATTTGGTTGAGGATCCGGTGCCTCCTCTCCTCCTGGCGAAAAAACCTTGAGCGTCTTGTCTCGCAGGTTCTCTTCATTGCCCTTTTCGAGGTCGTGGATGCCAATCAGGAGGGAGTAGTCCATAATGTGCAGGCGCTGGAGGAGCTTCACGTCCTTTTGCATTTGCTCAATAAACATCTTCTTCTTGGTCGGGCCGAACTCCATGTGCTGGTCTCGCCGTAGCCAGTTGAGGTCTTTGAGGGTGGCGCGGGGGTTGGCCTCCAGGTTCTCCTCTTTGAAGTCTCGTCCAACGGTAGAACCCTTCAAATCAAACGTGCGGTGAATGTCGCGATGCGGTGGGAATAGGTTATTCATAACAACGAAATGGATCTTGCGTCCATAGGGTATCTTGACGCGGTGAAGGCCGTAAAACTGGGAAAGAAGCGTGTTTGGGTTTTCCTGTACGTGATTGTAATAGTCTTTGAGTATCTTGCGAAGGAATTTGTGTTCGGCATGATGAATAGTCTTGATGATGTACTTGTAGTCGCGGGAGAAATAGAAGAAGCTGCCACTCTTGCCGGGCGAGCCGAGCTCCGAGAGGATGTATTTGCTGGTCAAGGACACGAGGTAGTCGGCAGGGTCCAGCTTGAAGATCGAGCGGAGATGACGGAAGACCCACGGGGCGTAGTCTTTGAACTTGAAGTCGTACTTGGCGGAAGGCGTGAGCTCGTTGCCGGTTCTGCGCGCGGGTTAGCATCAACACATGCGACGGGAGAAGCACAGGCCGGTCAGACAATGCAAAACTACACTCGAAGAGATGCTTGACGGAAAAAGGAAAGCCATCCGGAACGTACATGTCAAACGAGAACTTGTGCTTTGCGTCGAAGTCGGCGTCGGTCAGGTCTCGGTCCATCTTGGCGTTGGTCCTCGAGACGGTGAAGCGGATGCCCGTCAACATGTTATAGGCGGTGACCCAATTGACGTGGTGTTGGTCGACTTTGGTCCCGACCACCACGCGGTCCTCGTCCTCGTCCTCTTTCCGCTTCCGCTTGCTCGCGCGCTTCTGGCGGATGTGCTCGGCCCATCGCTCAGCGTCCTCGTCCTGGGTCAACTCCTCGCGATGGTTGTCCGAGTTGATGGAGCGGGTGCCTCGTCGTGGTAGGTTGATGGAGCCTCGACGGCGATGGGGCGTCGACGGCGAGAACCTGCCGCTGGCACTGACGACGTCTTCCGTGTTGTTGGAGGTGTCGCGAGCACGCGATGTGGCGAGCTTGGGGACCTCGAGTGTGTGGCGCTGCTGCAGACGATAGGGGTGTTGTTGTGCGGGGCTGGGGGTGCTGAAGGTGGGAGGAGACGACACGCGCTGCAGGTTGGCGGCGCCATCGGGCGCCAAGTCCTTCTGGGTCGCGTCGGCGCCGTCGAGGGAATGGGGGCCGCCCAGTTTGACCTGGGTGGTACCCATGCGGTCCTTGGTCTCGCCGCTGTGAGCGGACGCGAAGTAGCCGTCGTCGCGGGCCTCGTCGTGCGAGCGGCGGCGGTCGATACTCGAGCGCAGGGCGTAGCCGTTCATCTTGGGGGTGGAGGTGGTGGTAGCGGCAGTGCCATTGACGGGGCCGGGCCTGCTCTCTCTGCCGGGCGGTAAGGGGGCAAAGCTAAAGGACGACAGGCCGTTGGTGTCGGCATAGGCGGACATGCTCCGAGACTCGTGGACGGTCAAGCTCATCAGCGAGGCAGCCTTGCCCGCGCGCTGCGGCGGCGGCGTGGAGGGAGCGTGGGACGCCAGCGTTGGGGGGGGGGAGGCGGGCGTCTCGGGCTGCCGAGGGCCGTCGTCCGGGGGCTTGTGTGGCGCAGTGCCCGTCCAGGGCGACGTGATGACGCGGTCCAGCAGAGACGATGTGGCAGCAGCAGCGGTGGCAGCGGTGGCAGTGGTGGCAGCAGCGGCAGCAATCGTGTGTGTACGGGGCGGCGTGGGTGGGAGAATGGGCCTGAGGCTGTGGTGCTCGTAAGGCGCTGGGTCCGGGAAGCCGGCTTGTGTCTTGGCGGGCGTGGGTGCCAAACAAGGCGGACAAGTGCGGCCCAAAGCCGGTTGCACGACTAAAATCAGCGCGAGTCACCCAAGAGAGCCACGCCGGCACAGTCGGGGCGAATGAGTTGCGCGTTGGTGGTGCCGGGCAGGGATGGACGGCGGCCAGGAGATTGGCGGCTGTGGCTGGTTGGGGGCGATGCGACCGCTGCTCAGCCACGTCATCTCGTCATGCTCGTCCGCTGTGGCTTGTCTCTATTTTCAGC
>Ga0182210_1000183_pt1 | contig 14057 bp, 16 predicted proteins | sample G5R1MG_19_FD_129670 | JGI IMG/M metagenome (GOLD analysis project Ga0182210, IMG submission 129670) | Switchgrass phyllosphere microbial communities from Michigan, USA - G5R1_MAIN_03OCT2016_LD1 MG | ecosystem: Host-associated > Plants > Phyllosphere > Phylloplane/Leaf | place: USA: Michigan... | reverse complement strand
TTATCCGGCATTACTTTGGTTCGTTGATGTTCATGCGGGTATCTAGGTCGACAGTCATAAGTGTGGTGGTTGTCAGTGGAAAGCAGGAGGAAGCGGCTTATCCCGTTTTAGCAGAGCGAACTGCTAGTGAACTTCAGTAGCCACGTACAAAGGATGCATGCCGCACCTGCACACACTGTTTAAATATTGAACAGTTCTTTCCGTGGCAGATGTATGGCCAAATCAGACTCTTCGGGCTGGTCATTATACAACTGATTGTTAAACAGAACTTGAAGATATATTCCACCCCCCAAGGGAAAACTACTACACCTGCTCGTCGGGTGAGTGGGTCTGTCATTACAAGCTACCATGACACCATGACTTCATGTGCTAAGAGGATGATTTTTCGACCAAAGAGAGAAAGGAAAGGAATCAGGAAGCAAAATTGATGCTACAAAAGGATTTTGGCCAAAACAAAGTCTGGCATGAAGATCAGTTTATACACATTTCATAATTAACCCTCAACACATTCACATTAGGCTTCAATGCTGTGATTTGCTTTGATTTAGTCTGAGGACAAGCTCATACTCAGCATACACGGACATGCAGCCACAATAGTGGAATCCATACATTATCTTCTTCAGACTGGCTTTCTTTGTGGACATGTGAGGTAAGCACCGGTGTTCATGCTCTCTCACCACGCTCATCCTAGCACTATCCCACTGCACAAACCCCAACCGATACCTGTATCAAATGCTTCTTCTCCTTCATTCCCACAAAAGATAATCCTAGGCGCTTGATTTTTAAATTACATCCCTTGCAGAGTACAAGACAGCCCATTTCAAGAGCTCTATCACTAACGGCTCGCCCTCTCTACCTTCACTTCCTGCTGCACAAACACGCCACATAAAGCCTGCGTGACCACGTACAGCCCTAAGCCTCTACAGGAAAAACGCGCATCAATTTCTTACTGGTCTTAAAGGCCTGGTCAAGGCAACAGCGCAGACTGCTAACGCTCGAGTCTCTCTCAGCACGTATACATTTCCCTGCTTTACTGACCTCACATCCATTCAATCTAAGACCTTTCCACAATCGCATGAATCAGGCAGCTGAAGAAGGCTTCATAATCGAGTAAGCACCCCTACTTCCACTCCTGTGATTGAAGCAGCATCGAAGCCTAGCGCACTGGTTTGGCATGATTGCTAGAACTTTACGAATGCGCTCGCCACAATGAAGGCAGCTTTGCGTCTTATCAAGGAAATCGTAGCTGACCTGTTATTGCAAGGAGTGACCGACCCTTCAATTGTCTCCGCTTTTCTCTCCAGACTTGCAGCCGTCACAATGGGTCGCTTCGAAACCCTCAACGACGAAACAAAGGATCTGGTAGAATGCATTCTTCCTCCTTTGGCATCTTCTTTCAGTGTCAGCGATGTAGTCTACATCATACCTGAAGATATCCGCATGCGCCAGTGGGACGTGGACCGCCGCGACCACATCAAGGACAAGACCGAGAACGACCCGCGCAACTGGGGCGTTCAATTTCTAAAAGACCTGAAGACCATTGCTCGTCTCACCAATGGAGATCTTGCCAAGTTCCAAATTGATCTACGTGAGAAGGTCGCGCTTCACGAGGACAAGCACCCGTGGGCTAGACTCGCCGACATCAAGGAAATCAGGCTGGATTACGAGAACCCCGGTCGCAAAGAGAGACTGGCTAACCCAGCGCCGGCCTCTTCCGACGGTTCATCGACTGACTCCTACTTCGAGGAGCTAGTTGAGCCTGACCACCCCAGGGGGTCCAAGCGCAAGGCAGGACGTCACGAGGTCTACGAAGCCCGTATTCAAAAGTCCTTCAAGCATCGCAAGAGTAAGCCCGACTTCCAACCCCAGAGACATCGAAGCTGACAACCTTAAGATGCTCGTCTTCGTCGTGCTGATGGAGGTGGCTTCGTCCGCAAAGAAAAGGCTAGCAAGAAGCAACAATCTATAGACCGTGGCACACCAAGCAACAGCAGCCACTCTCTTCGCCGCGGATCCAGCCATCATTCTGCTCGTCTTCAACCCAGAATTATTGATTCCGACGGCGAGGACTCCTACTGCTCTCCCGATGGCATGCCAACCTATTCGCGAAACGCATCCAACTCGGTGTCTCCTGCGCTCCCTGGGGCCCAGCCTGACCTCATCGAGGCCGTCAACGCTTCGAGTGAGCCGCTTTCTGTGCAGAGGCTTGCAGCGGAGTTGGATGTCGCCGAGGCTGAGCTAAAGGCTGCCCGCTTGAAGTACCAATATATCCAAGCGCGTGAGCAGGCTGAGCAGGAAGCTCACTACGGCAGCGCCGGCGTCTAGATACATTCAGAACTCCCCAAGAAAACTGTCTGGTCATTGCAATCTGTGGTGGGGTTGTGTGAGGACACAAGGGGTCGTATACGAGACCCTGTTATGGGAGTGACGGGGTGGGAGGGGATGAGTGCGCATTGTATGGAATTTCTCTATCGTAATTCCACAGCAGAACTACGACAATGTTTTCCATGCAGATTGCGTTCTTTTCCATGGACTGCTCGTTTGTTTCCACGCTTGAAGGACGTGAATCGGCGGCTCAGGCAGGTCTTCGTGATATATAGAGGCACAAGCGGGCAATTCTGTCGGTCGTTGGAAAAGCAGAAAGAGAGACCAGCCAGCCTGAGACCAAGGTCAAAACTGCTCACCATTGGTGTTGGGATGCAGGAAATCTGTCAGCCATCCGGGGCTCGTGTACTCATGGCCCCGGCGCTAACTAGTGATTTCCACAATTCAAGTTCCTCTCTACCCAACCCCAGGTTTCCCTGCTGGCCCCCGACCAGGCCTGTTCCAAGATACCACTACCACACGATGACCCGTTCCAATGGACCAGCCAGCTCCCAAAAGAGTGAACAAAGCTTGTGATGCGTGTAAGCGGCGAAAGGTGAAATGTAACGGCCAGGAGCGATGCCAGCAGTGCGCACATTTGGGGCTGCGATGCATCTACTCTCCATCCAGCAAACTTAGGTCGCAGGGCAAACGGGGATACATCATCTCGGAATTTCGCAAACAGAGTCACGATACGGCGGCAACATCGCCGCCGATACTGCCAGCAAATGCGGTGCAAGCCGCGTTCCAAGAACCACACAGAAGCCCTTCGCCGGCAATCGAACGCCAGAGAAGCAATGATGGTATGCCGTTTCTGCTTCATCAGGCTTGGAAAAAAGCGGCTGACAGAGAGCAGAATCTCTCGTATTGCCGTTTCCAAGCCGATACGATAAATCTTTCTTCCTAAGCCTCATTCCCGATTACATGGAAGGCGTATATCCGGTACAGCCAGTCATCTCAGAACATGAGCTCCGACAGTACATCCAAGTCATGGACACTGATCAGCATGTTTGCTCATTCGTTTATGCTTTCGGCGGATGCACACTGAACCTGACCCGTTACGGTAATCAAAGATCAGAAGAGGTTGTGCGGACGATTGAAGATCTTATGGATCATTCAATCGATAGTATGAGACGGGCCCACAAGCACTTCCATTTCTCGGTCATGCGAGCGATGCAGTCCATTTTCATACATAACTGTCTCATGAGTCTGCAGGGCAGCGATGCTGCATTCTTTTACATGCGAGACGCAATATCTATCATCCAGTTGCTGCGGATTGACAACGCAGAAGACGCGGCGCAGCTCGCGCTCCCGGAGCGATCGAGAAGGCAGCGCCTATACTGGCAAGCTTATATTCACGAGCGCTTCCTGGCCATATTGGACTATCGAAGAGCGATTCTGCCACCTCTTTATACACTACCAGAAGACGATCCAACTATTCCACTGCAAGTTCACGAGGGCTTCAATCAGATTATCAAGCTTTTCCGAATGTTGGACACGGATTTTCTCAGCAGCTGGCTCGGCTCGCAGTCCGGCGCCGTCACAAGTACTTGGGTCGAAGCCAAATCACGCGAATTGGAAGGCGACCCTGAAGCTGATGCACGGGATCTAGCGGGACTATCCACAATGCAACGTGCTGACCTGACCATTACTCGCGAATGGCTTCGTACGCTCGTCTGGCGTCTTGCCATGGGCCAGACACTTCTCTCCTCCAAATCTTCCAAAGAGTGTCTCTCGCTCCTTTTTCCTATTCGATTATCACAGACCCTCCGACAGCAGGTGTCGAGTATGTCACGTGAGGACATTGAAGTACACGGAAGCAGCATCTGTCAAAAACTTTTTGAGATCACTGATACAATTGCAGACGTGTTGATCCATGTCCCGGCTGCGACACTCGAGGAGACGGCACTACGGATCGAGCACTTCCTCTTCATCCTTGATTTCGTTCTACAGCTTCCCCAGCTTGATCTCACTCGCCGAGGGATCTTGCTTGAAAAATTAGAGCGCCTACACACCATGTTCCCAAGCGCAGTCAGCAATGCAAGTTCACCAAATGTACCGCTCGATCTACACAGCCCGGGTGCCAACGACCCATGGCACCAGGTCACGCAGTCAAAGATCGCATCAGGGCTGGAAGAATTGGCTAATGGGCGAGGGTCTACTGTCGAGCTGCCGCATGCGGACGCAAAAGCGGGACTGTTGGCTACGTGGAATCATATTTCGCAGCGGCTGACCATGGCAAAGGTCAGAGAGTAACAGCATGGATGCAATATGTTGTCGCATTACTTACAGTCCTACTATATTAGCTCACTGTGCCGCATAGAAATTACAGTCGGGGAAAGCAAAACAATCAAAAAAAAACAAGCAGTTATACATAGGATACGTATATAACTTTAAAAGTGAACCGGCTATGTACAAGAAACATCCGTAAAATCTTTTCAAGCTGTCGCTACGTAAAAGGGTAACATCCTAACCCTGATCATGCGAGGCGACATGCTCCAAATGAGACGAGACACCCTTCTTCTCGTCGTAGTTACTCTCATTGTCACTGACATGGAACTGATCGACAACGGTGCTAGAAAAGTCTCGCGCAGACACGCGCTTTTCGAACAGAATATCGAGCTCGGCGTATGTGCGACCCTTTGGTTCCGGAAGACGGAAGAAAGCCCAGAGCAAGCAGCAAAAGCACGTCCCGGCATAAAAAAACCCAGACTTTGCGCCCCAGTTCCAAGCTCCGGTGTTCAGCATGCGCGGTGTAAGGACATTGCCGATGATACTCGCGATGTTGTAAAAGTTGCGCGCCAACACGACCGTCTTTTGCCGGAGCCTGGTTGAGGGAATCTCGGCGACAATGGCATAGCAAACGGGTCCAACGGTGCAGTTGTACGCCGCTGCAAAGAGCAGCAGCATTGCACCGATACCCCACTGCGCGCCGACGTGAGCTTTGTCGATGATGCCCAGTCCGCCGATAACGACCAGTAGAATGACCATGGCGATGTCACCGTAGACGTACAAGGTTCGTCGCCCGACGCGCGGGATGAGCGCCCAGGCAATGAAGACACCCACCCCACCAATGGCATACTGACCCAGACTCATAGAGAAGGAATTCGAGTCGGAGAGTCCGGCCTGCTGGAAAAAGTAGGTCGAGTAGCCGATAAGGGAGGCGCCGCAGAAGGCTTGGGTAAACCAGGTCATGGCGGCGACTTCGGTGCGGCGCAGGTCAGTGCCCTTGAAGCAATCAAGATAGGAAGTTCCCGAGGAGACAGACTTTTCGAGCTCGTTGGTGTGGCGCATCTATGGATTGGTTAGTACAAGTATGCAGCAAAGGTTAAAGGTGGGGGACGAAGCATACCATTGCCATGGTCTCATCAGCGTTGAAATCAGGATGCTTCTCCGGCGAGGTAAGGCGGATGAGCATCTTTTTTGCGTCATCCTCACGACCCTTGCGTACTAGCCACCATGGGGATTCAGGGGCGAATGAGATTCCAATCATCAATGGGACAGGCCACAACCACTGGAGGGCATATGGGATGCGGTAAGCCCATTGGTCTGGACGCCCGGCGACACCCTTGAGAACACCAGAAGCGAGAAACTGGCCCATGACCCAGCAAAGATTGACATAGGTAGTAAGAATCGGGCGGAGCGGGACGGGAACAACTTCAGCGGCGTATGTGCAGGTGAGCGTTTGGAACACGCCCCATGGAATACCGCAGAGCATGAGGCCGACCAGGAGCATGACAATGTTTTGGGCGAAGAAGACGATGAAGATGAAAAGGTTGACGGCGAAGAGGGCTCCGACCATGGTTTTCTTGTACCCGATCCTGTCGGCAATGAGACCATTGAGAAGTAAACCGCAGAATTCGCCAACGTAGGCCCCATTGGTGAGACCAGCTTGCCACGCTGCTGTAATTTCGTAGGATCCGTCGGCAATGGGGGAGCCAAACTTCTGCTTGAAAGCGGGAACGGCCATGAGGTTGGCAATGAGCACCTTGTCAAACCCCTCCATGATGATGGCTGCAGAGAGCAAGACGGACCACGCGATGGCCTTGGGGTACAGTCGGATACCCTCGCGCAGAGTCATCTTCTGCTCGGACTCAGAGGCCTTGTTCGCACCGTGTGTGGTCTGGGCCTGCGCATCGTCAACAGCAACGACACTGTTATTGCGGCGAGACATGCTGCCCCTGTCGTCTTCGGTGAGGTTGGAAACGCTCCGGGAGAAAATGAACAATGCTCGATTGCCCTTGAAGAATAACGAGGCACCAGCATGCGAGGTTCGGGCGACGATGTTCCAATCTGGTGGGGTTTCTGCGTTCTACTTATACGACTCGACCACTTGACCATGCGAGGCTCCCTCTGTGGCCGGGCTCCCGCCAAGTGCGAAGGCGAAGACGGAGAAGCGAACAAAATGACGCGGGAGGCGACGCCATGGCGTGGAACACGAAGCCATGGCAGTTGCAAGTGTCCCAGGCAGTCTCGTCGCTCGGGGAGGCCTAGGGCGAATCTGGGGTAGAGCTCCTGACCGTCGTGCCGATGCAGTGTCTGCGACACGACACATTCGCCGCATGTCGGGCCGGCATGAGCGGATGCGGGCCAAGCCGCTCTGGGGCGCATCTCGGGAAAGAAGGCGGGGGAGGAGACTTGTTGTTCGCTGACTCGCTTCAACTTCTTCCCTGGCGTCGGTCCGGCTCTGGGCAAACAGCAGTGGCGAAACATCTTTCTGAGAATCGCCCCATTGGAACACCACGTCTACTGCGCGGTCCGACATGACGACCAAACGGTCGGGAGCCGTCCGATAGCCAGCAGTTGCTGTATAAGAGAGCGGCGCCCGCTATTGCAAACCACCCCGAGGAAAGAAAGGCCTTGCCACATCCGACATCGTCCTGTGCAACTCTCGGAGTTTCTTTCCACCACACACCAGTTCTTTGCAAGTCCCAGGTCTTCATTCCCAGTCTCACGCACAATGGCCGTGGTACAAAGGCCTTGGTGGAAAGATGGGGTGGTCTATCAGATCTATCCCGCCAGCTTCAAAGACTCCAATGGCGATGGCATTGGCGACTTGAACGGCATCATTTCAGAACTTGATTATATTCGGTCGATTGGAGTGGATATCATCTGGGTGTGTCCTATGTACGATTCTCCACAAGTTGACATGGGATACGATATCCGTGACTACGAGCGTGTGTACGCACCCTATGGCACTGTGCAAGACATGGAGAGGCTCATTGCCGAGACACATGTACGAGGCATGAGAATCATATTAGATCTTGTCATCAATCACACCTCTGATCAGGTATGCTGCGCCTTGAATCCCAGGCCACTCACTATCTTCCGCCAAGCCGTTCTGACAACCACAGCATCAATGGTTCCTCGAATCCCGCTCGTCCAAAAACAATCCAAAGCGTGACTGGTACATCTGGCGCCCAGCACGCTGCGTCAACGGCGAGCGCAAAGCGCCCAATAACTGGGCCAGCAACTTCACCGGCAGCGTGTGGGAATGGGATGAGCACACGCAGGAGTACTACCTGCACCTCTTTTGTCCCGAACAGCCCGATCTCAACTGGGAGAACCCGGAAGCCCGCCAAGCCATCTACAAGTCTGCCATGGAGTTTTGGCTACAGCGTGGCGTTGATGGCTTCCGCATCGACACTGTCAATATGTACAGCAAAGGCGAGATGCTAGACGCACCGATTACCGATGAGGGCGCAGAGTGGCAATTTGCTGGGTACCAGTATTGCAATGGTCCACGTATGGCCGAGTTTCTGTCTGAGATGAATGAGCTTCTGGAGAGGTACGATGCCATGACCGTCGGCGAATGTCCAAACACCCCAGACATGCAGCGTGTGCTCGAGTACGTCAGTGCAAAAGAGAAGCAGCTCAATATGGTGTTCCAATTTGTAGGTGCCCCTTGCACTAACCAAGTCCTACAATATTCAAACACTGACCAATCCCTCTAGGACGTCGTCGACGTTGGCCAAGGCCCCTACAAATTCCAAACCACACCACGCAACTGGTCACTCCCCCAGTTCAAACGCGCTATTGCGCGCACACAAGACTTGATCCGTCCCCCTTCTGACGGCTGGGCAACCGTGTTCCTCGAAAACCACGACCAATCCCGTTCCATCACGCGCTTCACATCAGACCTACCCCAACACCGCATCCCCGGCGGTAAAATGCTCGCTCTCATGATGTGCACTCTCTCAGGAACCCTCTTCCTCTACCAAGGCCAAGAAATTGGCATGATCAACTTCCCCAAGACATGGCCCATGAGCGAATACAAGGATGTAGACTCAAGCAACTATTACAAAATGGTGGAACGGCGGACAGGCGGTGATCCGCAGGCACTCGAGGCAGCGCACGCAAGCCTGCAGCACCTGGCGCGCGACCATAGCCGCGTGCCGATGAGCTGGTCGACGGCGCGGTGGAATGGGTTTTCCCCCACGGATGCGGACGCAGAGCCGTGGATGCGGCCACTCGACGACGCGCACGCATGCAATGTGGAGCAGCAGTGCAGGGATACGGGCTCTGTGCTGGCGTTCTGGAAGCGCATGTTGACGATTCGAAGAGCGCATGGGGATTTGTTGGTGCATGGGCAATATGACGATTTGGATGTGGAGAGTGGGGAGGTGTTTGTATTTAGTAAGACGTGGGAGGGACGGAAGGCGGTTTGCGTGTGTAATTTCACCGAGGCAAAGAGGGATTTGGAGTTTCCTGAGGCGGTGAGGGGAGAGAGGATGGAGTTGTTGGTGAGTAGTGTGGAGGAGCCTATGGAGCACGAGTTGGCAGCTTTTGAGGGCAGGGTTTATTTGTTGGTCTAAGACAGGGTAGGATGAGTATTGAAAGGCAGAGTCGATATGCTTGATTATGTACTATGGGGCTTTGAGGATCGGGGTAGTTCGCAAAAGCTCTGACAAAGAGTATGTGCTCAGCGTTCAAGTTGCTCAAATGATCTCAACCCGACCAAAGTAGAGCCTAATCACCTACCACTTGCCTAGGACGCGGAGTCTGGGTAAAGACAAGATATTTCTCCATTAGAAATCACGTAACTGGTGAGCAGAAGAACGACATGTAGCTATAAGCACTGCGCGCAGAGATTAGTGTAAGCCTAGAACGGAGATGTCAAGTGCCCCACTACTACAGACATACAAGTACACAAGCCACCCCGTACCATTGCACCTTTTATCGACAGAAAAACACCTAGGAAAGATTCTGAATGGGGGATCTGGTCGTGAAGAAGCGCCCGTATGCCAATAATGCTGGCGTCCAACTTGGCGCCTCGGTGATAGAGTTACAAAAGAAATGAAATAAGAAACTGCATGGATTTGATGAGCCTGTTTTTTTTTTACCCACGGCCTATTGCGACCTGATAGCTCCCTTGTACCTTCCCGTCTTGAGGTTGAAGGCGCGTTGGTCCTTCAACCACCGTCGGTAGCCGGCAACACTGCTGATCTTCTCGCCGTAGTAATCTGGCGGAGGGTTTGCGAGCGAAGAGGCTGTCGGGTCGACGCGGTGGCGCTTAATGCGGCTGAAGAAAGTGGTGTCTTTCTGCACCGTTGTCAGCACATGTTGTCGACGTCGTCAGACTCAACGTGCAAAGATAAGACTTGCCTTTGTGAACTCGGCCAAGACACCTCGATACGCGAGATTGAATACCTGGTTGCCAAAAACGGGTCCCACGAGCCATCCCACAGCCATCATGCCAAGCGTGCTTAATCCCATGAGCATGAAGGGGTCGAAACCGCCCAACTGCGCCGAGAGGGTCGCGTCATAGCCATTGTTGATCATAGTCGTGAGACCGTAGTACGTGACGCCGACTGCGGCGACAACCGAACCACCTTGCCCGATTCTCCGACGTGTCCGGCGCAGAGCGAAGAAGGCGTCCCATGTGAGTTGAGCTTGCGGGGTCGTTGCGCCGCCAGACGAAGGCTGTGAAGGGACCGACGATGCACTCCGGATCATCCATTTTCCGGTGAGTGAATTGTATGATGTGAATGGCGTTCGTTGCTGTGGCTGGACTTTGGCGGGGCGAGTGCTAGTGCAAAAGGATGCGGTGGCAGTCGAGCAGGGTGCAAGGATGGCGGGGGAAAAGCGATTAGCAAAGGCCCTCGTCGGACACAGTGCTCTCCTTGTGAGCATGGCGAGCGGCGTGGTGGTCCGTATCTATGCGATGTTGTTGAGGCTGTTGAGAGCGCTGGCCGTGTATCGCCAACTTTGTCGTGGTGTTTTGAGAGCTTGGGCTTGGCAAGTGGCTGCGGAGATTGTGCCCCATCCAATGGCTTGCACCAATCCATCGCACCTCAACGACCACTTGCAGAAATTGGAGTCCTCATAGCCTCAAAAAAAAGAGAATTATTCCGATTTATTGCTCGAATACATTGACTCTCTATGGGGCGCGTTTACTGTGAGATTAGAGCCGTGGTTACGTATATCACGTTGGCTCAGGCACTGCGTCCAGCGACTAGAATCTTCCGATTTCGCGGTTCTCGTATGCCACCGGATCATGCAGCGTGTGCGTCCTGATATCTTGGAAGAGACGGAACGGTTCCTTCTAACCTTCTGGCTCGTCGCTGTGAAGACCTAGGAAAGTGAAGTGGCATAGGCCCCCATAGGGTCAGTTGGTAGACTACAATGAACACCATCGGCACGGCCATGTGATGCGTAATTGCTTGGAGAGACGGTAAACGCCGAATGTGCAAATTTCATGAACACCACGCTGCAAGAGTTATCCCACTGCACCCAGATGTGCCTTCAATGAGAGAATCTGTATAACCTGCAGCTAAGCATCACAAATGCAACTTCCCATACGGATCTATGGCGACAACGGTTTCCGAGGCCTGCTCGCCACTTCAAGCTCTACCACACGCATCATAGCCTACGCGGCTAAATCGGTAACCCCAGCTCCTCAACTGAATGCGAAGGCCCTGCTCGGCGTCCGCTGCAGTGCCAAAGACACATGAATGACATGCCATGCTTCGATACCACAAAATGCGACCCGTCTAAACATGCTCTACACCAGATATACACCCACCCATAATAAGCCTTTCCCCCGTCTCCTCAATGACTGATATTCCACCTTCCCTTTTTCAACCTCCTCATGATCATTTTACGCCCCTTCTTGGTGCGAATACGACTCAAGAACCCGTGGCGCCGTTTCCTTACTATGTGACTCGGGTTGTACGTGTCGCGTGGCCCGCTGCGAATCTGCGTGCTTCCGAGACCTGGGTGTGCGGAGATTTTGCCAGCGAGGTCGAGAGTCGTGGCGGACGAGGGAGGGGGAAGCAGCAGGGTGGCGCTGCCGGGAGCGGGGAGTGAGGTGGTCGCGTGTGGGAGGGTGGGACGGCGGGGAGCTAGGAGAGAGAATTGGCGTGGGGTGAGGAGAAATCTAGGATGTTTTTGTTAGAGGGTGACCGGCAAGTGGGGGATGGGGAGGTACCGTTGTTGGAGGGGTGTGCGTGTGAGGGCTGGGCGGACGAGTGTGGTTGCGCGGGTTGATGGGCATGCGCGGAGGCATTCGAAGGCGTTCATAGTGGCGGGTTTTCCGAGTACCTCTTTTACTCCCCGGCTTATCCCTCGGAGGGTATAAGAGACAGGCTGCGGTGATGTAGTAGTAGAGGTAACGTGATGGATGTCTTCAGCTTCCGCAACGGCCAGCGAATTCGACATGGTCTGTGCGCAAAAAGTTCTGGCGCATTCAACTCGAATAAGCTCCATCATACACACCAAACACCCTCTCTCCAAAAGAACAGAAATCCCCCACCCCCGGAAATGTTACTTGAAGCGCCCCCACCAGCCCGTCATATTTCCTCGGCCCCCATCTCCCAACATGCCGCATCCAGCATGCTCGACACCTACCTACGCAACTCAGAATCACACCCACACCTACATCCAGACGCAATCATCACACCGTCCGGTGTGACAGCGTCTTCACATGGTGGTGCTCACGGCGGCGTCGTCATGCACAATCTGCGGCGCGTTGCTGCAGGGCTGCGGGGCGAGTACCTCGAGCCAGAGGCCACGCCTGAGCCCGAGGAGGAAGGTCCAGGCGCTGAAGCGGCAAGGAGGAATAAGGGCAAGGGGAAGAGGGTGCAGAGCGAGTGGCAGAACGTGGAGACTGCAGCGCTGCAAGAAGACGGGTTCGATATGGGGCAGAGGACGAATGGCGTGGTCGAGGGTGAAGTACCAGAGGCGCATGCTTCAAATGGCGAGGCAGACGAGAGTGTTAAGAAAAGAAAACAGGAGGATGGCACAATCACCAAGGAGCAAAGGAAAAAGGCTAAGAAAGAAAGGGAACAGAAGCGCAAGAGGGACAACCAACAGCAGAGGGCGAAGAAGGCGGACTCGGAAATCGTCTAGTTGCAGGTTTCATAACATGACTGCGCTGAAGCATCGTATGGGAGTATGGTGTCCGGGACAGATCCGCGGATCCTATGCAAGAGTGATTTCCAAGTCTCGGTAGGCTTAATGAGCTACACTCCGTTGCCGATGCATCCATGCTCACAACTCTCGGTCCGATGCCTTCAAGGGCTTGTCCTCGTCCGCCTCCTCTGCGACGACCTTCTTGTCGCCGACCCAGCCCATGGCCTTCAAGCGTTCCGTCAGGATCGGGTGCGAGTGGTGAAAGCTTGAGTACATCCAGTCGGCGTCCATGCTTGAAAGATTTTGGATCTGGAGTTTGAGCAGGGATGAGCCAAGCTCGTTGGTATAGCCAAGCTTCACGGCAAAAGCATCTATACAGTGTCAGCTGTGGTCAGAAGCACTCGATAATACACGACATACCAGCCTCAAACTCCATCTTTCGGGTCCACATGTTCATCAGCAGCTTCACAATGGAGTCGGTGGGAGATAAAATTTCGTTAAAGAGCATGAACCCTACCATGGTAGGCTGCTCACGAATGAACCCAAAGTCGGCGTACAACGACCGGTTGTTGACAAAAACAGAGAACAGGGCAAAGATGTAGAATAAATGTGCCTGGCCGATGAAGAGAAGTCTCGACGTGTGGTTCATCTGCCAGTGACCAAGCTCGTGGGCCAAAACAGCCTCGACTTCCTTTTCGGTGCTCTTGTCGAGGAGCGTGTCATAGATAACAATCTTCTTCTTGCCGATCCATGGGAGTCCAGTGAAATAGGCGTTGCTGTGTGCACTGCGCTTGCTGCCGTCGATGACCTGTAGTTCCGAGAGGGGGAATTTGAGCCTGGACGCGAGGGCTTCGACATCGTCCTTGAGTTTACCAGGCTTGAGCGGCTCAAGCTTGTTGAACATTGGTACGATGAGGACCGGGTAAATAGTCATAGCCGATATTTGAACGATAAGCATGAAGACCCAGAGGTAGTAGAAGAAGTTCTGGCCGGTGCGCTTGATAATGGACAGGAATACGCTGCCAATGGGGATACCGAATACGAGTCCGAGAGCCTGGCCCTTGATCATGTCTGTGACCCAGAGCTTCAAGGTTGTCTTGTTGAAGCCAAACTTCTCTTCGAGGATAAAAGTGTGGTAGTATGTGAGTCCGAGACCAGCAAACAAGTCGATCCATCCCAACATGTACATGAACAGCAGTGACTGCGATATTTCGCCCGAGAACCGAACAGGCGCATAGCGAGCGATAACGGAACCGGCAATCCCCCAGACAAAGGGGTATAGATTGAAGTAAATGGTAGCGAAATGTTTGACCTGATTGTAGAGACCGGAAATGAAGCTG